>Ga0214919_10004539_pt1 | contig 20280 bp, 11 predicted proteins | sample LL1503_MetaG_FD_177994 | JGI IMG/M metagenome (GOLD analysis project Ga0214919, IMG submission 177994) | Freshwater microbial communities from Lake Lanier, Atlanta, Georgia, United States - LL-1503 | ecosystem: Environmental > Aquatic > Freshwater > Lake | place: USA: Georgia | collected... | reverse complement strand
TTTTATATTTGTTTTTTATATTTGTTTTTTATATTTGTTTTTTATATTTGTTTTTTATATTTGTTTTTTATATTTGTTTTTTATATTTGTTTTTTATATTTGTTTTTTATATTTGTTTTTTATATTTTTTATATTATTCTATTTGGTATAGGAGTATATGTTATGGTTTCTAAAAAGTCAACCATATCATAATCGTTTTGTTCTTGAGCATATTCGGATTCTTCGTCATTAAATAATTCTTCAGGTTCATCATCAGTAATGCCTAATATCATTTTACGAATACCCTCATTATACCAGTCGTATTGATAAGTGCCGTCATCATTTTCATGAATAACGCGTGCGATGAGTTCAGAGTCTCTGCACTCAATATTTAAATACATAAATCCATCTTTAATATAGAATCGGGAACCATTGAGAATGTTAACCTGTGGAATTGGTGTCGTGTGTAATTGAAACGTATCGTCATCGGATACATTTAGAAATTCGAATCCACGATGCCAAATATATGAAGAGGTTCCATCATAATTTAGACGAATCCATCCTACTTGGTCGGATTCATTACATTCGTGTGTGTAATATAAATAATCGCCAATACTATATAATATTCGTCCATTTATCTCATGAGTTTGTTCATATCGCCTAGGTTCTTCTGGAAAAACCTCGCTAGCATAATCATTGGTGACGTCCATTACAACAGTATTATCGTTTTCTGGTTGATTCGTCATTATTGAACGACGACATATAGGACAAGTATTTTGAGTTGTACAACACACCAATAAACACATCAAATGAAAGTGATGACCGCAATTGGTAACTGCGTGATTTAATTCTCCCATTACTTCTAAACATATAGGGCATTGTTGTGACATTTTATCTTAAATTTATCTTAAATTTATTCTTTTTAATAGAGAAACAAAATAAAAAAGCATTTCATTTTTTTTATTATACACCCCATATTTAAATACTTAAAATACTTAAAATACCCTCTATAAATTATCATAAAATTCCTTTACCTTACGATTAATTTTAATGCGTGTTACATCAAAAGATGTTAAATAAATTCCATCGAGTGATTTAACACGGGATAACGCAACATAGGTTTGTCCGGCTTCAAATATTCCTCTGCCAACATCAATTTGTGCCATATCTAAAGTAGTTCCTTGAGATTTGTGTATGGTAATTGCCCACGCCAAAATTAACGGTATTTGTGAAACACCAATTCCAGGAATATTTTCGCTCGTCCAAGTATAATAATTAATAGTCACTTCATACCCGTTATTAAATCTAACGATAGGTAATCGGGTTATTTCACTAAATCCAGTAATAATTCCCTGAGACCCATTACATAAAACAATATCGGATGATATTTCCATATTTACAATACACATAACATATGCCCCAACTTTTAATTTAAGGGTTGGTTCACATAATAAATTTGTTTTTATGTGTTGTAGTTCTATATCAATCTCAACCTTACCAATTTTATTTCTTTTTCGTTTGTCTTCGTCGCTTAATAAAGGTAAATTAGTTAATAGTTGTATTTCAAACGTGTGTTCTGGAGTGGTTAATTCTTTCATTTTATTACAATTAATGACTTCAACGCTATTTCGTCTAGGATATAATTGGGTTATAACAGTTCCTTCAGGAGGAATTAAACCAACCCGACTCTTTAATAAGTCATTAGAACTGCGTTTTACGACTCCTTCACGAACTTGATTTAAAATAGAAATGTATTTATTATCTGTTTGTCTGAATATTTTGACTAATTGAATCTGACAGTTCTTTTTAAAGACATTATTCCAATCTTCGCTTTCAAAACAAAAGCGCATAGTATCCACATCGTTGTAATTACCGACTGGAGGTAATTGGTAAAAATCTCCCGAAAGTATGACTTGAATTCCTCCAAAAGGTAAATGGTTATTACGAACGCCTCTTCCAATTGCGTCTAAGGTATCGAATAATTTAATAGACATCATGCTGACCTCATCAATAACTAATACGGATATCTCGGTCCACGCTTTTTTTTTATAAATATTTTGTTTTATTTTATTAATTAACACGTCAACGGAAGCATTTCCAAGACCTATACCGCTCCAAGAATGAACCGTTTTTGCTTTACAATTTAACAAAATAGAGGCACAACCTGTTAGGGCACAAACTTGGATTCCTTTTCTGTTTGAAATACAGTGTCTATAAATTTTTCGGATTAATTCAGATTTACCAGAACCTGCCGAACCCGTAACGAATACATTCTCGCCAAGTATAAATTTATCGAATGCGTTTTGTTGTTCTAATGATAATTCCATATTGGGGTTTATTAAGTTTATTGAGTTTTATTGAGTTTTATTAATATATATGTTTATGATTATTTACAAATCAATTTTTTTGTGAACCAGTTATCAATTTAAAATATTCTTTGTCCTTGTTTTTTCTCTGACTCTTGGAAATACGCGGACTTCTCCCGAAACTCTCACTTCTCCTGAAACTAGGACTTTTCATGATACGCTGACTCTTGGAAATACGCGGACTTTTCGTGATACGCGGACTTCTCCTGAAACTCTCACTTCTCCTGAAACTTTTATTTTTCATCGGTCTTTGTCTGGCACTAACGGTTTTCATCGGTCTTTGTCTGACAAATGCCGATTTCCTAGGAATTATCCTGAAAATCATGTTGGAATCTTTCAGTTGACTTTTAGGACCTTGACAACTTTGATGGTTTATGTTGCTGTGAAAACTTTGATGGTTTGGGTGAATTTGAAAACCCTGATGGTTTGTGTCACTTTGGAGGGTTTGACTTAATTTAGGAATTACACTTGCGGTTATATCAACAATTAATTGTTTTAAAGGAGATTTTCGAACAAAATCGGTTTCAAGTCTTTTGTGTAATGGTTCGTTAACAGAATTAACTTCTAATAAACTAAGCAGGTCGTTATTATTTAGTGGGTGGAATTCCATTTAATATATACATATAAAATAATATATCAATAAAATATATAACAATGAATGATTCATACGAAGAAGATGAAAACTCCCCTGATTTCGAAAAAGACCAGGATTATATGGAAGAACCTTTGGAAGAAGTCGAAGAATTCGAAGAAGTAGAAGAACCAATGAAAGAAGACTCAGACTCAGATTCTGACGAAGAAGAAGAAGAAGAAGAAGAAGAAGAAGAAAAAGAAGAAGAAATGAACGGAGGAAGACGAAAGAAATACACGTTAAAAAAAAGGAAATCAAAGAGAACTAAAAGAAGTATGTCTAAGAAAAGGAAAACCAAGAAAACCAGAAAAACCAAGAAAACCAAGAAAACCGTCTCTAAGAAAGGTAAATCTAAGAAAAGCGTGTCAAAGAAACGACGGTATAAAAAACGAAAACAATTATAAATTATACTTATTGAATGGGTCAATTAAATCTTCAATAAATGGGTTCAACTTTTCAGGATTAATTAATTTTAAATTATTAAACAGTTTGTGTTGAATCCAATTCTTTTTAATCAAAAGTGCGTTTTTCATTTCTTGATGAAACATTTGGTCTATAACAGAATAAGATGATTTAAGCATTAATATTTCCTTTATAATTGTTTTTTTAAGATTAAATAGATACGTCAATTTTACAGAATGTAGACTATTATTGTTTAAAGTATTAACGTATCGAATTTCGTTTTTAACGTTTGTCAACAACGAAATTTTCTTTTTCTTTTTATCATCAATTTTTTTAATTAATGAAAAAATGTTTGTATTGTAAATTACCGAATATTGTGAACGAATCGTGTGTGGTATAATAAATTGGTTTGTTTCTTTTATTTCTGAAATTTTTTTCTCAACATCATTTATTTTTTTAAATACATCAATGTGTTTGGTATCTTCATTCGAAGGGGTTGTGTTTTTAAATAACAATATAGTTCCAGAGGTAAACTCGACGGTTGATTGTAACTTATCGTATTGGTGTGCCGACATTTTATGTGATTCCGCTGCCGCATCAAACTTAAAATAACTTACCAAAGCTAATAAAAACGCAATTAAACCATTAACACCAGATAATAATATAGGACCATACTGATAATACAAAACATTCGCGGATAAAATCGTAGCCGCAGTTGAAAGTATTATTGCGGGCATCATTAATTTATTTAATTGGTATTCGCAGTAATCTTTTGATTCCATATATATGATTTTTTGCCCTTTTAAATAACTCGCAAGAACATCTAATGCGGATGAATATTGATGATTAATGTCGAAATAATACTTATCTATTTTATTTTCAACGTTATGATAATTTAACCTTTTATATTTTGGTTTAGTGTCATTAATTTGAATACACACGGAACCATTATTACTATGGTCCAATTCACTATCACTATCACTAAAATCGCTATCGTTATCATAATGTATAATATTTTCAGTTTCTAATACCTTTTGAGATTTCGAATTGAATTTATTAGAGTGGTCTTTTAAAGTATTAAACGCAGTATGCATTAATTCTAGATTAGAATCATGTGTGTTGACTTGATTTGTTAACATAATATAATAATATAAAAATATATTATTATAACGAGTAAAACCCGTAAAACGAGTAAAAATATACCTTGGAAAGGTTGGAGAAAGGAAAAACCCGAATATCACGAAAGAACCGTAATGTTGCGAAAATGCGGTAAGAAATGCTTTTTAGGAACAAAACGGTCGTTTCCGATTTGTAAAAAAAACACGTGTAAGGTTAGTAAAAAAGGCGTTTATGCAGCATATATTCGGTCACGAGAATATAGGAACAAAAGTGATAAATACCGAAAAATTTCTGTTAAGGCACATAACCTATTAACCAAAATGTAATACCAAAATGTAATAAAAAAAAGATTTAATAATATATAAACTTTTGTATAGTATAACAAATATAGTAAATGGATTTTCAAAACGATGAAGATTGGGGTTTCTTTATTGATTTGGAATTGGATAACTTTTATTATCCACACCAAGAAAATATTTCTCAACATGAAAGTCAAGTAAATTACAAAACCGTTATTGATATACGCGAAATTGACGAATACAACTACGATTATCCGGCACAACCAATAAAACTCATAAATGTTACACATAAAAAAAAACAAGAACCAACCAACCTTATGATGAACGTCTTTTTAATTTGTATAATAGTTTATGCGTTTAATTTATTAAATTTCATATTTAATTAGAGGTGTTTATTTTTTGTATTTAACTATATTTAACCCGATTAAGGTATCCGTAAGGGTTCCATTATTTGTGGGTTAAACCTGTGAATTTTGAACCCAATAATTTAAAAAGTTTCTTTTATAACATTCGGTATTTCCGAATAAACTGCCACAAGGGTCAAGAGTATAAAATTCATATAAAGGATAAAATTGGCCTGTGTTATCAATCTTTGTATTTGTCATATCGCGAGTATCAACAAACACACTTACCCCGCTAAGGTCTGTTGTGGTGTATAAATTAATATTTAGGTTAGCAGTGTTAAATGAATATAAATCACAATAAGATGCGTCTTGTTGTTTTAATTGCGAAGCGTTATTAAATAATATTAGGTTTTCCTGACTATTGATTTGTTTGTCGTTTGAGACAGATATGGATGAGTTGGTTGGAATGGATGTTGCTGTTGCGTTACAATACATTGCCTTTGCTTTTTTATTTGCTATATAATCACTTGCGTATAAATTGGGTTTAACAGTTCCAAATGTATTATTAATTTGAAGCTGAGAATTAAAACTGCGAGACATTGCCATTTATATAATATACATATTTATTATTTGAGAAGTAATGACTTAAATAATAAATAGAAGAATAAGTATATGTCGACAGACCAAGAAATTAAATGGGAAGATACGGTAGAATTCAAATTTCCGGTGCATTCCGGTAAGGTAATTAAGGTGTATGACGGGGATACAATAACAATCGCATCTAAAATGCCGTATGAGAATTCGCCATTATACCGGTTTCACGTAAGATTAAACGGGATAGATACACCCGAAATTAAAGGAAAAAATCCGGACGAAAAGGGGGTAGCCAAGTTAGCAAGGGATTTCGTGTCTTCGTTGGTTTTACAAAAAACAGTAACTTTGGAGAATATACAAAACGATAAATACGGAAGAATTCTTGCCGACGTATATTTCGAGGGAACCCACATAAATACCTTATTAATTAACGAACGACTAGCTGTGAAATATGACGGAGGTAAAAAAATATGCCCCGTTTCTTGGTCAAAATTTAAACTTACGGGCGATATGGCGTAATTATATATCGTAAACAGTATGTAAAATTAAACAAAAACTATAATCCATATTATTTATATCTAAAACGCGACCGTATTCATCCAATAATTGTAAATGTAGTTTTTGGATGTCAACAGGTCCATAATAATGCCTGGGTGTAGTGATGACATTTAAGTTATTTTCAATAAAAATATCGAAAAACTTGGACTGTAACGAGATTCTTGCCAAAATATTTTTATTTAAAATAGAGGAGTTAAAAGCGCCGTAAAACGCGTTATTCACATTATTGTTAAAATCATCCACGACTAAATAAATGTATCTTGGACCGGTTAAGTCCATAACACCTTCTGAAATATATGTAGAGTTATTTACATATTTTCCACTTCGAAACCCAAAAGTCCATCCTAATTTCAAAGGTAATGGCGTATTGTTATCGTTATTCCCGTTTTTATCTGCTTGAAAGTTGAGCGTAAAATTAAATACCGAATTGCTTCCTGATGATATACCAACAACCATTTGACCTGTTCCGGAAATCATCGTATTTAAAATATTTAGCGTGAAAATCAATAACTTAAATGGTGCGCCCATCATACCAACAATCGAATTTAAATAATCAACTAAAGAAGACGGGGCATAATTTCCGTCTTGTAATGTAATGACTGTTGAATACGACTCTGTGGTTGTTCCGTCATTATAATTATCCACCTCAATAGTAAAAAAATTATTGCCGAGTTGTTTAGAGATATTAAAAAATGTGGTGGGTAATTCGATTGCGGATAACTGTAAGGACATAACACCGGAGATTTTCAACGGTAAATCCAAATGGTAATTCGTTGATTGACACGTAAAGTAATTTTCTCTAAATCGAGTATCTATGTTTAAATATCGGGTATTAACTCTTCTTTTTAAAGGGTTAATTACGCCTTTAACATAATCCGTTGGAAAAGAGGTTAAATATGGTTCGGATGGTCGTTCTTGGACGTCGTGACTTCCAGACACGGTCATCTTTGGCGTAATACCGTTTAATAAAATTTTTTTTGCTTCTTTAAGGAACTCGACTATTTTAAGTCGTGTTTGTTGCGTGATATTACCGCTATTATTTAAAATACTTTCTTTTAGTTTGGTTTCTTGTTGTTCTACGATATAAGTGTCATAATTAGAAGGTAACTCGAACATATCAATCAATTCTATTTTATTGTAATTATCGATTGTTAAATCGAACGACATATTATATAAATAGAATTAATATTATATTTAGATGGTTTATTTTAGTTTATATATTGAGAGTTAATTATTTTTAGATTATATATGTCTTATTCAAAACCGCTATTTCAAAGACAACTTAAGGTTTTAACATTTACAGGCGCAACGGGTGCAACCGGAAATATCGGACCAACTGGCGCAACGGGTCCAACCGGTGTAGATGGTTCAGCTGTAAATACAGGCGCAACGGGTCCAACAGGTTATACAGGACCAATTGGAACCGGTCCAACAGGACCAACAGGACCAATAGGCAATACAGGACCAATAGGCAATACAGGACCAATTGGATATACAGGACCAACTGGAAATACAGGACCAACTGGTAATACTGGAGAAACCGGACCAACTGGAGAAACCGGACCTACTGGAGAAACCGGACCTACTGGAGAAACAGGTCCAACCGGTGTAATAGGCGTTACTGGGATAAATTATGGTGATTATATATATTGGAATACTTCGGCGTGGACTGTAGGAGATACAAACATAAATATTGGTGGTCATGCGGGTGAATTTAGTCAAGGTTTAAATGCGGTTGCTCTTGGATACAACGCAGGAAACCAGTCACAAGGAGAAAACGCAGTCGCTATTGGTAACGGATCAGGACAATATACTCAAGGGTCTTTATCAGTTGCGATTGGAAACAACGCCGGACAAAATACACAAGGTTCTTATTCAGTTGCGATTGGAGAAAACGCAGGACAAAATACACAAGGACAATTAGCAGTCGCGATTGGTTCAATAGCCGGACAATATTCACAAGGATATGGAGCAGTTGCGCTTGGTTACTTCGCAGGAAACCAATCACAAGGAGAAAAAGCAGTCGCGATTGGTAACCAAGCAGGAAACCAATCACAAGGACAAACAGCAGTTGCTGTTGGTTACCAAGCAGGATATTATTTACAACAATATCAATCAATTGCGATTGGAATACAAGCAGGACTAACTTTCCAAGGTTCAAATTCAATAGCGATTGGTTCTCAAGCAGGAAATAGAACACAAGGACAAAACGCAGTCGCGATTGGATACTACGCCGGAGAACGTTCACAGGGAGAAAAAGCAGTCGCGATTGGATACAACGCAGCACGATATTCACAAGGACAAACTGCTGTTGCGATTGGTACCCTAGCAGGAAACAATACACAAGGAGACAATTCTGTTGCGATTGGTAACGCAGCTGGACAAAATACACAAGGACAAAACGCAATCGCAATTGGAAACAACGCAGGAAACCAGACACAAGGACAAACAGCAGTCGCTATTGGATACTTCGCAGGAGTCAATATACAAGGAGACAATTCTGTTGCGATTGGGGCAGGAGCAGGACAAAATACACAAGGAGAAAACGCAGTCTCGATTGGATATCAATCAGGACAATATACACAAGGAGACAATTCTGTTGCGATTGGTAACGCAGCAGGACAAAATACACAAGGAGACAACTCTGTTGCGATTGGTAACGGAGCAGGACAAAATACACAAGGACAAGAATCAGTTGCGGTTGGATACCAATCAGGATATTATTCACAAGGATATAGATCAGTTGCCGTTGGAAACAACGCAGGATACCAATCACAAGGACCCCGTTCTGTTGCGATTGGCCACCAAGCAGGACAATATTCACAAGGAGGACTATCAGTTGCGATTGGGGCAGGAGCAGGTAATACAGCACAATTCGAAAACGCAGTTGCGATTGGTTACCAAGCAGGTTATACCGGACAAGGCGCAAACGCAATAGCGATTGGATACAAGGCAGGACAAACGAACCAACCCGCAAGTTCAATCGTTATAAACGCATCAACTAGCAGTTTAAGCGGGACAGCCGAAGGGTTTTACGTTAAACCAATAAGATCTATTACTGGTTCGACATTATGTTATAATACCACCGATTTTGAAATTGGGATAAATTCTTCATCCATAAAATATAAGGAAAATGTAGTTGATTTAAACAGGAGCACATCAAATATATATAATGTTCGGGCAAGGGAATATGATTGGAAAGAAACCAAACAACATTTGATTGGGTATATAGCCGAAGAAATAGATGAGGTGGATACCTTATTTACATTTAAAAAGGATGGAAAACCGGAAGGTATCGAATGGAATAATATTTTACTTTATGCTGTTGAAGAGATTAAAAACTTAAAAAAGGAAATATTAACATTAAGAGAGATGATTGAAACACTCAGTTTATAAATATGTGGTATTGTAAGTATCTAGTGTTATAATATCTATGCCAAACATGTATTTTGAAATAAACAAATAAATAAATAATAAATTCATTTAATTAAATAAATTTATTTTAAAGTTATATATGTCTTACGCAAAACCATTATATCAATGTAATTTGCTGAATACCACCAATAAAATTATTAATTATGTTGGTCCAACGGGACCTACAGGAAGTGTAGGACCAACGGGCAATACGGGGGCAACCGGTGTAACTGGTTATACCGGGTATACAGGTCCAATTGGAACCGGGCCAACGGGCAATACAGGTCCAACAGGAAATACAGGAGCCACGGGTTATACCGGACCAACAGGAGAAACCGGACCAACCGGAAATACAGGTCCAACCGGAAATACTGGACCAACTGGTAATACTGGTAATACTGGTCCAACGGGTGAAACAGGACCTACTGGTAATACAGGACCAACTGGTAATACTGGTAATACTGGATCAACTGGTAATACAGGTCCAACGGGCGAAACAGGACCTACTGGTAATACTGGTCCAACTGGTAATACTGGTCCAACTGGTAATACTGGTCCAACTGGTAATACTGGACCAACTGGTAATACAGGACCTACTGGTAATACAGGTCCAACGGGCGAAACAGGACCAACCGGTAATACAGGTCCAACGGGCGAAACAGGACCAACAGGAAATACAGGACCTACTGGTAATACAGGACCAACGGGCGAAACAGGACCAACCGGTAATACTGGTCCAACCGGTAATACAGGACCAACAGGAGAAACAGGACCAACCGGAAATACAGGACCAACAGGAAATACAGGCAATACAGGTCCAACAGGTAATACAGGCAATACAGGAAATACCGGACCAACCGGAAATACAGGACCAACAGGTAATACAGGTCCAACCGGAAAAACCGGACCAACAGGCGCAATTGGAACAGGACCCACTGGACCAACTGGAGAAATAGGGTCAACGGGACCAACGGGACCACAAGGAATACAAGGATATTCAACTGGTGGATTAATTTTTTATCTTAATTATCAAAACGACAATAGTGGAAATCCGATTCTTTTTACTACCAGTGCTTTATCAACTGCTGTAACTAGTACTATTGTAGGTCCATCATCAATTACTTATAACCCAGGAGGGGCAACTCCGCCAACACCACCAGGCACAACTATTTGTCCAATAATGGGGTTGTCTCCAGATTTAACTAAACCACAAGAAACAATTACGATTACAACTGCCAGTGGCCCAAATAATTCGCTTGCGGTTCAATTTGCGATACCGGTCAGTTCTCTATCTGGATTTATATACGGAAATGTTATTCCACCTGGAATTTGGGATTTAAATATATATTGTAAAGCAAATGCTAATAATGATGTTGATAATATTGGCATAAAATGGTATTTATTAGGTTATAAATCGTCGTTACCCACCCAATTAACAAATTTAGTATCTGCTGGTAGTGATACCATATATATGACTGATCACACAACACCTCAAACTTTAATATCAAGTTTAATTATAGGTAATTTAATTGATATATCCACTTATGATTATCTTGTGGTAGCGTTAACAAACAATAACAGAAATAGTAGTAGTCATATCGCGCAATTATATTTCCAATCCACAACATATTCGCATATACATACTACTTTTGCTGCTGCGGCACCAACCGGTCCAACTGGTAATACAGGACCAACAGGAAATACAGGTCCAACAGGTCCAACGGGTAATACAGGTCCAACCGGACCAACCGGTAATACAGGTCCAACGGGTAATACAGGCAATACAGGAAATACCGGACCAACAGGCAATACAGGTCCAACAGGTAATACAGGCAATACAGGAAATACAGGTCCAACGGGTAATACAGGTCCAACGGGTAATACAGGACCAACAGGAAATACAGGTCCAACAGGACCAACAGGTCCAACCGGCAATACAGGCAATACAGGTCCAACGGGCAATACAGGTCCAACAGGTAATACAGGTCCAACTGGAAATACCGGGCCAACGGGTAATACGGGAGCAATAGGTCCAACCGGGACATTAGGCGTTACTGGAATTAACTATGGTGATTATATATATTGGAATACGAATTCTATTCCAAGTGCGTGGGCTGTAGGAGATACAAATATAAACATTGGTGGTTTTGCTGGTCAGTATACACAAGGAACCGGCGCGGTTGCTCTCGGATATTTAGCTGGTAATTATTCACAAGGAACCCAAGCAGTCGCGATTGGTTTCCAAGCAGGTCAACAAACACAAGGAACATATTCTGTTGCTATCGGTTATAATGCCGGACAAACAAATCAAGGACAGCGTGTTGTTGCGATTGGGTATCAAGCAGGACAATATTCTCAAACTCAGTCTGCGGTAGCAATTGGAGATGCCGCAGGTAATTATTCTCAAGGGGCAAATTCCGTTGCGGTCGGAGCAGGAGCCGCTAACATTGTACAAGGAGTTAACGCAGTCGCGATTGGAAGAAGTGCTGGTGAAAAATATCAAAGTGGTTCGGGAATCGCAATTGGATTTCAAGCCGGTCAAAATACACAATCAAATCAAACAGTTGCGATTGGAGCAAACGCAGGTCAAGTTATACAGGGATTTGGGGCTATAGCGGTTGGCTATCTAGCAGGTCAATCAAATCAAGGAGCAAACGCAGTCGCCGTTGGATATCAAGCAGGTCAATCAAATCAAGGACAATACGCGATTGCGGTTGGATATTTCGCAGGTACTACTGGACAAGGACAGCATGCAGTCGCAGTTGGAAATCAAGCAGGTTACACAAATCAAGGACAACAATCAGTCGCGGTTGGATATCAAGCAGGTCAAACAAATCAAGGGCTCAACGCAGTCGCGGTTGGATATCAAGCAGGTCAAATAAATCAAGGACAAGTAACCGTTGCGATTGGGAGCCAAGCAGGTCAAGGTGGACAAGCACAATTCGCTGTTGCGGTTGGAAATTTCGCAGGTCAAACAAATCAAGGACTATACGCTGTTGCTGTTGGATTATCATCAGGTCAAACTGGACAACAAACAGGTGCGGTAGCGGTTGGGTCGGGCGCAGGACAAGGGAAACAAGGAACAGCTTCGGTTGCGGTTGGAAATAATGCCGGGCGATATTCACAACAAATCCAAGCAGTCGCAGTTGGCGCAGAAGCAGGTAATTATTCCCAAGGACAATACGCAGTCGCGGTTGGCGCAGGAGCAGGACAATATTCGCAGGGGTTTAATACAGTTTCGGATGGGTTCCAAGCAGGTCAATGGTTTCAAGGGTCTGGAGCTGTTTCTATCGGGTATCAAGCAGGACAGGTATCACAAGGAACCCAAGCAGTCGCGATTGGATTTCAAGCAGGTCAGGGTTCACAAGGAACAGGTGCGGTTGCTATCGGTTATTTAGCAGGTAATTATTCGCAAGGAGTACAAGCAGTCGCAATTGGATTTCAAGCAGGATATTCACTACAAGGAACCCAAGCAGTCGCGATTGGGTATCAAGCAGGACAGTATTCACAAGGAACTGTGTCGGTCGCAATTGGGTATCAAGCAGGACAGGGTTCACAAGGAATCCAAGCAGTCGCGATTGGGTATCAAGCAGGACAGTATTCACAAGGAACCCAAGCAGTCGCGATTGGATTTCAAGCAGGATACTCAAATCAAGGAACATCCGCGATTGCGATTGGTCAAAACGCAGGTCAAACAAATCAATGGCTAAGCGCGATTGCGGTTGGTGCAGGTGCGGGTCAAACAAATCAAGGAACCAACTCGATTGCCATTGGAGTTACGGCAGGTCAGGGAAACCAAGGACAATTCGCAACCGCGGTTGGTCCAGGCGCAGGATTGTTAAATCAAGGAGTCAACGCGGTTGCTATTGGATATTACGCGGGTCGCACAAATCAAGCATACTCCTCAGTTGCGGTTGGAACCCAAGCAGGTCAAACAAATCAAGGACAATTTGCTGTTGCGATTGGATATATAGCAGCACAAACAGCACAACAAACCGGTGCGGTTGCGGTTGGATGCGGAGCAGGAGAACAAAAACAAGGAACAAACGCTGTTGCGGTTGGATTTGATGCCGGACGATATACACAAGGAACCCAAGCAGTCGCGATAGGAAATAACGCAGGTTTTTATTCCCAAGGCGCACAAGCAGTCGCGGTTGGCGCAGGAGCAGGACAATATTCACAATCACAACAATCAGTTGCGATTGGACTTCAAGCAGGTCAGAACTCACAAGGAATCCAAGCAGTTGCTATCGGGTATCAAGCAGGTAATTATTCACAAGGAATCCAAACCGTCGCAATCGGGTATCAAGCAGGATATTCACTACAAGGAACCCAAGCAGTCGCGATTGGTTATCAAGCAGGTCAATCAAATCAGGGACAATATGCTGTCGCGGTTGGATTTCAAACAGGTCAAACAAATCAAGGAACATATGCTGTTGCGATTGGATATCAATCAGGTAACACAAATCAAGGAACAGGTGCTGTTGCGATTGGTGCAGGTGCGGGTCAAACAAATCAAGGACAATTCGCATTTGCGTTTGGAACCGCAGCAGGTGGCGCAAATCAAGGACAATTCGCAACTGCGCTTGGTAATAACGCAGGACAAACTTTACAGGGAGTATATGCGGTTGCTATTGGATTTAACGCCGGTGCGACTGGACAAGGACAATACGCAACTGCGATTGGAAATCAAGCAGGACAAACTTTACAGGGACAATACGCAACTGCGGTTGGAAATCAAGCAGGACAAACTTTACAGGGAGTATATGCGGTTGCTATTGGATTTAACGCTGGTGCGACTGGACAAGGGCAATACGCAACTGCGATTGGAAATCAAGCAGGACAAACTTTACAGGGACAATACGCAACTGCGGTTGGAAATCAAGCAGGACAAACTTTACAGGGACAATACGCAGTTGCGGTTGGAACTAGCGCAGGGGCGTTCTCACAATCGTTTGGCGCAGTTGCGATTGGTTCCACAGCAGGACAGTCTTCCCAAGGAACTCAAGCAGTTGCTATTGGAGACCAAGCAGGTAAAACTTACCAAGGACAATACGCAGTTGCTATTGGTTTACAAGCAGGTTTTAATACACAAGGAGCAACCTCTGTTGCTATTGGTAATTTAGCAGGACAACAATTTCAAGGACCTGCCTCAGTCGCGGTTGGTTTACAAGCAGGTCAATTTATACAAGGGGAATACACCGTTTCGATTGGATTCATCGCAGGACAAACAAATCAAGGGAAGAACTCAGTTGCGATTGGAGCCTACGCAGGTACTACTGGACAAGGAAATAGCGCGGTTGCTATTGGATACAACGCAGGACGAACTTACCAATCAAGGGAATGCGTTGCTGTCGGTTTATATGCTGGTACTTATTCTCAAGGTAATAATTCTGTTGCTCTCGGTTCAAGTGCTGGGGCTAACTCACAAGGAAGGAACGCAGTTGCGATTGGGAAATTGGCTGCTGTAGCATATCAAAACGACGGCGCAGTTGCGGTTGGGTTTTCATCAGGTTATTATTCTCAAGCAACATGTGCGGTTGCTCTTGGTTCAAACGCAGGACAGTTCTCACAAGGAGAAAACGCAGTTGCGGTTGGATATAAAGCCGGATACTCAGGTCAAGCATCTGGCGCAGTCGCGATCGGTTATCTAGCAGGACAGTTATCACAAGGAGGATATGCTGTTGCTATTGGACAAGAATCAGGTTTAAATTCTCAAGGGACATATTCCGTTGCGATTGGGTATCAAGCAGGACAAACACTTCAGGGACAATATTCAGTTGCTATAGGTTACCAAGCAACGGCAACATACGCGAACTCAATTGTATTAAACGCCACAACCGGACAATTAGTTAGTGGGAATACCGGTTTTTTTGTTGCCCCAATATCAAACAACACATATCCCAACGTGTTATGTTATAATACAACCACAAGTGAAATTAGTTATTATGCGTCAGCAGGAGTAACAGGGGCAACTGGATCAACGGGAAATACAGGTCCAACCGGTGATACAGGACCAACAGGCAATACAGGTCCAACGGGTAATACAGGACCAACAGGTAATACAGGTCCAACAGGAAATACAGGACCAACCGGTGATACAGGAAATACAGGACCAACTGGTAATACAGGACCTACAGGAAATACAGGACCAACTGGTAATACAGGACCAACAGGTAATACAGGACCAACAGGAAATACAGGACCAACAGGCAATACAGGACCAACAGGAAATACAGGACCAACAGGAAATACAGGACCAACTGGTAATACAGGTAATACAGGCAATACAGGACCAACAGGCAATACAGGTAATACAGGACCAACAGGAAATACAGGTCCAACGGGTAATACAGGACCAACAGGAAATACAGGTCCAACGGGTAATACAGGACCAACTGGTAATACAGGTCCAACAGGAAATACAGGTAATACAGGTCCAACTGGAGAAACCGGCAATACAGGTCCAACAGGAAATACAGGTAATACAGGACCAACTGGACCAACTGGTAATACAGGACCAACAGGTAATACAGGACCAACCGGTAATACAGGTCCAACTGGTAATACAGGACCAACAGGAAATACAGGACCAACCGGCAATACAGGTCCAACTGGTAATACAGGTCCAACAGGAAATACAGGTAATACAGGTCCAACTGGAGAAACCGGCAATACAGGTCCAACAGGAAATACAGGTAATACAGGACCAACTGGACCAACTGGTAATACAGGACCAACAGGTAATACAGGTCCAACTGGTAATACAGGACCAACAGGAAATACAGGACCAACCGGCAATACAGGTCCAACGGGTAATACAGGAGCAACTGGTAATACAGGACCAACAGGAAATACAGGACCAACAGGAAATACAGGACCAACAGGAAATACAGGACCAACAGGTAATACAGGACCAACAGGTAATACAGGACCAACAGGTAATACAGGACCAACAGGTAATACAGGACCAACAGGCAATACCGGAAATACAGGACCAACAGGTGTAATAGGCGTTAATGGGACAAATTATGGTGATTATATATATTGGAATTCGAACACTTCGGCATGGACTGTTGGAGATACAAATATAAATATTGGTGGTCGCGCAGGTGAAACTAGTCAAGGACTAAACTCCGTTGCTATTGGAAATAAAGCAGGAAATTATTCACAAGGAACTTATGCGGTTTCGGTTGGATACAACGCAGGAGTAAGTTCACAAGGGTCTCAAGCAATTGCGCTTGGATACCAAGCAGGTCAAACAAATCAAGGAACTTATGCTGTTGCTATTGGAAGTAGCGCAGGACAATATTATCAAGGACAAAACACGGTTTCGATTGGAAACAACGCGGGACAATCTTCTCAAGGAACCAGCGCAGTCGCGATTGGAATAAACTCAGGACAAACTTATCAAGGTACTGGAGCACTAGCGATTGGAAACTCATCTGGACAATATTCTCAAGGACAAAACGCAGTCGCGCTTGGAAGTAATTGTGGATCAGTTTCTCAAGGAATCAGCGCAGTCGCGATTGGAAACCAATCGGGGCAAAATTCACAAGGACAATTCGCAGTTGCTATTGGGAGACTATCCGGACAACAATCCCAAGGACAATACGCAGTCGCGATTGGGTATCAAGCAGGACAGAGTAATCAAGGACAATACGCAGTCGCAATTGGGTCTCAAGCAGGACTAAGTTTACAGGGACAATACGCAGTCGCGATTGGGTATCAAGCAGGACAAAGTTTACAGGGAGCATATTCAGTTGCTATTGGATACCAAGCAACGGCAACATACGCGAATTCAATTGTCTTAAACGCAACAGGTGGTTCAATAACTAGTGGGAATACCGGTTTTTTCGTTGCCCCAATAACAAACAAACCATATCTCAATGTGTTATGTTATGATACAACAACAAATGAAATTAGTTATTATGCGTCAGCAGGAGTAACCGGAGCAACTGGTCCAACAGGCAATACAGGACCAACTGGTAATACAGGACCAACAGGTAATACAGGTCCAACAGGTAATACAGGTCCAACAGGTAATACAGGTCCGACGGGAAATACAGGTAATACAGGACCAACTGGTAATACAGGACCAACAGGTCCAACAGGACCAACAGGTCCAACAGGCGAAACAGGACCAACAGGTAATACAGGTCCGACGGGAAATACAGGTCCAACAGGAAATACAGGTAATACAGGTCCGACGGGAAATACGGGTAATACAGGTCCGACCGGTTTAATTGGTGTTACTGGAACAACCTATGGTGATTATATATATTGGAATTCAAACACTTCGGCATGGGTTGTAGGAAGTAAAAATATAAGTATTGGTGGGGGTGCGGGTCAATATAATCAAGGAACTAATGCGGTTTCTCTAGGGTATTACGCAGGTAATTATTCACAAGGAACATATGCCGTCGCAATCGGAGCAAATGCGGGTCAAAATACACAAGGAACCGGGTCAATTGCGATTGGGTTTCAATCGGGACAATATTCCCAACAACAAAGTGCGATTGCTATAGGACAACAATCCGGAAACATGTCTCAAGGAACGGGTTCAATCGCGATTGGGTATCAAGCCGGATATTCACTACAAGGTTCAGGGTCAATTGCGATTGGGTATCAATCCGGATATTCACAACAAGGAACAGGAACAATCGCGATTGGATACCAAGCAGGGTATTCGCTACAAGGTTCAAACTCAATTGCGATTGGGTATCAAGCCGGATACTCAGGACAAGGATCCGGATCTATTGCTATTGGATACCAAGCAGTCGCATCATTCGCAAACTCAATTGCTATTGGAAATAGCGTGTTTGCTTCACAAGCAAATTCAATTGTAATTGGAAACTCAAGTAATCAAAACGTATATATTTCCGGAAACTGTTACGCGAGTGCGTTTTACGCAACATCCGATTATCGTATAAAAGAAAACGTTACAAGTATTCCAATGGATGTCAACATAAATAATTTAAACCCGATTTTGTTTAAAAATAAAATTACACGAAAAAATGACATAGGATTTTTAGCACACGAAGTAAAACAATATTTTCCATATTTAGTTGATGGTGAAAAGGACGGTGAATCGTTCCAATCCGTAAATTATACGGGATTGATTGGACTTATTGTAAAAGAAATACAGGATTTAAAACAAGAAAATAGGTTGTTAAAAACCAGAATCGAATTACTTGAAAATAGGTAAATAGTTAAAATAAGTAAAATAAATTTAAAAAATATATATATAAATGTCGTTTAAAAAATACGGAGGTATCAATTATTCCGCGAATAGTAATATAGTTCACAGTAATTACTGTAATGTAAATCATTTAATTGTTTCTCAAGATGTAGGACTAACGGGTTCATCCATTTTATTTTTAAGTGGTATAACAGGAACAAATTTTGGAACAGGACCAACAGGACCAACAGGTGCGGATGGTTCATCAGGTGGAGGAGGTGGCACAACAGGAAAAACAGGTAATACAGGTCCAACAGGACCAACCGGAAATACAGGAAATACAGGACCAACAGGCGATACAGGAAATACTGGACCAACCGGTAATACAGGACCAACTGGTAATACAGGAACCGCAGGTAATACAGGACCAACTGGTAATACAGGTAATACAGGACCGACAGGTAATACAGGACCGACAGGTAATACAGGACCAACAGGAAATACAGGTAATACAGGACCGACAGGTAATACAGGACCGACAGGTAATACAGGACCAACAGGAAATACAGGTAATACAGGACCAACAGGAAATACAGGGAATACCGGACCAACAGGAAATACAGGACCAACGGGTGATAAAGGCGATAAAGGTGAAAACGGAACATCATCTGGAACTGGAGCAACAGGACCAACGGGTCCAACAGGTAATACAGGAAATACAGGACCAACTGGTAATACAGGAAATACAGGACCAACCGGTAATACTGGACCAACTGGTAATACAGGTAATACAGGAAATACAGGACCAACAGGCAATACAGGTAATACAGGACCAACTGGTAATACAGGAAATACAGGACCAACTGGTAATACAGGACCAACCGGTAATACTGGACCAACGGGTGATAAAGGCGATAAAGGTGAAAACGGAACATCATCTGGAACTGGAGCAACAGGACCAACGGGACCAACAGGAAATACAGGAAATACAGGAAATACAGGTAATACAGGAAATACAGGACCAACTGGTTTAATAGGCGTTAATGGAACAAACTATGGTGATTATATATATTGGAATTCAATCAATTCGGCATGGGTTGTTGGAAGCACAAATATAAGTATTGGAGGGTTTGCAGGTCAATATAATCAAGGAACTAACGCGGTTGCTCTCGGATATCAAGCTGGGCAGGGAACACAAGGAACATATGCAGTCGCAATCGGAGCAAACGCTGGGCAAAACTCGCAAGGATCAGGGTCAATTGCTATTGGGTATCAATCGGGGCAAAACTCGCAAGGAACCGGGTCAATTGCGATTGGGTATCAATCGGGGCAAAACTCGCAAGGAACCGGGTCAATTGCGATTGGGTATCAATCGGGGCAAAACTCGCAAGGA
>Ga0214919_10004538_pt1 | contig 20282 bp, 20 predicted proteins | sample LL1503_MetaG_FD_177994 | JGI IMG/M metagenome (GOLD analysis project Ga0214919, IMG submission 177994) | Freshwater microbial communities from Lake Lanier, Atlanta, Georgia, United States - LL-1503 | ecosystem: Environmental > Aquatic > Freshwater > Lake | place: USA: Georgia | collected... | reverse complement strand
GGCGACATCGGCCCCGAGAGAAGCTAGGCGTAAGGCATAAGCGCGTCCAAGTCCACGAGCCGCCCCAGTCACAACAGCAACTTTGCCCAGCAATGGTAAATGTGATGAAGGCATGTGGTTTCCTGATGGTTAATGGGTATCTTCAAAAGAGCCAAGGTAGGCGTTGCGAACCAATTCGCTTCCTTGTAGTTCTGCAGCAGGTCCTTTGCCGATAATCAGTCCGTTTTGCATCACATAAGCGGTGTCTGCTATCTGCAGCGCGCGCTCGACCATTTGCTCTACCAGCAAGATGGTGGTGCCTTCTTGACGAAGACTTACGACTGCGTCGAATAATTGGTCGATAATGGCCGGTGCCAAACCAAGGGATGGTTCATCAAGCATCAGCAAACGGGGCTGTTGCATCAGGGCCTGACCCAAGGCCAACATCTGTTGCTGTCCCCCTGACAATATACCGGCTCGTACGTCACGGCGTTCATGCAGAACAGGAAAAAGGCTGTAGACCCTGTCGTACCGAGCAGCTACTTCAACCGTCGACAAACGTAGGCCCCACAAACCCAGATCAAGGTTATCTTTCACACTTTGGTTTTTAAACAGTCGTCGACCTTCAGCGACATGCAACAAGCCGCTACGAACTATCTTGGAGGGTGTTTCTCCAGAGATCAGCAAACCGCCAAAAACGATGCTTCCGGCAGTTGGCTTGAGCAGGCCTGACAAAGCTCGCAGTAATGTTGATTTTCCTGAGCCATTGCTTCCTACAATAGCCACGAAGCCGCCCTCAGGTATGTTGATGGATATGCCTTGTATCACCGCAACATGGCCATAACCAACGTGCAAGTCCTGAACATTCAACAACATATTCACATTGAATCTCCTGTGCCTTCACGTCCCATATAAGCACGTGCGACCTCGGGATTTTTGAAAACTTCTTTGACTGAACCTTCAGCCAGTACCTGGCCGCGGTCAAACACTGTCACGCTTTGGCTGATGCGGGCGATTAAGCCCAAATGGTGTTCCACAATAAGCACAGCCGTACCATGTTTAGAAATAGCTTCTATCAACTCTGCAAGACGATCTAGTTCACTCATGGACAAACCGGCCGCAGGCTCATCGAGCAAGAGCAGCGCGGGTCTTCCGGCTAATGCGCGGGCAATCTCCACCAGTCGCTGTTGACCGTGCGGAAGTTCTCCAGCAAGTTCTTCGGCACGAGACGAGAGTCCTACAAATTTTAGTAACTCTAAAGCTTGTACTTTACTTGCCAAGTCATCTGAACGTACTCGAGGCAGGTTCAATACAACTTCAAAAGCAGTGGCGTGCTCATTCATGAAGCCACCTAGGCGAACGTTGTCCAACACGCTCATGTCGCCCAGCAACTTGGGTGTTTGAAATGTGCGACCTACGCCATGCTGAGCAACCTGATAAGGAGAAAGACTTGACACGTCAGTGGTCCCGATCATCACCTGCCCACTGTCAGGGCGAATAAAACCGCTGATTGCATTCAATGTCGTCGTTTTGCCTGACCCATTTGGGCCAATCAAGGCATGTATCCGCCCAGCCTTTACGAACAGAGAACAACCCTGCAATGCTTTGACTCCGTCAAAGTGTTTATGCAAATCTTTGATCGTCAAATCTAAGTTTTTCACAGGCTTGAGCGAGATGGCCGAATCGAATTGAATGTCCACATCAACGATGACGCGTTTTTGCCAGCGTTTAAAAAAAGGAAGGCCCATTAAACCTTGGGGGGCGAACAACATGAGGATAAGCAGCAACACGCCATAGATCAGCAGACGCCAACTCTGTAAAGGTCCCAGCAATTCTGGAAGCAGAAAAAATGCAAGCGTACCCACCACAGGTCCAAGCAACTTGCCCTGTCCTCCAACGACGATACAAAGGAGAAAAAATATCGAAAAATCAGTGCTAAAGTCTTCAGGCGTGATAACAGTTTTTTGGACCGCGTAAAAAGCGCCAGCCAGCCCTGCAATTCCAGCACTCATTGCAAACGCAAGCAGTTTGATTCGCCATAGCGACACTCCCGAGGCGCTGGCTGCCAAGGGGTTGTCACGCGCAGCGACCATACCTCTGCCGAAGCGAGAATTCACCAATTGACGTGTTGCCAAAAACACAAGTACCACACACACTACCAGCGTCAGATAGACCTGAACGGGACTGAGTATATGACCGTTCAAGCTTGGTGCAGGGATCCCTACGACCCCTGAAAAACCATGCGTCAAACTTCGCCACTCCACCAGTAAGTCGGTTACCACTTGCGCAAAAGTCAAAGTAACGAGTGCGAAATACCAAGTGGATAGGCGTAACGCTGGCAAGGCCATGATTAAGCCGGTGCCACATGCGACGAAGATGCCGGCCAGCGCTGACAGCCAAAATGACCATTGCAAATCCTTCATCAAAAGCGCGGTGGTGTAAGCACCCAAGCCGACCAGCGCACCATGACCTATTGATACTTGGCCGGCATATCCGGTCAACAAGTTCAGGCCAATGGCGACCAACATCATGACGAGAGCTTGTGTGGCCATGAACAAAATAAATTGACCATTGAAAAGGAGAGGCAACAAAACCAGTGCCATTGCAGGCGCCGCCAAGTAAGTTACCTTCCATATTGCCGTTGGTGAGGTACTTGACGTTGATGGGGACCGCTTCATGATTTGCCTTAAACCGTGCGTGCTTCCAGCGAACTGACCAAGCCACCAGGCCTCACCAGAAGAACTGACAGCACCAGGATCAATATTACCGTGTTGTGGTAACCGGGAGAAAGCCAGACTGAGCATGCGGCTTCTGCAACACCGAGCATATAGCCTGCGGCAAGGGCTCCACGAGTGCTTCCCAGTCCTCCGATGGCCGCAGCTGCAAACCCCTTGAGAAGCAAGATGCCACCAAGTGTGGTTGAAGCGCTGAGGACAGGCGAGGCCAAATAGCCAGTGAGTGCGGCAAAAGCTCCGCCAAAGGCAAATGACCAGCGACTGATGGCGGCAGGGTCGATGCCGCGCAATAATGCCGCATCACGGTCCTCGGCGACTGCCAGCGCTGCTTTTCCCCAAAGGCTGTGGTAAAGCCAGTCAACACCGAAAACCAGCGCCAAGGTTAGCAATATCAAGGCGATCTGATAGCTCGATATATTGATTCCTTCGAGGTTCAGCATGTCGTTTGACAATGGTAGCGGTGCAGGGACCACAATGGGCTCCACGCCCCAGACTTTACCCACCACATTGCTGATGATCATGGCCACTGCCAAGGTGGTGATGATCCACCCGGTCCCATGGCTGTGGCGACTGAGTACAGGTGCCACAGCCATCCACTCTTCTACCAGCGTCAGCACGCCCACCGCAACCATTACTGCCAAGAGGGCGACCCACCACGGCCAGTTCCATTGCGTGAGCAATAACGCGCTGCCCATGGAGCCAAGCATCACCAGATCACCTTGCGCAAAGTTAAAAACTTTCGTAGGTTGATAAAGAATATTGAAACTCACAGCCACCAGGCAATAAAGACTGCCGGCCGTCAGACCTGAGACAAGAATATCGAAGAACATTAACGTGTCAGATGTTTCAAGCTCTTTCGCGGAATACATTCATTGACCGCGGGTCACGGCCAGAGGACAAGGTGGCCATGACCATTTGATCACCGGTGAGTGCGCTGTGGTTTTCAGGAGTGAAGCTGATACGGCCGATCATGCCATCATAGTTAAGAGTCGAATCAAATGCTTTCTTGATACGCTCAGAGTCAAAACGTTTTTCTTCATTTACGACCAATTTAAGGAGGTGTAGAAAATCATAAAAGGGGCTGATAGCGGCATTAATCTCCCATGCTTTAGCTTCAGGGAATGTCAGCACCTTTTTGGCGTGCGCAATTTGACGTGCGCCGACCGGTTCAGATGCTGTAAAGGTCATGGTCTTCAGCAGTGTGCCTGACGCGTACTTAAGTATCTCCGGAGATGCACTGTCGAGAACCGCATTTGAGAACATGGAGTTACCACCCAGCAATGCAGGAAACCAACGAAGCGCTTGCATGCCGGAAGCTGTAAGCAGAATACCCTGCGCTGGCGAATTCCAAAGTACCAAGGCTTCGGCACCCGCTGAGCGTAGTTTGGTGAGGTATACCTTTAGATCGATAGCCGTAACCTGATAGGTCTCGACACCGACAGGTTCGATGCCGTATTTTTTGAGGGAGCGAATCGTTGCTGCTCCACCGGATTCTCCGAAAGCGGAGTTTTCTTGTAGTATTCCAACTTTTTTAATTTTTAGGTTTTCAACAATGTGCTTGGCAACGGCGTCACCTTGGTGGCTGGTGTTGTATGTGAACTGGTATTGATAAGGGTACTTGATACCATTGGCCAGTTCTTCAGTCCAACCCCCACCGGCATGGATGATTTTGGATGATGTTGTTGTTGATACCGCTGACAATGTATGCGAGCTGCCTACGGGACCGAGAATGGCTTGTACACCGCTGTCTAAAAGCTTGCGAATAACTGCCGGCTCCTTGGCGGGCGAGCTCTCATCGTCAGCTTCAATGATTTCAATGGGGCGCCCCAAGATGCCACCGCCTGCATTAATTTCATCAACTGCGATCTTGACACCCACATACAGGGGGGCAAAAGAAGAAGCCACAAGTCCCGTTAAGGCCCTAGCAGATCCGATCTTGATGGTGTCGGATTTTTGTGCAAAGGCAGACTCAAGACCCCATAGAAAGGAGCTTGCGTACAGACCGGATGACAAAATGTGTCGTCTAGTCAAGCCAGCAGAGAATGATTTTTTGGATGAGGATTTGCGCATGGTGATGTCTCTTTACTTTAGATTGATATCATGAATTTATCAATTTACATAAAAAGTACATTGGTGTACAACATATGTAAACCCTTAGTCGGCTCAATAAAAAGAGGTGTGCCAGTGAAGTTAATAAATCGCGTCCGCCCGGTACATTAAATGAAAATCCCTGAGTGGTAATTCGACCGTGCATTGTGATTGTGTTCACGAATTGACTGCCATTTTTGTAGACAAGGAAGGCCGCTTGATGGGTAGTTTCCAGAAGTTTTTAAATAGAACATTAAGATACGGTATGCTAATGAATTTAAAGTCGATGATTAGAACTTAAGTTAATTTTTCACTTTTAAACGAAATGAACTTATGAACCTGGATTACGTCACTTCTATGTGCTTTGAACATAGCCAGCAAGACTACAGTTGGCGTGACTCTGCACTTTATGCACTTGCCTTGGGCATCGGTTCTGACCCACTCGATGAGGATGAACTAAGTTATGTGTATGAGCAAGGAGTACAACATGCAGTTCCCAGTCAATGTGTGACTTTAGGTTGGCAGCCGTTTTGGCAAGACGATCCAAAAACTGGCATAGACTGGGTCAAAATCCTGCATGGAGAAATTGGTTTTACGCTTCACCAACCCCTGCCAGTTCAAGCCACTGTGCGTGCTGAACACACCTTACAAGCTGTTGAAGACAAAGGAGCGCAGCGTGGTGCAATCTTACATTTCAAGCACCAACTCACGGAAGTGACGACCGGCACATCTTTGGCAACACTGCGGTCTTTGCAGTTTTTGCGCGCTGACGGGGGTTGCGGAAATTACGGAACCCCGCCTGAAATTTGTGCACCTATTTCATCTCAAGCCGTATTCACTGGTCACATTGATTTTTCAACTTTGCCGCAGTCCGCCTTGTTGTATCGTCTTGCAAGTCGCGACTGGATGCCTATTCACGCTGAACCGAGAGTGGCACGTGAAGCGGGGTTTGACAGGCCCATCTCACATGGTTTGAATACGATGGGGCTGGCTTGCCGCGCGATTCTCAAGCGTTTTTTGCCAAATCAGTCACACCGTCTGAAGTCCCTGTCAGTGCGCTTTATTCAGCCTGCCTTTCCCGGAGACACCATCAGAATTGAGTTGTTTGAGCAGGATGACCATATCCGTTTCAGAGCGCGTGCGCTGGAGCGGGATGTACTTGTTCTTGACCGGGGTGTTGCAAAACTGACATAAAGGGATCGTGATGAAAATTTGCATATTTGGCGCAGGGGCGATTGGCGGTTATCTTGCTGCACATTTGGGAAATGTTGCTGGTGTGGAGTTGAGCGTTGTGGCTCGCGGCGCTCACCTTGAGGCCATAAAGCGTGAGGGCTTGCGGTTGCAGCTACCTCAGGGTGAGCGACGGGTGCGCGTGAATTCCACTGACCGAGCCGCTGACCTTGGCCCGCAAGACTTGGTCATTATTGCACTCAAGTCCCATCAGGTGACACCTGCTTTGAATGAGATTTCCCACTTGCTTGGGGCCGATACAGCTGTAATGCCCCCGACAACAGGTATTCCTTATTGGTATTTCTATGGCTTGAAAGGTCATCTGTCCAACCAGCGTCTTGACCTCATCGACCCTCAAGGAAAGCAGTGGGCTGCACTAGACCCTGCGCGCGTATTAGGCTGTGTGTATTGGGTCGCAACCGAGGTCACGGAGCCAGGTGTGATTCACCATGACGGTAGTCTTTCTCGATTTCCTATAGGTGAGCCCGATGGCAGTAACAGCCCCCGCATCACACGGGCAGCTGAAGTTTTTAAGGCGGCGGGTTTGGATGCCCCTTTAGTGTCCGATATTCGCGCCTGGATTTGGGCCAAAATGAGCAGTAGTCTGTGCTGGAACCCAATCGCCGTTTTAACGACGTGTACCTTGAGCGAAATGTGTGAGAGGCCGGAGGTGGTTGCCATAATCCAGCGAATGATGGCTGAAGTCGATGCGATGGCCTTGGCTTTAGGTGTTCAACAGATGCCTGTCTCCATTCACGAGCGCATTTCGGCCGCGCGTCGCGCAGGTCACCACAAAATGTCCATGTTGCAAGACGTTGAACGCGGCCGACCCTTGGAACTTCGTGTACTTTTAGACGCCATTACCGCATTGAAGACGTTAGCCCACTTTGATACGCCAACCTTGGACGACGTTTATGCCATGCTTCAATTGCGAGTACAAAAGCTGGGTTTTACTCATTAAAAATTGCATATTCATACATTAAAAAGTCTGCTTTACTAAGGATGGTTTGCAAAAGTCACCCAATTGAATGTCTCGTGCGTTAAGTTCAGATGAAACAAATCAGCCTTGCCACCACCGGATTCGAGCTTGTCACCAAGCGCACCCGTAAGCGTGAATTTCTGGACGAGATGAACCTGGCAAGACGGGGCGTCCACCGTTTGCCACCGAGGTGATGCTTCGCATTCATTTGCTGCAGCAATTCTTCGGACACTCCGACCTGGCAATGGAAGAGGCCTTGCACGACATCCCGCTGTACCGTGAGTTTGCCAAGCTCGATGCGGTCATCACCCAACTGCCCGATGAAAGCACCATCCTGCGCTTTAGGCATATGCTTGAGCAAAACGACTTGGGGCTGCAGATTCTGGCTGCGGTCAATGCCAAGTTGATTGATCGCGGTCTGCTGCTCAAGACCGGCACCGTGGTGGATGCCACCTTGATTGCTGCGCCCAGCTCCACCAACAACGACAAAGGTGAGCGGGACCCGGAGATGCATCAGACCAAGAAGGGCAACCAGTGGCACTTTGGCATGAAGGCGCACATTGGCGTGGACGCTGAGTCTGGATTGGTTCACACAGTCACGACGACTTCTGCCAATGCCCATGATGTGACACAGTCGCATGCCCTGCTGCATGGACAAGAAGAAGTGGTGTTTGCAGACTCGGGCTACAGAGGCGTTGAAAAGCGCCAAGAGATTCAAGACAAACACGCTGGCGTGGACTGGCAAATTGCGATGATGCCGGGCAAGCGCAAGGCTTTGGACAAAACGCGGATCAGCAACGTTCTGACGGATCAGCTTGAAAAGCTCATGGCGGGCATCAGAGCCAAGGTAGAGCACCCGTTTCGGGTAATCAAGTGTCAGTTTGGACACCGCAAGACGCGTTACCGGGGCTTGGCCAAGAACACCAGCCAGTTGCTGGTGATGTTTGCGCTATCCAACTTGTGGATGGTGCGCAAGCGAATGATTCAGGGGTTGCGGGCATGAGTGCGCCTGCAGCAAGGGGGTAGGCCCGCAAATTGGCCCAAAAGGGCCGTGAGCGTGGGGAATTGGCGAGTAATTGAACTCTGGTTTCACCATATGAACATTCATACATCAACTCGCGCTTGGGCGGGGGTTGTGCAGACCATCCCTAAGCTAACTGTCAGTGCTGTGATTGACTTCACATAGGTTTTCACAAAGATTCATTCACGCTGTCCACGCGCACCTTTTCGAGCTTTGTAAATGTGAGGCGCGAAACCGAACAGTGGTTGATCAGTAACCTTGCATAAGAATCTTGTGTGTTCAATACAGCGCATAAAATTGTTTTGATGGTCATGCAATGTGTGAACACAGCGATGCAATGACCCTTCGCGTCATTTTTCAATGTGTCAAAAGCATTCAAAACACCATGTCGAAATTCATTCGGGTCCTTGCCAAAAGGCTGCTGGATAGGCCGCGAACTCTGCAAATCTATCTAGAAACTTTGTTTGGATAGTTTCTGCGAAGCGGTACCAGTCTGTTCCGTAATTTACCTCGGCCAAGCCCTCTAAAATCGTCGGACTCACGCTCGGAAGGCGCGTAAAAGGTTGGACCGTTTCTATCGCGCGTCGCTGTGGGCTGCTGAAAATCTGGTCTACTCCTTCACGCTGTAGCCGTCGCGCCAAGCGATTTGCATGCTTAATGCCACCTGGATGAAGCTGCGGGTCCCCGGGATGAAACTGATGGCCTTCGTGCGGAAGAGCATGTCTGATCAGTAGTACGTTCTTAGTGGCTTTAGTGATTAGATCGTGATCGGCCAAAGATTTTATGTCCGCATCCTAACGAGATTGCTGGTCTGCCCGCTTGGTTATGCTGCTCGCGGTCGACTTTTGTGGCTGGTGTCTGCTACCCGGTTGATGGAGGATATTCGACGCAGTGATCTGATGCTGCTAAAGCACTAATTCACTTTGCCTGCTGCCAGCCAAGAGGCCCTGAGACTGCGTTTGAGCACCTTTCCAATGTCATTTCTAGGCATGTGGTCGACCCATTCAATCATGGATATCCGTTGCGCTTTGTTCAGCCGCTGGTTAGCCCAGATCTGTAATTCTTCTGAAGAGACTGTGGCTTGTGGACGTCGGACTACAAAAGCCACAGGTGTCTCACCCCAACGCTCTGAAGTCACGCCCACAACTGCCACCTCCGATACGTCTGGATGCTGCAGAATCAAAGTCTCAAGGTCACTCGGGTAGACGTTGAACCCGCCCGAAATAATCATGTCTTTTTTGCGATCCAACAGTGTTAAAAAACCTTCCTCGTCGACGCGACCCACATCACCACTTCGAATAAATCGAAGGCCTTGAAAGTCAAACCATTCAGCTTCAGCTGTTTTTTCAGGCAGATTGTGATACCCAGTCATCATGGTCCCTGAGTGGCCAACAACCTCCCCAACTGAACCGCGAGGCAGTTCTTGGCCTGCGTCATCAATCACTCTTAGATCATGGCCGGATGCGGGTTGGCCCACCGTGTGAAGTTTGTTGGGAAATAAGCGGGTGTTTAAAATACAGACTACGCCGCCTTCCGTCATGCCGTAATACTCGATCAATTCTCCAGGCCAACGCCTCAATATATCGGCTTTCAAAGCGGCAGAAAAGGGAGCGCTGCCACAGGATTTCATACGAAATGAGGACAAGTCGTATCGATTGAAGTCTTCGAAATCCATGATGCGTTGGTACTGAACGGGCACCATCATACTGTGTGTCACTCGGTGCTTTTCTGAAAGTTGTAAGTAGTTTTTGGGGTCAAACTTTGACATCAGCACTACTTTGCAACCCATGCCAAGAGAAGGTAGAAAGCTTGATAAAGTCATATTTGAGTAAAGAGGAATCGAGACCATAGTTACCGCCTCGGGGCCATAGCCCAAGCTCTGAAACAGCTTGATCTGCGCCCAGCGAAATGCGTGGGGCATGACGATGCCCTTGGGTATGCCAGTGGTGCCTGAGGAGTAAATGATGTTGAATGCCGAATCTGCATCAACCATAACGGGCAATGGCTTCGTATCCGCGTGGGCTAGCCAATTGCTGAAAGGAATGCCAAGAGCCGAGTCGTCCAGCGCTACGCAAAGAAGGGGTGTTTCGAGGACCAATGCCAAGGCGCTTGATGACATACCCTGATCTATAAAAAAAATTGATGCACCAGAGTCTGCAACCATTCTGGCCAGTCCATCAGCCGTACTGTCAGGGGCAAGAGGCGCCACGGTTACTCCGGCCCGTAAGGCCCCTAGAAACATACAGGCATAATTCAGCGAGGTTTTCGCACATATCGCGATGACATCACCTTTCACCAATCCTTCTCGTTGCAAAGATGCTGCCACTTGGTCCATTTGAGCATCCAATGAACAATAGTCGAGCATCTCGTCATCAAGGACTATTGCTGGGTGCGCGGGCTGGAGTTGGGCATGTGCGCGGATCAAATCCGAGAGCGTACCAAAATCCTGTTGAATCAGTTCTTGAATTTGCATAAAAATAGTTTAAAAAACAAACAAATCAGAGACCCATCTGTAGCTTACCTTCTTGAACAATAAATTGTTCAGTACATATGTCGCAACTTGTATAAAGTCTATCGGAAAAATCCATCGATAAACTTTACGTCAGTTTAAGCTGCACTTAGGATTTTGCAGCAGGGCTTCAAGACCCTGTTTTTTGGGTTTTATTTCTAAGCGCGCAGATCACATTTTCAAACAACCTTCACCTTAAACCAAGCAGCGGCAACTCATATTTACTTTGCCAAACTTGTCCCGCAACCAATGGCCAAGCATCTGTACAATTTTTTGTCGTAATTGAAAAGAGGGATTCAACTCCAACTCAACTTAAATCAGTAGGTTGATCGTCCACCTGACAGGTCAAAGGTGAATCCGGTGGTAAAAGAGCATTCTTCCGATGCCAACCAGGCCACCATGGCTGCCGCCTCCTCAGGGCGGCCCATGCGTTTCATCGGTATCTTTTCAAAGGCAATGTTCATTGCCTCGGGCGCGAGCTTGATGGCTGACTGAGCAAGCGGCGTGTCAAAAAGACCTGGCGCGACTGCGTTGACAATCACGCCGTTGGCGACCAGTTCCTTTGCCAGCGATTTGGTAAAGGCGATGACGCCTGCCTTGGCAGCCGAGTAGGCGGATTGCGACACATTGCCGTCCTTGCCCGCCATCGACGAGGCATTGATGATGCGGCCATAGCCGCGCTCGACCATGCCTGGGCCAAATGCGCGACAGCAATAGAAGGTTCCATCCAAGTTGACGGCGATGCTGCTTCGCCAAGCCTCGATGCTCATCTTTAGTGTCGGTGCCGTCTCGGTGGTGCCCGCGCAGTTGAACAGGATGTCCACCTTGCCGTGCTGCGCGAGTGTGCGTTGCGAAGCGGCTTCCACCTCGGACCATTGTGCGATGTCCACCGATTGCGCCGTTACCGTTCCTAAAGGCGCAAGTGCAGCGAGGGCAAGCTCCAGTTTGGCCGGGTCGCGGCCCCAGAGTTCCACCACCGCGCCCGAGCGCAGGAAACGTTCCGCGCAGGAGTATCCGATGCCGCTGCCGCCTCCGGTGACCAAGGCCACGCGGCCGTTCAGATCGATCTGGTTCATGCGTGTTCTACCTGTTAATGAATTTGATGCGCCGGGCTTAGAGCGCGATGCGGCCAAAGGGATGCGAGCTACTGATGCCGCCATCCACAGAGAACAGCTGGCCATCGACAAAGGAGCTGTCCTCGCTGGCTAGAAACGCCGCCATCGCAGCGATCTCGTGCGGTTCGCCTGCCCGTTTCATTGGCGTCATGTGGCCGATGCGACTCTCCGATCCACGTTGGCGTGCGTATTCGAATACGGTTTCGGTCATCTGCGTGCGCACCAATCCGGGCAGGATCGAGTTGACCCGCACACCCGTGCCGGCAAAGGCATTGGCCGCGCACTGAGTCAGGCTGTTTACCGCAGCCTTGCTCGCGCTGTAGGCAATCGAGCCTGCGTTTGCGCGCAACGAAGCGGCAGAGGACGTGAGGATGATCGAGCCACTTCCCTGCGCCGTCATCAAGCGGCCAGCGTATTTCACAGCCAGGAAGCAGCTCACCGTGTTGGTCTGCCAGCACTCGTTCCATTCGTCCACGCTCTGTTCCAATAGGGGTGTATTGGTGCCGGGCGTGGCTATATTGGCAAAGAACACGTCCAGACCGCCGAACTCAGTCTCACAGCGCGCAACGATGGCCTCGACATTGTCCTCCTGCGCTGCGTCAGTGACCATGGCCACTGCAAGGCCGCCCGCGGCGCGGATCAGCTCCACCGTCTCGTGGGTGTTGGCATCGCGCCTTCCAACCACCAGTACCGATGCGCCTTCCTGTGCGAAGCGTTGTGCGCTGGCGCGGCCGATTCCGCTGCCCGCGCCGGTGATGACACACCGTTTGCCTTCTAGTCTGTTCATGACTTGCTCCTTTTAAATGTATGAGATTTCATATGTAGCCAAATGTCAGTGCCTGCTGTTTCGGCACAAATTTCTGAATCTTGCCGCTGGCGGTGCGCGGCATCTTTGCGATTACCTCCACGCGCTCGGGCCAGTAGTGGCGGGTCAACTCACACTTCTCTACGTAAGTCTGCTGCCCGGCGAGGTCAAACTGCGCGTTGTCGTTTAGTGTTACAAATGCACAACCGCGCTCGCCCAGGCGATGGTCCGGTAATCCGATCACGGGGATGTTTTCACCGCCATGCATCAGCATTTCCTTGGTCCGGCAGTTGATGCGGATGTAGCTATGCTCATTCGTATAGTCGAGTCGCCGCTGTCAAACCAGCCTCGCGCGTAGTCATATAGACCCTCGGTAGGCCTCTTATTGTAGCTGATGAACATGCGTGGCCCGCGTACCAGCAGGCGCCCGGTCTGGCCTGTCGACAATGCTTACCATTTTATCGCGACTCGCTGTACGACAGCATGTAGCGCAGCTCGCGCTCGCGAAAGATCGACATCAGCGGATTGACTGCCGCGCCGACGCGCCCGCAGGCCTGAGCTACGACTGCAATTTCCCACCAGTTGGGTAATTGAATGGAGACAATGTCGCCGCGCGCTACCCCCATGCCGCGCAGGGCAGCCGCCGCTTGAGAGACCTTATCGCTCAATGTGGCGTAGGTGATCGTTTGAACGCCATCTGTCGTTCGATCAGCTCGGTGGGCGACGATGGAGGTCTTGTAAGGCACACGCTGTGTTGTGTGCGCAAACATCGCTATGAGCGTGGGCAAGTTGTAGCTTCCGGGATCGGTTATCGCTGCTGTCGCCATGTGTCTGTCTCCAGTGCGGCGGACCAGTCCGGCATTTCGCTTGACTTATATTTCGCTACCATACGGTACGAATTATGATCACTACAAGATTGCGCTGTCAACGCCACTTGCTATTGAGGAAATCCGAGCTTCGACTTTTGAAAAGCAATAAATAATACCTGTGTATGGTGCACTAACGTATTGATGTAAACACCAATGCCAAATTACCGCCAAATCACTACTATGACGAAATTAGACAAGTGTTCAAAGAACTTGGGATGCTGGTCAGCTATTGAATGGCCAAGCGTATGGCGGCTTTTTATAAATCGTGTCGGTTGGTCTGATCCTGATCTTTGGTTTACGGAGGGCGGTTAATTTCGCCCATGGCAGCCTTTTCATGTTTTGTGAAGAGACCTATTGAGGAGTTTATGCAAGGAACCCAATTCATCAAACAGGCAGTTGCTTGCCAACCCAATCGTATTGCAACCATTTGCGCAGGTCGGCAAAGAACCTGGGCTGAAGTAGGGCAGCGTGTGCCTCGCTTGGCCGGTGCCTTGCGTTCATTCGGCATACAGGATGGAGCCTTCGTAGCGGCCTTGGCTATGAATTCGGATCGCTACATCGAGTTGTTCTTTGCGACGCCCTGGGCCGGAGGGGCTTTTGCACCGCTGAACATACGCTGGTCAGTGGCAGAGAATGAATACGCGATTACAGACTCCCAAGCCACTGTGCTCTTTGTAGACGAAAATTTTGTCGGCCAAGCCAGACAACTGCGTGACAAGCTCCCATGGCTCCAAATTTTGGTTTACATGGGTGAGGGTGAGGCGCCTAAGGACATGCTGTCCTTTGATGTTTTGGTGGAACAGAATGCACCGCTGGATGACGCCAATCGACGGGAAAACGATTTGTGGGTCATCTTTTACACCGGTGGCACGACGGCACACCCGAAAGGGGTGATGATGTCGCACAGGGGCTTGTTTGTAGCCACAGTGACCTATCTGGCTATGTTGCCTGAAATAGAAAATTTGAGTTTTGCCTATGTGGCGGGATACTTTCACTTCGCGGCTGCCAGTGCTTTGCTGTACATAACGATGGCGGGTGGTACCCATATTCCGCTACCGAAATTTGACCCGGTGCTGGTCATGAAAACCATATCTCAGCACAATGTAACCAACATGGTGTTGGTGCCGACAATGATCAACTTGCTTATTCATCATCCTGACTTCAGCAAGTACGACCTCAGTAGCCTGCGAACCTGTGTATACGGTGGGTCTCCCATGCCAGAATCCTTGATGCGCGCTGCCATGCAGAAACTGCCGACTTGGCGCTTCTACCAAATTTTCGGGATGACCGAGACCGGTGGATTTGCCACCATGCTGCGTTGGAAGGACCATTTTATAGATGGTCCTCTATTAAAGCGAATGCGCTCGGCAGGTCAGGCTGCACCTGGCGTAGAGGTCGAAATACGTCTTCACAATGACAACATTGCGCCCATAGGAACTTTGGGTGAAATTGTTGTGCGAGCCGATACCCTGATGACCGGATATCTCAATAACCAGCAAGCCACTGAAGCGGTACTCAAGAATGGTTGGATGCACACAGGTGATGCCGGCATTTTGGATGAGGACGGGTTTCTTTACGTGGCCGACCGAATCAAGGACATGATTGTGACGGGTGGAGAAAATGTTTATTCAATCGAAGTCGAGAGAGTACTTTTTCTCCATCCCGCAGTCAGTGAAGCCGCAGTGATTGGCATCCCTAGCAAAGAATGGGGTGAAAGTGTGCATGCTGTTGTGGTGCTGAAGGCAGGGGCCAGTGTTACCGAAGAAGAACTCAGAACACACTGCCTTTTGCACATTGGTGGTTACAAGATTCCACGCAGCTACGAGTTTCTCAACGATCCATTGCCGGTTACTCCGGTAGGCAAAGTGCGCAAGAATTTGCTCCGCGACCCTTACTGGGCGGGGCATGATCGAAAGATAGGTTAATTTTTTTAATTTGGAGACTATATGAATAAAATTTTGTTTCTCATAACCGTGACATTCGGGTTATTTACACAGTCGGTCTTAGCACAACAGCAAACTATCAAGCTGGGTGTTGTCAATATCGATGCAGGACCCTTGGCGGTGAATGCAGCCGCCATTCAGGATGGTGCAACTTTTGCTGTAGAGATGCTCAATGCAGGCGGCGGCGTATTGGGTCGGCGTTATGAATTGGCGATACAAGGGCACGAGGGCACACCTGCGGCAGCAGTGGCTGCAACACAAAAACTGGTGGAACAACAGGGCGTGTCTTTTTTCACAAGTTTGAGTCCATCCGGCAACTCGTTGGCAATCAGTGCCAAGCTGCGTGATCTCAATGCGATTTATCTGGATGCCACGGCGGCATCTGACGATTTGACCGGTAAGGCTTGCAATTCAAATTATTTTCGTATCGGTATTCCTGATTCCAGTCAAGTACTAGTCTGGAAAGAATTGGCTCAGCGAAACAACGTCAAAACTTTTGATTTGCTTATGTCTGATATTGCTGCGGCAAGGGATGCATCCAAACAATTCATTGCAGCTTTACCGTCGTTTGGTGGCACGCTTCAAAAAGAGCTTTATACCCCGCTGTCAACGTCTGACTATGGCGGTAATATTTCGCAGCTGCAGGCCCGTCCGGCTGAGGCTCTGATCATGTACTTGCCCGGATCTGCAGGTATCAATCTCGCCAAGCAGCAGGCGCCTTTTGGGATGTTTGGCAAATACAAGCTGGTTATGAGCTCGTCGATGGTCAATGAAATCCTGATTGCCGGCCAGGGAGAAACGACAGTGGGCACGTGGTCATCGCAGAGTTACCTCGCCAGTTTTCCTGGTAAGGCCAATGCTGATTTTGTAGCTGCTTTCGAAAAGCGTTTTAACAAAAAACCGGCCTATTTGGCAGCCGATGCCTACTTGTCGTTCATGCTGCTGCATGAGGCCATTCGCAAGGCCGGCTCCACCGATTTGGCTGCTGTTCGTAAAGCTTTGGAGGGCTTGAAGTTCAGTACTATCGTGGGTGAGGTGCAGATGCGTGCAGGGGACCATCAACTGATTAGGCCAATGGTAGTGGTTCAGGCTGTTAAGACCGCCCCTGGTAAGGCCGAATTGGTCATTAAATCCGTCGAACCAGCAGAAAAAATTATGCCTGCGGTTAGCTCCGAGTGTCGCATGGGGGGATAAGGGTGGCCTGTCATTCTGATTTCACAGGCGCAGACCCAAATCAACTCAAGACAGCGTAGTTTTGAACGGAGAGAAGATGCTGTTCCTGTAGTAATGGTCCTCATTTTACTTGCGCTTGAGCTTGAGGTAGTTCACCACGGAATCGGTCATGGGGGTTGAAAGAATTTCCCAATAATTTCCCAAGAAGTTTTGAGAACATATTGAACCACTGTCACTGAAATCACCTGCTTTGTTGGCAAAACTCCATAGAAGGCGATGAATTAAAAAACCGGAATCGAACACCTTCTCTATTGCAGTAGAACCAATTGTCCGCATCCATAAGTGTTTCCCTTGGAACCAAATTTCCATTTTAGCGAGGACATAAGCATTGACCAGATTGCCTGCCCAAAAAACTATCATTGAGCCCGCCACGATGCTCCAAATATTGCCGAATACTATTTCCAGGCCACTTTGCAATGACGTATGGAAGTCACGAGGTGCCAGTAGTAGTGAAACCAAGAAGATCAACATGACAGCTCCAAAAAATAATGCCGCAAAGCCACACCAAACAACACTCCGTTCATGGGCGTTCCCATAATTAAGTTCATACCGATGGTGTCAGATATTTGCTCATGGATCGGAGACAAAATGATCAGAAGTCTTTGATGGAAGCCCATGATTTGGCTTTCCGCTAAGGGGTTCAATAAATGCCCATATCAATAGAAGATTGAATAAAAGTCGCCAGAATGGCGGGTGCCTATAAGAAATCGATGCACCAGAACCTCGATCGCCACCGACCGCTAGAAATTGACGTTTTGCTTGACTAGGTATCAGCCATGAAAGAACTCGTAGGGGCGCAAACCCCCACACTGAACGACATCTTCGAACTGCTCAAATTGAAGATTAAGACATCCCTGACGCCTGATGCATTGCACCCATATCCTGCAGCGCATTAATCTCGTCAGTTGTTAGCCCCAAACCTGCAAGTACTTCCTTGCTGTGCTGTCCAGGCGCTGGGGCTGGTCTTCGCAAGGCGCCAGGAGTTTTGCTGAACCTGGGTGCCGGGCTCGGATGTAGAACATCGTCAAATTTTTGGAATACTCCCCGTTGTTGCATTTGAGGATGCTGCGGTGCTTCATCGATGCTTAAAACGGGAGAGAAACAAGCCTCCTTGCCAGACATGATTAGTACCCATTCATCGCGTGTTTTTGTCAGAAAAATAGCTGCAAATTGGGCTCGCATTTTGGGCCATGCAGTTCGGTCGTTTTGGTCTGGAAGAAGAGAGTGATTAAGGCCTAGCACTTGGATCAGCGCCGCATAAAAATGTGGTTCGATAGCGCCTACGGCAATGTACTTTCCATCTTGAGTTTCATAGGTACCATAGAAGTGTGCACCACCATCTACAATATTTTCACCGCGTTCGGCAGTCCAAGTTCCGCGTTGTCTGAACGCTTGAAATGCCGACATCAAGTGAACCACACCATCAATCATTGCAGCATCAACAATTTGACCCTGCCCAGATTTCTGGGCTTCAATTGTTGCCGCAAGTACGCCCATGGCAAGGTACATGGCTCCGCCACCCAAATCAGCAACCAAATTGAGGGGTGGCGAGGGCGGTTGTCCTGCCATGCCAATGCTGTGAAGCGCCCCGGTCAATGCGAGGTAATTGATATCGTGGCCCGCCTCTTGGGACAACGGTCCACTCTGTCCCCAACCCGTGATGCGACCATAGACCAACAAAGGGTTAGATTCCATGCAAGCTTGTGGGCCTAGTCCAAGACGCTCGGTAACGCCTGGCCTAAAGCCCTCTAGCAACACATCGCTTTGACGGACCATTCGCAGTACAGTTTTGATGGCATCAGGGAATTTTAAATCCAACATTAAAGAGCGCTTGTTGCGGTTGTAAAAGTCAAACCGCGGGGGAAAGTCTGATAAAGCGCCCTTAGGGACCGGCCGATCAATACGGACGACATCAGCTCCTAGATCAGCTAGGAAGCCGCCTGCAAAGGGTGCGGGTCCAATTGCACCTAATTCAATTACCCTCAATCCATTTAAAGGTCCGGGCATGAGATTTCTCCTTTTTTAAAGTCAATGATGTTACTCACATCATTGTATTTGAACGAGGAGGCTTCAAGACACTTTGGATATCAATGCATATCAAGTGGATTCAAGCCAAAAGTCATATTGCAGTTGGATGTACATCCCATGGATAACGGAGAGCGTGGGACTGAAATGCTTGCGTGTGCGATTGATAACAAGTTCGAATTCGGTATTGGCAAGGGTAGTTTGTTTCATCAACCTGTAACGCTTGTGTCACGCCTGTGGATGACTTACGATTTGATTTTTTTTATAGAGAATACCTATCATGTCACTCCGCGGAACCGCTCTCATCGCCATCTGGTATGACCTTAAGCCAGATAACGTCGATCAGTTTCAACGCTGGCACACTGAGGAGCATATGCCAGAGCGGCTAGGCGTGCCCGGCTTCCTGCGTGGGCGCCGCTACATGAATTGGAAGCAGTCACTGCACGTCTACTTTACCATTTACGAAATCGCTCACATAGAGGTGTTTCGTTCACCTAGCTATTTGGCGCGACTGAACGCACCTACCGAGTGGTCCAACCGTGTGCAGCCTTGCATAATGAATTTTTTGCGTGGTCCCTGCGAAAATGTGCTTTCTTTGGGCAGTGGAACTGGGGGGGGCATTGCTACCGCGCGCATTCGAATAGCCGATGCCCAATCGGCATTGACGCGGAGCAAGCTGTCTGCCGCGGCGCTGTCTCTATTTGGAGCGTCTGGAATAACCTCGGTCCACTTGACTCGGCACGAATTGGCGTGGTCTGAACTCGCAACTAGCGAGACCGCTCTGCGTCCACAATCGGCACCGGCTGTCTTCGACTACTTTCTCATGCTTGAGTCCATTGATCTAAAGACGCTGCAGAACGAAACCTTGCGGGTAGATCAAGTGTTGAAAGACGCGGGTGCTTCGGAAGTTGATATCGGTTGCTATTACCTCAGTTTCGAGTTGTACGCACCACACTGAGGCGTCCGCATTGAAGCAAGATCACTATGACTGTAAACAATAATTGCTGGCAGCGCGAGGTTGACTTTCTGGTTCTGTGCAGCGGTAGTGCCCGCCTAGAGGCCGTTTGAAGAATGACAGGGTGGCGCTTCGGGTACCGGGGTGTCAAAGCGCACGGGTTGAACACAAGCCGCGCTTGCTGAGCGATAACGGGCCGTGCTATGTCTCGCTGGAGTTAGCGCCTTGGCTCAAGGGCCAAGGGATGAGGCATGCCAGGGGAGCTCCCAAACATCCGCAGACACAGGGCAAGATTGAACGCTGGCATCAGAGTCTCAAGAACTGCGTCTTGCTAGAGCACTATTACCTGCCAGGAGACCTAGAGCAATCTGTGGGGGAGTTTGTGGCAACTACAACCATTAGCGTTATCACGAAAGCCTGAGCAACCTTACCCCAGCCGATGTGTACTTTGCAAGAGGGCAAGCGATACTTGAGGAAAGTAGAAGGATCAAAGAAAAGACCATTCAAAGCAGAAGACCGCAGCACAGATGTGAAACCGTTTAAACTTTAAAAACAATGAGTAATCTCTCCTTTAAGAAATTAACCCATCTGTCTCAAACCATTTAAAGACGGACAGTTGATCTTTATGAGGAAAATATTTCTTAAACGGATTTTGTGCAAAAGGGGAGGATTACCGCAGCAGGTCAATTTAACCAAGTGGTACATTTATCAAATGACGAAATCGGAGTCCTCATCATCCCGCAAACGCAGCACAAGTCGAACCAACGATCCTGAACGGACGATGGCTGAGATTTTG
>Ga0214919_10004537_pt1 | contig 20282 bp, 13 predicted proteins | sample LL1503_MetaG_FD_177994 | JGI IMG/M metagenome (GOLD analysis project Ga0214919, IMG submission 177994) | Freshwater microbial communities from Lake Lanier, Atlanta, Georgia, United States - LL-1503 | ecosystem: Environmental > Aquatic > Freshwater > Lake | place: USA: Georgia | collected... | reverse complement strand
ACCGTTCGATGGCGACGGGCACTTGCATGCGGGAACCGACCATTGCAGTGGCGCCAGTTTCGCTAATGATCAATGGCACAAGGTCACCTTGGCGTTCGCGCAAGGTGTCGGCGAGGGCTTGCAAAAGTCGAGCGCGCTCGGCCGGGGGAGTGCGCCACCATTTGGGGAAAGCGTCTTGGGCGGCCTGGGCGGCAGCTTCGGCTTGAGCGACTGATGCCTCAGGGGCATAGCCCACGATTTCTTCGGTTGCGGGGTTGATGATGGGCGTCGTGCCCTCGTCGCCAAGCACCCATTCGCCGCCGATGAGCATCTTGTACGTCTTGTCAACTGATGAACCTGAACTGGACATATTTCCCCCTAGGTGCGGACTCGCCACAGCACGAATGCCATGGCAAGGCTACAATCTGACACACCGTCAGATTCCATTTATTCGGAGTTTGACAATGGTTTTCCCGAGGCCACCTAGGCCGTGACCTCGGCATTAGGTCTCAGAGAAAGATGGTTGGACATGCTCGACAAAGTGATTCGTGGCGGAACGGTGGTCGATGGAACAGGTTCGCCATCGCGGGTAGCCGATATTGGCATCAAGGACGGTCGGATCGTTGCGATCGGAGTCGTCGAACAGGACGCTGCCGAAGTGATCGATGCCACGGGTTGCATCGTGACGCCCGGTTTCGTTGATCCGCACACTCACTACGACGCTCAACTTTTGTGGGACCCAACGGCCAGTCCATCAAGCGTGCACGGTGTCACGACAATTATCGGCGGCAACTGCGGATTCACCCTTGCCCCCTTGATCCCGGGTGACGCTGACTACTTGCGCAAGATGATGTCCAAGGTTGAAGGCATGCCATTGGCAGCACTCGAAAACGGAACCGACTGGTCCTGGGAAACGTTTGCCGAATACTTAGGTCGCTTTGAAGGAAACATTTCCGTCAACGCCGGATTTTTGGTGGGACACTGCGCGATTCGGCGCTATGTGATGGGACCAGCTGCTGTAGGCGCCGAAGCATCAATTGAACATATTGCTGGAATGCGAACTGAACTTGCGAAATCAATTCAGTCGGGTGCCTTAGGTTTTTCGTTTACTAACAGCACATCACACAGCGACGGTGATGGTGAGCCTGTTGCAAGTCGATGGGCAACTCACGATGAATTGATTGCGTTGTGTGAAGAAGTTGGTTTGCACGAGGGAACAACCCTTGAAGGAATTGTTCCTGGTTGTTTAGATCGTTTCGCTGATGATGAAATTGAATTGCTCGGACTCATGAGTGCTGCAGCAAACCGTCCCATGAACTGGAACGTTTTGACTGTTGACTCGCGTGAAGCCGATCGAGTGCCGCGACAGATTTCTGCTTACGACCGTTCAATTGAGTTGGGTGGCAAGGTTGTTGCCCTCACGATGCCTGTACAAGTGCCAATGAACATGAGCTTTTCGAGCTTCTGTGGCTTGTGGTTGTTGCCAGGTTGGCAGCAGATTTTGGGCGTTCCAGTGGCTGAACGAATCCAGCGACTGCAAGATCCCGATACGCGAGTGCGCATGCTTGAAAATAGTTTGTCGCAAGCCGCAGGCGTGTTCCGTCGTTTGGCCGATTGGGGCGATTATGTCATTGGTGATACGTATTCGGCAGCAAACGAAGGTTTGAAGGGTCGCATCGTTCGAGATGTTGCTAACGAACGCGGTATGAGTTCGTTTGGTACCTTGCTCGACATCGTGATTGCCGATGAATTGAAAACAATTCTGTGGCCGACCCCACAAGATGACGACGCTGAATCATGGAGAATGCGTGCCGAGTTGTGGCAAGACGGACGAGCAATGATCGGTGGTTCCGATGCTGGCGCTCACTTAGACCGCATGTGTGGTGCTCCGTACCCGACTCGTTGGCTCGCTGACTGTATTCGTGGTCGCAAGTTGGTCCCCGTTGAATTCGCAGTGAAGATGATGACCTCGCAACCAGCGAAATTGTTCGGCTTGGTTGACCGAGGCGAACTGCGTGAAGGAGCTTGTGCAGACGTCGTGGTGTTCAATCCTGACGAAATCGGTTCTGAAGATGCGATGTTGGTAACCGACCTTCCGGGTAACTCGTCAAGGTTGACTGCGGGATCGTTTGGTGTGAAGCGTGTGCTGGTGAATGGTGTGACGATTGTCGAGAATGGCGTGGCTAATGGAGCAGTGCCAGGAACCGTGTTGAAGTCCGGCAAAGACACCTACACCGTCCCCGCCCGCTAACCCTTAACCACCCATTCCTGCCACTTTGGAATATGGCTGCCGCTAGGCGGTAACTAGATTCCAAAGTGGCGGATAATTACCGCTTGGGAGTCAAGCAACTTTGAACTGCATGGTGCGTTGAGTCACGGTTCGGCTGATCATTGAAATCACCTCCATGAGATGCTCCGTGACGTCAGCAGTCGTCGGACGGAGAATCTGCCAACCCAGTAGTGCGGCTTGCATATCTCGAAGCTTGTCGCGGTGTATCGCCACGACAGTGTCGTGTAATTCTCCGTCCACCTCAATGCCAAGCTTGATGTCGGGACGGGCGACGTCTATGTGGATCGTGTGACTCCCAGGGATTTCAATAGGAAATTGTCTTTGCCAACGCGGATCTCGATCCTCTAAAGCTCGAGCAAGTTCAAGTTCGGGGTGGCTCATCGCGATTGGCAACTCATCAGGCCGACCCAAAATCACTCGACGAAACCGAGCGGATCCGTGCCGTCCCATTTTCACTGCACGACTACCGAATTCTCGAACACCGGAGATGGTCACTAGTTCTCGGTTGAGGCAATCTTCGTAAGCCGACAACAAAGTACGATCGTCAACTTCAAGAGCGATCTCAAAGAGCGTTTGCTGAGGCGAACTAACGCTCCATCCATGGATTGACGTGACAATTTCTGGTTCGGGTAAGTTGACTCTGCGAATTCGGACTCCCGTGAGATTTGGATGAAATTTAGTATTTACTGAAATCTCAACTCTGTCTCGAGGGACTCTTCGGAATCCCCAGTATTGAGCGGCACTGACTCCTGATGCCCATGACTCTGGAACCGCAAAACAAGCGGCAGCGATCTCGGCCTCGAAGTTGAGGTGCTCATCGCTGAGCGCGTAAACCATCCCACGATGAACACGACGTAAAATTCCCCGAGAGACAAGTCGAGTGATTGCACTCGGACTGAAATGCAATTGCTTGAGGTCGTCAAGTAGTACTAGTCCAGATCGTTGTTGTGCGATTTTTATCAGCAAAGCCAGCTTGTCGTCCATCCGCAAAATGTGGGAATGAGTCCGAATTTATGGCGATCTCACGTCCGTATTTACCCACTTTGGAATATCGCTACCGCTAGGCGGCAACCATCTTCCAAAGTGGCGGAAAAAAGCGAGGGCCGCCGTGGGAGTTTTCCCAGGCGGCCCTCTTTGCTTGCTTACTTACTTACTTACTTACTTACTTCGTTATTGATGACGGGTTACGTCAATTCAGCTAATGGGTGTCCAATCGCCGACGACAACACCACAGTTGACTGGTGCTGCACAACCGTTGTACAAACCGTTCGCATCAGGTGCAGTATCAAGTGCTGCTGCAGTAATTCGCACAGTGTGTAATGCATTAGCTGCGAACGGCTTGCCTGGCTCAAACTTGCCAGTTCCACCACCAGCAAGTGCCAACGGCACTTCGCCAAGGTTCAACACAGCATCGATGTATGACTGACGGGTCGGGTTAACGCCGGCACCAGTGAGTCCAAGATAGATGATGTTCGCAAGAGCACATTCCTGGGGCGTGTAGTCCGAATTCAAAGTCTTGCCATTGGCATCGGTATAAACGTTTCCTGCCGGCACGCCTGGGTTGGAAGGTCCACCGTAGTACTCGGAGAAGCTTTCGTCGAAGAACGCTCGGCATTCTGCTTCGAACTCGGTGTCGGGACGAATTGAGGTTCCGTCAGTCGAGTGATCGTAAGCGGTGACGCAGTCACTGCCAACGGCAGCAGCTGGAGCACGGCTCAAACCGAACGCTGAACAACCTGATGATGAAGTATCAAGCAACGAGAACTTCAAACCAGCAGCGGCAGCAGCACCCCAGAAACCTTGGGTTTCGGTGAATGGTGTTGATACGAACGTCTGAACAGCACCTTCGGCTTGGAAGACGGCTACAGCGGCAGCGCCTTCTTCGTTGGTGGCAGCTGCGTCGCCCTGCGTTGAGTTGATCTCAATCAACTTCGGAGTGAATCCACCAGCTGTCAGAGCAGCTTCGGCGGCCTTGCCGGCAGCAGAGCCGACCACAGTGTTGTTCGAGAGAACTCCAACAACTGAACCAGGTGCTGCATCAGTTGAGCCCATCCATGCGGTGACTCCGGCTTCAGCAACAGTTTCAGATGGTGCGGAGAGAGAAATCGCGAGACCAGTGTCAAGCTCTGCTTGGCCCATGACGTCTCCGTACATGATTGGTACGCCAGCGGCGAGGAGTAATCCACGTGCGGTCGAGGACAATCCGGTTCCATTCACGACCATAAACAGTTCATTGTTGACCGTTGCGTCGGCAACCAAAGTATCGAACGTGCTTGGATCAAGCGGGTTCCAGACGAGGCGAACTGGTTCGACCATACGTCCGTTAATGCCGCCTTCGGCGTTCCACTTTTCGAAGAAGACGTTCCAACGATCAAACAAGTGGTCGGTCGTCAAGGTCTCGGGAATCGAGATTCCCATGGCCCGAATGGCTTCAAGGTCGGAAACAGCGACGCCGATCTTGATGGTGTCGGCGGTGATGCCGACGTCTGAGGCTGTGAGTTCTTCGGCTGGTGCCTCGGTCACAGGAGCTTCGCTTGAGGCCGGAGCCTCACTGGCTGTGGGAGCTTCAGTTGTTGCTGAGCCTCCGTCATCGCCGCCACAAGCGGCGAAGATGAGAGAAGCGCCAGCGATGAACGCAAGCGCAATACGTGATTTCTTCATGTGATATCCCCCTCGGATGTTGTGAAGTCGGTAGGCCACTGAGCCAGCCGCATGCGCAACTTAGCAGAAAAATACTGGGTTTCTGACGGTCCGTCAGAAACTTCTGACGGACCGTCAGATTTTTCTGATTCGCCGTCAGAAGTTGTGCCGACTCGCACTAATGTTCCAAAGGAAGTTTCGGGGGGAATATGCAGGAATCTGAGGGGAAACAAGTCGCCGTACCTTCGGCTGCGGCGCTGGCATCGACCATCGTGGCTGATGAACAAAATCGCCGGGATCGCGATGCCCAAGTGGACGACTCCGGTGTTGACCAAGCGGTCCCTCAAGAGTCGATGAAGTTGCGCGAGGGCCTGCGTCTTGGCGGATTCAGCGTGGCGACGGTTTTGCTGCTGTTTACAGTTTTTGAAGAATTTGACCGAGTCGCGATGCAGGTTCTTGGCCCAGATATTCAGGAAACTCTTGGAGTATCAGACACTGTTCTGCTTGGCCTACAAAGTTTTGGTGGCGTGGTTTTAGTTTTGGCAACTCTTCCATTTGCTTGGTTGGCCGATCGTCGTCGTCGAGTGCGGGTGATGTCAGCGGCATCGGCCTTATGGCTCGCATTCGTCGCTATCACTGGGTCGGTCGTCAATACCTTCCAAATGGGATTGGCACGCGCTGGCTCGGGTTTTGGTGCATCGGCTCGTGTCCCCATCGGCCCGTCTCTTGTCGCCGATCAATATCCGCTTGCTGTTCGTACTCGAATCTTTGCAATAGAAGCGCTTGGTCGTCCGCTCGGTCAAGTGCTCGGACCATTGTTTGCTGGAGCGATAGTGGTTGCTGCTGGTAACGATGCCGGTGATTGGCGTGTCGTTTTCTTTGCGCTGCTTATTCCGGCAGGTCTCACCATCTTGTGGTCATTCACGATGAAAGAACCAGTGCGCGGCCGTCAAGAGCAGCAAGCTGTTTTGGGTACAGAAGTTGTTGAGGCAGAGGCAGAACCGCCGGTGTTGCTATCGGCAGCTTTTCAGCGATTAAAGAAAGTGCGCACGTTCTACTTCTTAGTTGTCGGAATTGGAGTTCTTGGCTTTGCTTTGATTGCTGTTCCAGGTGCATTCAACTTGCTATTGAAAAACTCCTATAACTACAGCGCGTTTACACGCGGATGGGTTGGGGCAATTACTTGGTCTGGCGCGTTGATCGGTATTCCGCTCGCTGGTCGCATTGGCGAAAAATTGTTCCGCCGTGATCCTCCTTCGGCATTGCGCATGATGGGTATGTGCATTCTGTTCTACGGAGTTTTTGTCACTGTCGGATTGCGCTTCCATAGCGCTGTTGCGATGATCGCGTTTGTCACGATCGGTAATGCATTTCAAGGTGCAGCGTTCACGCAGATGGGCCCGGCCATTTCGGCCATTGTTCCGTACCAAATGCGTTCGCAAGCTTTTGCCATGGTTGGCGTGTATATCTTCTTGATGGGTGGTTTCTTTGGCGGTCTTCTCGCTGGCGGATTATCTGATGCGCACGGTGAACGTACGGCGTTGACTGCAGTGGTGCCACCCGCTGCGCTGATTGGCGGACTTCTGATCATCTACGGCAGTCGGTTTATGAAACGCGATATTGCGCTCACAATTGGCGAATTGAAAGAGCAGCAAGCTGAGTTGCTGCGATTGCAAAATGATCCTGGCAACATTCCGGTGTTGCAAGTACGCAATGTTGATGTCAGCTATGGAAACTTGCAGGTTCTTTTCGACGTAGGTTTTGATGTTCGTCAAGGCGAAGTGCTTGCCTTGCTCGGAACAAACGGTGCGGGCAAGTCAACGATCCTGAAGGCGATCTCTGGTCTTGTGATGCCAGATCGGGGAGTCGTGCGTATGAACGGCCGTACGATCACTTTGGTTGAGCCGCAGTACCGAGCCTCAATGGGATTGGTGCTAGTTCCTGGCGGCGAAGCAGTGTTTAGTTCGATGACGGTTGAAGAGAACCTTCAGGTCTGGAGTCGTCAGATCGCCGACCATGGCAAGCGCAAAGAAAAATTGGCCCAGGTGTACGAAACATTCGAAATCTTGTGGCAACGCCGAGATCAGCGAGCTGGATCGTTGTCGGGTGGCCAGCAACAAATGCTGGCGTTGGCCAAAGCAGTGATGCTCGATCCCGAGCTGTTGTGCATCGACGAACTTTCGCTCGGGCTGGCGCCCGTTGTCGTGCAAGATTTGTTGAAGATTGTGGAGAAGCTCAAAGAGCAAGGAGTCACCATGGTCATCGTCGAACAATCGGTGAACGTGGCTCTTTCAATAGCTGATCGGGCTGTCTTTATGGAACGAGGCCAAGTGAAGTTTGAAGGACCTGCTCAAGAACTTCTCGACCGCGACGATCTTTTGCGAGCCGTCTTCTTGTCAGGAGCTGGCGCATGAGTGCACTTATCGCTCTGACCTATTCCAACAACATTTTGTTTGATGGGCTCATACAAGGCCTTGTGTATTCGCTCGTTGCTTTCGGTTTGTTGTTGATTTATCGAGCGACCGGCGTCATCAACTTTGCGCACGGACAAATCGGAGCCTTCGGTGGCTACATCATGGCGCTCCTACAAATTCGCTACAACGTTGCCTATGGATTGTCATTGCCCATCGCTTTGATTTGCGGAGTCGTGCTTGGTGTTGCAGCCGAGTTAGTGCTGAGGCGTTTGTTTACTCAACCTCGGCTCTTGCTTTTTGTTGCCACTCTTGGTCTGACACAAGTGATTCAGTTACTGCAGTTACGTCTACCTATTCCAGATGAACAAGCCACGAACGTTTCTTTCCCGGTGTTGATCAGCGGCAGTTGGAAAGTTGCGGGAGTCAATGTCACCGGGCCACAGTTGACCGTTCTGCTTTTCGTGCCAGCACTCATGCTCTTTTTGGGTTGGCTATTTCATCGCAGCGCGTTCGGTATGAATGTTCGTGCAACTGCTGACAACTTTCCTGCGGCCCGCCTTGCCGGAATAGGTGTGCGAAGCGTTTCCACCAAAGTGTGGGCGTTAGCTGGACTGCTCGCTGCATTAAGCGCGTTGCTGATCGCTCCATTGCAAAGCGGCTCCATCGCATCTGTACAAAACGCGCTTGGTCCCAAAATGCTTTTGCTGTCGCTCGTCGCAGCAATGGTTGGGCGAATGAAGTCGTTTACGTGGACGCTTGTTGGCGGACTCGTGGCTGGTGTCGTTGATCGGTTCTTGATTACTTGGTCGCTAAGCGGAGACTTGCCCGCTGGTTCAAATATTGCGGTGCTCTTCGTTGTCATAATCGTTGTTCTCTTTACGGTCGGACGTTCAGCGTCAATGAAAGATGAAACCTGGCAACTCACATCAAAAGTTCGAGCTGCCCGAGTTGAGCTGACAAAGCATCCGTTGTATCGAGGTTTGACATTCACTGGATTTGCACTGATTGCTGCGCTCGCTCTTGTACTTCCGAGCCAAGTCGACAAAGCCAGCGACATGCTGAAGTTTTCTTCGGTGCCGGTGTACCTGATCATTGCGCTATCTGTCACGGTTGTTACCGGATGGGGCGGGCAGCTTTCACTTGGTCAATTTGGTTTCGTGGCCTTGGGTTCTTATCTCACGATTTATTACGCCAACGACTTGCCGTATTTGGTGGCGTTACCCATAGGTATTACTTGGGGAGTCCTCGCAGCGATCATCGTTGGCATTCCAGCGTTACGTGTGAAAGGTCTGTACCTCGCTGTTGTCACATTGGGATTTGGATTGGCGATTCGTTCGTGGTTCGTTGTCGGAGAGAAATTCGCTCCTGGTGGAGGTGGCAGCGCGCAACTCAATGTTGATCGCAATAAGGGCTTCCGTCTGATTTTCTGGACGGTTAAAGGTAAGAACTTTGATGGCGTGTATTACTTCGCCTTATTGATGGCAGTGTTGGCAATTGTTTTGGTGTGGAGAATTCGGCGCACCGGAATTGGGCGGTCGATCATTGCAACGCGCGATAACGAAACTGCTTCATCGGCCTACACCGTCGCCCCGAATCGGGCCAAACTCTTGGCGTTTGCAGTATCGGGAGGACTTGCGGCATTGGCGGGCGGCTTGTTGCCTCTGGTAGCGCGCAATGCTCAGTTCAAGGTTGATGGATTGCTTTTCGACTTTGATGAATCGTTACGCATTGTTTCGGTGGCTGTCGTCGGGGGTATTGGTTCAATCACCGGAGCCGTACTCGGAACACTTTTGATCATTGCTGTTCCGCTTTTCTTTGATGGCACGAAGCAGGTCGAACTTTTTGCTAGTGGCTTCGGAATGTTGATCGTTCTTCTGTATTTCCCGAGCGGATTGATTTCTATTGTTCATGCCGGTCGAGACAATTTGTTGAACTGGATTGCCCGACGCTCAAACTGGAAACCTCAAGTTCGTCAAGATGGGGTAGAAGTTGCATCACTCGGTACAGGTAGGCAGATGAAAGAAACTGCCTCGCCGCTACTGACGAGGGGTCTCTTTGTTTCTTTGGGCGGTCGAACGATCATTGATGACGTCTCGCTCGAAGTACGAAGCGGCGAAGTTGTTGGTCTCATCGGGACCAATGGAGCTGGTAAAACAACGATCCTGAATGCAGTCTCTGGATTCGTTCCGTCTTCAGGAATCATCGAGCTTTTTGGTCAAGACATTTCGAAAATTCCCGCGTATAAACGCGCTCGATTAGGTCAGGGTCGAGCATTTCAAAATGCGCGACTATTTAGCTCTTTGACTGTTCGCGAAACATTGATGGTCGCCCTCGAATCACGCCAACGTTCAATTCTGATTCCTTCAATTTTTGCATTGCCGCCGTCGCCGAAACATGAAGGTCGTAAGCGTCGCGAAGCTGATGAAATCATTTCGTACTTGGGATTGGGTCGCTATGCCGACTCGTTGATGGGCGAACTGTCCACAGGAACTCGTCGAATTGTTGAACTTGGGTCGTTGATTGCTTTGGATTCGAAGTTGATGTTGCTGGATGAGCCAACCGCTGGTGTGGCGCAACGTGAAACCGAAGCGTTCGGACCTCTCATTCGCATGATCAAAGAAGAACTTGGTGCATCAATCTTGATCATTGAACATGACATGCCCATGGTGATGTCAATCTCTGATCGCATTTACTGCCTCGAAGCCGGTCATGTCATTGCTGAAGGTTCTCCAGCGGCAATTCGAAATAATCCTGCGGTCATTGCGAGTTATCTCGGAACCGACGAGCGGGCAATTCAACGAAGTAACACTGAGAACCAGTAGTCAGCGAAAGATCGATTGATGTCCACCGCAAATTTCAATGCACTTCTTGCTCCCGGTCGCATTGCGGGCCTCGATCTGAGTAACCGCGTATTTCTTCCAGCGATGGATATGAACCTATGCGTTGAAGGTGAAATCAGCGATGGCGAAATTGCGCACTACACCGCACGAGCTGCGGGCGGAACTGCCATGGTCATTACTGGTACCGGAGCTGTTGCCTGGCCAATAGGCGCAACGAGTCGGCATCAACCGGCTTTCTCTGATGACAAGTTCATTCCCGGAATTCGCCGACTTTCCGATTCGATCCATGCTGTTGGTGGAAAACTGTGCATGCAGTTATGTCATCACGGCAAGACGGCCAGTGTTGACACCGCAGATGGACGACCGCAGTTAGTTCCATCCTTGTTAGACGGTAAGCCAGATTTGTCAGCGCTGCGCGACAATCCGATGTCAGAACTGATGGGACTGGCTACTGCCACACAAGGAAAGAAGACGACCTACAAGGTTGCCGACGAAGATGATTTGGCATGGGTGATTGACCAATTCGCGCAAGCAGCTCGACGCGTTAAACAAGCTGGCGTTGATGCGATTGAAATTCATGCTGCGCATGGTTATTTGCTGTCAACTTTTTTGTCACGTGGATACAACAAGCGTGATGATCGTTGGGGAGGTTCTCTAGAGAACCGTGCCCGTTTAACCTGCGAAGTAGTGAAAGCCGTTAAGGCAGTCGTTGGCGCTGATTTCCCAGTACTGGTTCGGCTCAATGGCTATGAATTTGGATTAGACGATGGCCTCCGACCTGAAGAAACCGCGCGGGCGGCAGCTCTCATTGAAGAAGCCGGCGCAGATGCCATACATGTATCGGCAAATGCGCACAATCCATTCGCCGATTTCACACAAGGACCTTTGCCTTCAGAAGTTGCTCAATACCGTGAATACGCCAAAACAGTGAAGCGGCATGTGACTATTCCGGTGATCGCGGTTGGTCGAATGCTTCCTGAGATTGCTGATGAGATGTTGTCACTCGGAGAATGCGATTTTGTCTCAATGGGTCGCCAATTGTTGGCCGACGCCGAATTGGTGAACAAGATTCGCGAAGGTCAACGTGCTTCAGTTCGCCCCTGTATCAACTGTTATGTATGCGTTGAGCAAAATTTCTTTGACGGTAATCCGAAGTGCGCAGTTAACCCTGCACTTTGTAATGAAAGCGTCGCAGTTTTTGCTCCAATGCCGACGGCAAAACATGTTGTCGTGATCGGTGGTGGACCTGCAGGTATGGAAGCGGCGCGAGTTTCGGCACTCCGGGGTGCCAAGGTCACTTTGATCGAAAAAGGATCGCGTCTAGGCGGCACGATGTGGTTCTCGCAGTTGACGACTCCGGCTAATCAATTGTTAGTTGATTGGCTCACTCACGAAATTCAACGACTTGATGTTGATGTCTTGTTATCAACTGAAGCAACTCGTGAAGTCATCGCTGCATTGAATGCCGATGAAATTGTCGTGGCAACAGGGGCTCGTCGTGGACTACCAGATGTGCCGGGGGCCAACCTGCCACATGTGCTGACGGGGGATGCCTTGCGCGGTGTCATCACTGGCGAGGCAGGTGCTGATCAACGGTCACTTGGTTCGTTTGGAAAAATTGCAGTGGCTGCTGGCAGAACATTCGGACTGTTGAACTCGGCCGATCGTATTCGAACGCTTTCGAAGACTTGGACGCCCATAGGTAAGCGAGTTGTTGTGATCGGTGGAGGCTTGGTCGGGCTTGAACTCGCAGAGTTTCTTGCTGAGCGCGGTCGTCATGTCACAGTTCTCGAGGAAGGTCCACATATGGGACTTCCGATGGCGATGCCTCGTCGATGGACCGCGGTTAATAAGGCCACTAAGCACGGAGTTGTTTTAGTTCGCGATGCTGCAGTGGTTTCTATTGACAAAGTTTCGGTGCGCTATCGAAGCGGAGACAATGAGTTTGAAGTTCGTGGCGACACCGTAGTTGTTGCTTCGCAAGTTGAGCCCGACAGTGCTTTGGCGGAATCGCTGAGTGCACTGGGAGTACGAGTACAAGTAGTAGGGGACGCCATGACGGTTGGATACATCGAAGGTGCAATGCACACGGCCCATCAGGTTGCTCGTGAACTCTGAAAACGCGCCTCTCACTTTTGCCGATTATGTTCGGGCTCGCAGCCTTGACGACAATGTTGCAGTTCTCAGCCACGATGGAACACTGACGTATCGCGAGTGGTGTTCTGGAGTCGCAGAGCGGGCGGCAATGTGGCTTGAAATCCTCCGGAGTCGTCCGCAGGGCACGCCACCACATATTGGAGTTTTGTTGGAAAACAGCCCCGAATTTACGATGTGGTTAGGCGCTGCCGCCGTCACTGGCTCCGTGATTGTTGGTATCAATCCGACGAGACGTGGTGCCGAACTTGCGCGTGACATTACCCATACGTCGTGCCAGATTGTGGTGACTGAAAATAGTCAGTCTGAATTACTTGACGGTCTTGATCTCGGTATTGATGAAGAGTGCATCTTGGTCGTGGAATCAGATCGCTATCGGGACAGAATTTCTGAGCACCGCGGAGCTTCGTTGCCAACTGCATACGAATGTCCCGTCGATCCGAATGACACGTTCTTATTGCTGTTCACCTCGGGTACAAGCGGAGCACCAAAGGCCGTTATTACGAGTCATCAAAGGCTGGGGTTTGTCGCCCAATCAATGAATTTCATCATTGAGCTCACACCAGAAGATACGACGTACATTTGCATGCCACTGTTCCATTCAAATGCTTTATTCACTGCTTGGGCCCCAAGTTTGGTTTATGGATCAACGATTGCTTTGCGCCGTAAATTTTCGGCCAGTGAGTTTTTGTCGGATGTCCGTAAATTTGGAGCGACCTATTTCAACTACGTCGGAAAACCTCTGACCTATATTTTGGCAACTCCCGAGCAAGATGATGATCGGGATAATCCATTACGTCGTGGCTTTGGCAACGAGGGTTCTGAAATTGATCTGTTGAGGTTTGCTGAGCGATTTGATTGCAAGCTCACCGATGGCTACGGCCAGACCGAGACGGGTGCATCAATTGTCCGAGTCCCTAATATGCCAACTGGTTCGCTAGGTGTAGCTGCTCAAGCGACCATCACTGTGCGCGATCCTGCAACTAATCAAGAATGTCCACGCGCGATTTTTGATACTGATGGTCGCTTAACGAACTCAGAGGAAGCCACCGGCGAAATCGTTAACGGTGGTGGCGGAACTTTTGAGGGTTATTGGAATAATGATGCAGCAAATAGTGAGCGCATCCGTGACGGCGCTTATTGGACGGGCGATTTGGCCTACCGCGATGAAAACGGCTTCTTCTATTTTGCGGGACGTAGCGCTGATTGGATGCGGGTCGACGGTGAGAATTTTGCTGGAGTGCCGATTGAACGAATTTTGATGCGCCATCCCGATGTCATTTTGGCGGCGGTCTATGGGGTTCCTGATTTCGACATGGGTGATCGCGTGATGGCCGCGGTGCAATTGCAGCCAAGGGCCTCTTTTGACCCTGCGGAGTTTGCTGAATTTCTGAGTGCGCAAACCGATCTTGGACCGAAATGGGTTCCGAGCTTCATTGAGGTAGTTGACGATTTTCCGATGACACCCTCGAACAAAGTGATCAAGCGCGAGTTAGTGCTCCGCCGTTGGCACAATGCCGAAAGTGAAAGTAACGCGCGAGTTTGGTGGAGAACGGGAAAAGAAATCCGTTTTGAAAGATTTGGCGTTGACGAAGCAAATCTGCTTCGCTCAAAGTTTGTGGCTCAGCAACGTGAAGGTCTTTTAAGTTAGAGCATTCAAACGTTACGGGATCAAGGCTATTTTGCCCGCAACTTTTCGGTCTTCGAGATCTTGTAGGGCTTGTGCTGCCTGTTCAAGCGGATACGTCTGAGGTTCAACGGGTCGAAGTTCTCCAGCCGCAATCAAAGCCATGACTTCGGCCAACATGCGATCATTGAGTCCAGGGTTCTTGCCAGCCCAACCGCCCCAATCAACACCGGTGACTCGGCGATTGCGTAACAACACCTGATTGGCCGGAAGTTTAGGAATGCCAGCCACAAAGCCGATCACTAGATATTGACCGTCGTCGGTGAGCGCGCGTAAACAGGTTTCTCCGAGATCTCCTCCTACTGGGTCGTATAGGTAGTCAATTCCACCACCAGAGAGCCGCTTAGCTTCTTCCTTCACTTTGTCTGGCAACAGTGTCGAATCAATCACTGCAAAGGCGCCACGTTCGAGAGCAAGATTGCGCTTTTCTTCAGTTGAAGCCGCGGCGATGACACGAAGTCCGAGTGATCGTCCAACATCAACGGCACCAAGACCAACTCCGCTACCTGCGCCCAAAACCAAGAGATGCTTGCCGGGTTCAACGTGCGCACGTTCAACAAGAGCGAACCAGGCGGTGAGATAACTCTGCATGAATGTTGCTGCCTGACCATCAGACAGAGTGTCGGGCAGTTGCATGATGCGCTTGGCCGAGACGACTGCCTCAGAGCTAAAGCCTCCGAGGCCAACATTGGCGAATACTCGCGAACCGAGTGCCACATCAGTGACATCGGGGGCAACTTCGGTGATATGTCCGACTACTTCCATCCCAGGAACAAATGGTGTTGGCGGTTTGATTTGGTACTTGCCCTGCACGAAAAGTGCATCTACAAAATTGACCCCACAAGCAGTGACAGCGATGCGTACTGAACCGGGAAAAAGTTCGGGAGAGGGCTTTTCTTCGAGAGTTAATTCAGAAAGCGGGGCGAACTGGTTGCAGACAATTGAACGCATGCCTCAACCGTAGCGATCCGTGAGTAACGGTCACGATCTGACACACTGTCAGGAAGGGATTTCACGGGAAGGGTAGTCATGAGCACTATTTGTGTCACCGGATCGGCGTCAGGTATCGGTGCTGCCACCAAATTAAAACTTGAATCACAAGGGCACCGAGTGATCGGAGTCGACCTTCGAGAAGCTGACGTGTGTGGAGACTTATCCAAGCAGAGCGATCGTCAGCGAATTGTTGACGAAGTGAAAGTTCTGTGCGGGGGAGTCTTGGATGGCCTTGTTCCGTGTGCTGGCGTCAGTACGCCGGTGCCAAACGAACTCATCGTGCGCGTGAATTTCTTTGGAACCTTGGCCGTTGTCAATGGTCTACGTCCAGCGCTTGAAAAAGGGACGAACTCGGCCGTGGTCATGATTTCTTCAAACTCGACAACGATGACGCCTGGTCTGTCGGTTGATGACGCCATGGCCTATCTGCAGCAAGATGAAGAATCGGTTGTCGCGCGATTTAGTTCTCCTGCGGTCTTCATCGCGTACCCTGCCGGCAAACTAGCGATCGCATTCTGGGTTCGTATGAATGCTGCTGAATGGATGAAATCTGGAGTACGACTCAATGCCGTCGCACCAGGTGTCATTGATACGGGTATGACCCGACCGTTGCTTGATATGCCCGGTGTGAAGGATTCTCTGGACATGATTCCGATACCTCGAGGCCGATGGGGTCAACCAGAAGAGATTGCGAATGCAATTGCATTCTTAGGATCACAAGAAGCGTCATATGTTGTCGGTCAGACATTATTTGTCGATGGTGGCACCGATGCGCTTCTACAGCCGACTGCGCATCCGCATCCGCTTCCGGGAGGTTCGCGAGCGTGACACATTCGAATGCCTTGCGCCATGTTGACCCCGTTGCATGGTTGATTGCATCTGAAGAGATTCGTCAACTCGCCAGTCGCTACGCGATTTTCTATGGTGCTCGCGACACACAAAATCTTGCAGCATTGTTTATCCCAGATATCAAAGTCACCCGTGAATTGTCGGGAACGGAGGCTTTGAAACAAAGTTTCGATGGTCAGATGCACGCATTGGGTCGGGTGATTCTGCAAGTCAATAATCATTTGATTGATGTCGCTGATACATCAAACGCCACCGGGATCGTTTCATGTCGTGGCGAAATTGAAGATGCCAATGGAAATTGGATCATTCATCAAATTCAATACCACGACACCTATAAATGTGTTGACGGTCGCTGGCTCTTCGCTCGTCGTAAACACTTGTTGTGGTACGGCCATACAATGCCAAACGCTCCAGTTGGACTTGACGACGCAAACTGGCCCGCAAACCAAACAGGTAAGGGTGAGTTACCAGAATGTCTTGAATCGTGGCAGGCCTGGAAATCAGATAACTGAAATGTCGGTTTAGAGCGCCGTCAAGACGTGTGTTCGACCATTTGCAGCAAATCGAGCTTCGAGTTCTTGCTTATCTGTTGCCGACATGAGTCTGAGCGGTTGATTGCGTTCGGGTCGCCAGTACAGCGTGTCACTGGTTTGCCATTTGCTGGCTCGAAGCGGTGGCTTATGCACCTTGTTGTTGGCGGTTAATGGCATTGCGGGTATGACACGAATAATTTGCGGCGACCACTTGGTGCCAAGGTCGCGTTGAGAAGATAAGAACGCATCAAATTCTTGGGGTAAAAATTCTGCAGATTCAGTCATTTCCACTGCGGCCATCACCATGTCGCCAGTAGTTGGATCGGGTACCGGGTAGACGGCAGTCATCACAACATTGGGGAACCGTGAAACGATGTTTTCAACGGGTCCAGCTGCAAAGTTCTCACTATCGACGCGAAGCCAGTCAGCGCTACGGCCACCAAAATAGAAAAAGCCTTCGTTGTCGCGATATCCAAGATCGCCAGTCCAGTACCAACCGTTGCGAACTCGTTCTGTTGAAGCTTCTTTGTTGTTGTAGTAGCCCTCAAATGAGTTGCCACCGCTTTTACTGACGATTTCTCCAATGCATTCAGGGTTGACGATTGCTCCAAATTGATCAAATTCAACTCGAGGGCATTCAGTATTGGTGTCGGGGTCAATGATGAAAACTTGCCCAGCCATGTCGGTACGTTCTTTACCGAGCGCGTTTGCTGGAGTATCTGGTGTGCGAATGATTGCTACAACGCTTTCGCTCGAGCCGTACCCCTCTACAAGGTCACAGCCGAATCGTTCCAAGAAGCGCTCGCGATCGAGAGCACTTGCTTCGGTGCCAAAACCAAGCCGTAAATTGTTGTTCTTGTCTTCGCTATTTGTTGGTTGCCCCAGAATGTATGCGATGGTGCGGCCGACATAGGTGAAGTAGGTGCAACCGTGCTCCCGAACATCAGACATGAAGTTACTTGCTGAAAATTTCCGACGTAGAACGACTGTCGCACCAACCGCGAGGGCTGGCCCCCAACACGCCATCAAGGCGTTGCCGTGGAATAGAGGCATCGGGCAGTAGCAAATTTCTTCGCTAGTAACGCCGTAAATTTGCCCGGCGCGCACGCTGGCGATGGCCATTCTTTGGTTTGTGCAGACAACTGCTTTAGGTGCACTCGTTGAACCCGAAGTGAAGAGCAAAAACAGAATGCTGTTCTCATCTGGTTCATTTTCGGGAAGAGACGCATTTTGATGCTGATCAAGCAGTTTTGCATGTTCATTTGAGTCGACGTCAATAATGTTGCGGCTTTGAACACCTGTCTGTAACCCCTCAAGGAGTTTCATACCTATGTGGTCGCTGATGATGACCTGACAATCGGTGTGTTGAATATCGCGTTCAAGTTCACTTCCGCGACGAGTGGGGTTGATGCCAACGATGCATGCACCGATTAACGCTGCACCACCAATCCAGAAGAGGTAATCGGGAGTGTTTTCAAGCAGTACTCCGACATGCGGTGGGCGGCCGTCAACAAGTAACTCAGACAAAATTGATGCACGTGCAGCTGATTCAGAAACAACTTCATCCCAGGTGTAGGTGAGGCTCTCAAAGATGTAACCAGGGTGTGAATCACCAACACGAGCGCGAAGTAGCGAGGAAACTGTGCTCATGGAACGATTCGTTGAGGTAATGGATGTCGATACAGCGCTGCGGCATTTTCGCAGCAGAATTTACGAAGCAATTGGGGCGACAAATGACCCCATGCATCTTTCAATATTGATTGACTGTTTGGCCAGGTGCTGTCACCGTGTGGATAATCAATTTCCACCATGATGTGGTCGTCGCCGATGACATCATGCAAGTCGATCGTCGAAGGATCGTCGATTGTGCAGAACCAGAAATTGCGGCGCAAAACATCAGCTGGTCGAATGTCCCAACCTGCTCCGTAACCACTGCGATCAACAACATTTTCTAGACGATCAAGCAACATTGGGACCCAGCCAATTCCGCCTTCGCTCATCGCAATTTTGAGATCGGGATATTTGTAGGCATATCCACTCCACAACCATTCGGCGCAAGCAGTAAGTGAGAGTTGGCCAAACAATGTTGCACCTAGTTGAAGTGACGGTGCTCCCTCAGGCATTGCGTACATTCCCGAGGAGCCAACGTGTAACGAAACAACTGTGTCTGTTTCAACGCATGCCTCGATGATCGGATCCCACCAACCGCTGAAAAGGCTCGGAAATCCAACATTATGGGGGCGTTCTGGCAACGTCACCGATACGAATCCGCGTTCGGCATTGCGGCGAATTTCATCAGCGCCAAGACGAGCAGTTCCGTCGGGGCCAGGAGCAAGCCAGGTGATGCCGCACGGGATGATGCGGTCGGGGTATTTCTGCCACCACTCTTCGTATAGCCAATCGTTCCAAGCCCGCATTGTTGCGAGACCAACTTCTGGATTTTTGCAGGCACTAAAAATACGACCAGCAAAACCAGCGACTTGTGATGGGAAGTTAAGTGATGCCCAGCAACCAATGAGGTCCATGTCTTTGATGCGTTCATCAATATCCCAACATCCACGACGCATATCTTCAAAGCGAGCTGGTTCAAGTGAGCGAAGTTCGGGCTTGCGTCCGACAACTGCATTCATTCCGACTTGGCTAAAGATTTGGTTGTCGAATGACCACACTTGATGGCCACGATCATTCACAATGAGCCGAGGTGCTTGTGACTGAAGTGCTTTCGGTAAGCGACCGTCAAACATATTGGGTGGTTCGACGAGGTGGTCATCAACCGAAATCAAGGTGTAGTAGATCGGCGATATCTCTGGTTCGGGTAACAACATGTCTTGATTGGTTGCCCCAATGACATACGTGTCGGTTTCGTAGTTGCTCATAGCGGTTGTCCATTCATGCTTGAGATTGAGAGTAAGCGTTCGTATTCAAGGTCGCCAAGTGCTTCGCGCAAATATTCCTGTGCATGCACGTATGCGCCGTTTCCAATGAGCGGATCATTCAATAGTTGAACGACGGCTCGACCAATAATCTCTGGCGCAACTCCAGCGCGAGCGATCCATTCAAGGTTCGCTCCTGTTTCGAGAACGCGTTCAGTGGCAACTAACCCCGGGTTGATATTGAGGCATCGAATTCCTTCGTGTCCGTATTCATGCGCCAGCATGTCTGCCATTCGGTGGAAACCCGCTTTTGTTGCGGCGTACATCAATGACCAGCCTCCGTTGCCCGCCATTCGTTCGGGTGTGCGCTTGCCGGCGTCGCTCGTCATGTTGAAGATGGTCGCGCGCAGTGCCGTATTTGGGTCGGCAGGAATGCGAAGCGCGTGTTGCAAGAAGGCATGGGTGAATAAAAGTGGAGCAATGAAGTTTCCGTTAGCGCGACGGATGATGTCGTCCACGTCGCTGTCGGCAAACCGGACGTCATTGCCTGGTCCAACATAGACCGCATTATTCACCAGTAGATCGATTCGTCCATCGGTTAGCTGAAGGCATCGATGAAACGATGGGACCACATCGTCGATGTCCAAAATGTCGGCTGCGACCATATGCACCGCGGCCCCGAATTCGCGTGCGTGGAGAGCAGTCTGCTCAAGGCTTCCGGCCAGCGTTCGGCCTGTCGCGGGGTTGGTGGCGCTGCCTTCAATCAAGGTGCGACCGGTGATCACAAGATCAAAGCCTGATTGGGCAAGCGAGAGGGCAATTCCTCGACCAATGCCACGGCTTGCACCCGTAATCAGGGCGACTGGGCGACGCTTTTGGTTATTTGTGTGCACCATCGCCCCCAAACGGTTAACGGACTTTGCCTGATTCCGAGTAGTTTCTGACACGGTATCAGAAACTATTTACGGGGCTCTCGGGCGCCGGCTGAAACGAGGATGTAGCCATGGGTGCACTCACGGGAAAAGTTGCC
>Ga0214919_10004536_pt1 | contig 20283 bp, 18 predicted proteins | sample LL1503_MetaG_FD_177994 | JGI IMG/M metagenome (GOLD analysis project Ga0214919, IMG submission 177994) | Freshwater microbial communities from Lake Lanier, Atlanta, Georgia, United States - LL-1503 | ecosystem: Environmental > Aquatic > Freshwater > Lake | place: USA: Georgia | collected... | reverse complement strand
GCTCTCTCGGCTCTTTTTTTTATAATCTGTGTTCTGAAAAAGCTCCCGCACCCGGCCCCAACCCCGCATGGGTTTGCCGGTAACAAAATAATCTTTTCCTTCCCCCACCCGATCTCCTGCGGCCACCCCTACCTCGACGCCCAACTTACGTAAGCCTGCCGTAAATCGGTTGGCCGCCCGGGCGGCTCCCCCTGTTTCCTGGTGATCTTGAAGAAAAAGGACCCTCAAAAGACTCGCTCGTGTTTTAGTCGGACTGCGTCACAAACAAGCAGACCGCTTGCCAAACAGGCGATCCCGCAGCTTTTGCCAGAGGTTTCGACGGCCCTCCAACTTCTGAAAGTGGCTCTTAAAAACCTTGGCGTCCATCTTCACATCCGGTGCTTGCAATCGAGGATGGATGAGCGGAAAGCCGATGGCTCGTGCTTCATGCATGGAAAGGCCAGCGAGTTCAGGATCCACCGTGTGGGTACCAAGGGCGTCAAAACCTATGTTCCTCGCCAAGTTGACCCGAGGAACGATGCAAAACATGTTCTTGGACCAGAGGGACAAGGTCCAGCGGTAATCCCAGGCATCCAGTTTTTTGGCATAGGTGCGCCGAAAACATCGCTCCCAATACGTCCATTCTTTCCGGGAAAGCATCTGCCCGCTCCGCCACTGCCGGTTCTCCAGCAAAGGGAGCAGTTCTTCTTCCCGGTCGAAATGCTGCCAGGCCCTTTTCCACGTCGCCCACCCCCACGCATGGTGATAGCGGGTAAATCGGTAGCTTTCCGGTCCCGGCCAGTCCCGGGGATCGTCATAGTTGTCGCCACTGATCGACCCGATCCCCGGATGATCCCGGTACTTTTCCAGAAGCTCCGAGGCGAAACGAAAAAAAGAGTGGTCCGGAACCGTGTCATCCTCGAGGATGATGGTTTCCCCAGTTTGTTCAAAGACCCAGTCCAACCCTCGGGAAACACTAAGGTAAGATCCAATATTGGTTTCTCTTTCAAGGATTTCCCACTGGCAGGGCCAGTCGATCGCCTTTCGAAAAATCTTTCGTGACTCCATCACGCCGCGGATGGAGGCGGGATCATTTGGCTTGGGTCCGTCAGAAACGCCAAAAAGCCGGGCGGGTCTGGCCTGCCGGACCTGCTCCATGACCTGCTGGAGATGCTCCGGCCGCCGGTAGAAAAGGACGGTGACGGGCTTTTTGCAATAGCACGAAAACTCAGCTTTCACGGATCGGAAGCTTTCAAAAGCTACCAGTAACACCCCCCCTCTTTCTTCTGAAAATCCTTCGGCGTATCTTCCGGAAGTGGAATGATCCAATGCGGATTAAATACTCCCAGATCGCTGTAAAAATTCCAGCGTCTACCGCGAATGCCAAAGAAAAGCTGTGTGGAACCTCCGGTGTGCAAGCCCTTCCTGCCTTCTTTTTTGAGATTGGCCAGCAATGGTAATGACCAGGCACCTGCCCCAATCAAAGCAAGGTCGAACCGATGCTGTAGAATCTCATCGGTCATCTTGGCGAGCCCCTCCCTCCAACTGGAAAAGGGGGATTCCGCAAGATAGGAAAAAAACGGGCAGCGCACGAATTCGCACCGATTCCTCACGTCCCGCAGGGTCGACGCCCAGCAATATTGTCCAAAAACATTGGACAAATGATCCATTTGCGTTTTCATGCTTTCGACAAAGGGGGACACTACGAGCAATTTGACGCCCTGAAGATGCTCATAAATCGAAAAGGGTGAAAAAGTCGCAGGTTCAATCTGATTCGCTTTGGGACATAGATATTCAGCTACAGCATACTCGTAGGCCTGCAGGAAACTTCCCTCATCCTGCCAAAGGCAAATCGCATCAAGCTCTTTGATGCTTTCTTTATAAGTATTCAGGAAATATTCGAATTGATCCCGTTCCTGAGGGAAAACACCAGAATCGACAAACAATCTCTTGGCCTGGCGTCGCCAATTGGCCGCCGGCAACCAATTTGAGCGGATGCGCCGATCGGAATACTCCAAGGCCTGGAGTTCTGTTGTTCCAATCTTTCCATACATCATGCCATGCGGATGGCCGAGAATCTTTTGAATCGCAGACCCGAAGTCCAAAAACTGTCGATTCCCCCTTTCGACATTATTCCAAAGCTGAACCCTTCGGTTATTTAGTGTCTTTAGGGGGTATCGGCGCAGTAATCTCATCGCGGTCGCTTTATTTTGTCAACAAGCTCACAAAGCTGATCCTTTGCTCCCTGTGAGATATCGCTACGAATGTTATTTTGCGAGGCAAGGGCCCCGAAGATTTCCCCTGCACGAATCGACAAGGAGTGCCCTCGCAAGCAGGCTTCTCGGCCCAGTTCAGCCATTTTTTGGAAACGGCCTGGTTCGGCCATGAACCTTGCAGAGACTTCGAGGAGACTCTCCGGATCATTCTTGCAATAAGTAAGATAATGAACCCCAGGTTCCAGCCCTTCAGGATGGGGGCTGGAGACATCGTGTTGCAGGACACAACCTCCCATAGCTAGATTTTCGAAAAAATTGGAGGTGAATCCCGGGCAGTTGGAGGGAAGATTCAGTAATCCCTTATAGCAGTCTTTTTCTTTTACCACCTCCCATATTTTTTTTTCTGGATTTGTAGCTTCTCGCCAGAAAAACCCATCGGAATTCTTAATCCTTTCAAATAGTTGCAGGCGATCCCTGTAGGCTTCTGTAAAATCTCCCACACTCAGTTTTCCTGCCCAGAAAATGCCGTCCCTTTTTTTCGAATACTGCTGCTGGGGACGGAAGGTCTCCGTGTCGGCATACTGATGACAAAAAAGTGGTATTGCCCCTTCGGAGGAGATCACTCTTGCCGCCGCTGGATCAAAATGTGCCACGAGATGGCAAAGCCGAGAGCAAAGCTTGGTTTTCTCCTCACTCCTAGGGAAAACAGATCCGAGGACCTTCTCCGTGGCCAGGCCTACCCAAAGACTCCCGTCTCTTCCCCTTCCGAGTCGGCCCTGATCGCAAAGGTAGCCTGTTAAATCATCCAAGTGATGATCATTAAGAAGAAACACTAGTGAATCAGGCCGGATTTTTTTCGCTGTTCGCTCGGGCTTACCTTCTTCGTGTTGAATCCATTCCAAAGAGACCTGTTTCTTTTTAAAATAAACGAGCCATGCCTCCCTCATGGAATAGGGAAATACCCTAAACCCGGGTACGATCACTTGAAGGGCTGGCTTTTTTTTAAAAAAGAAACTCATATCCTAAGATATTCGCCTCTGAGAATCCTCCGGAGTCGTTTCCAAAAACCCATGGGTATAACTTTTTTTGCCTCCCCCCCGTAGCGCAGGGAACCAAACTCCGTGGGCAGTATACCTATTTGTTTTCGAGTCTTCTGGAGTGCCTGCAAATAAGGGTGGAATACCTTGCGCAACAGGACTCCCGAGGGCCTAAGTGAGGTCTGCCCCCACTGGGGATCGAAAATCCGTTCGGTCATACGCCGCAGGCCTGAAAAATGGTAAAAAATGAGAGGCTTGCCATTGACTAAAACCCTCCGACCATCCCACCTCAAATCTGCTTCCCCCACATTCCAGTTCGCTAGGTTGGCGCCAGAGTTCTCGAGAATCCGCACTTGGGGATATTTTTTAGGCCACGCATCCAGGTACTTCTGATCCGCATAGCGGTGGAGTTCGGGAAAATCATGACACCACTCCAGACATTGTTTTTCCCAATCTTGAGCACACTTCCGGCCGACCCGGTCATTGCGGAGACTCACCCAGCCAACGTTAAATTTCCCAAAACGCTCCCGCTCTTGGAGTGTGGAGGAGAACCGGTGCGGCGTAATGATAATGGAATGATTTTTCCCCAGCCGGTGAATGAGGCTGGGGCTTTCGTAAAAGTAGAGATCCGCGTCAAGTTTGGTCAGCAACTGCTTGGCGGGCACCTTCTTCAGACACATCCGGGCGAAGGCCGGACTTGCCGTGAAGTAAAATTCCACCGGCCCCCGCTTTCGCCGGATCTTGCGGAGGGCAGGTTGGTAGACTAGCAGCTCCCGAAGGGGGACGATCCGGATTAAAGGAAGCGAAATTCTTTTTAGGATCCTCTCGCACTCATCACTGAGCGCCAGGACCCACACGACCGCACTTTTTTCAAAGGATCTTAGGGAGGCGAGCATGGCTAGCCCCTGCTCTGCGTATCGATGATCAAAATAGGTGCAGTAGTAGTTCAATAAAACACAGCCACTTTCCGGTCACCCTGCCTGAAGATAATCCCGAAAGCCGTCAGCCAAGGAAACCCTTGGACTCCAGCCGGTCGCCTGGGAAAACTTTCCCCGCTTATACCCTGCCTGGGTGACATCCCAGGGTCGTCCCGGTTCAACCTGGATTTGAATCGGCGCACCCAGAGTGGTTTCGGCCGTTTGTACAAGCTCATGGATAGAGTGGGTCTCCCCGCTACAAAGATTGTAGGTTCCAGTGAGGCGCGCTTGCAACGCTGCGTCGATACCTCGGCAGAAGTCCTCAACATTGAGGAAGTCCTTACGGGCGGTTCCATCTCCCCAAACGCGGAAAGCGCTCCCTGTGCGGGCTGCCCTGGCAAGGTGCGGAATCACCCCCTGCAGGGTTTCCTGATTTTGGGTGAAGCCGTAGGGATTTGTGATTCTGAGGATCAAGGCAGGCAGACCGTGCTGCTCGGCAAAGCGACGGATCAATCGCTCCGCCTCCGCCTTGGCCGTGGCATACCATCCAATCGGCTGAACCGGATCCTCCTCTCCAAATGGCTTATCCGCAGAACCTGGACCGTAGACCGCACAGGTGGAAAAGAAAACAAACAACGGGAGCCTGGAGTCTCTTTTTTTGATAGCCGTCAGTGTCTCCAAAAGGTTCGCCAGCAGAGGCAGATCCTCGCGCCACTCGCTGCCGGGATGAATTTCTGCAGACGAGGGCACCGTGCTCCAGGCCAAGTGCAACAGTGCCTGGGGTGGTTCCTGCTCATATAAGCGATTCCCCAAAAGCGACAGAGGCAAATGCTTTTCATCTGCATTCCTGGAATACACCTCCACATGCTTTCCTGCTCTCTCCCAAAAGTGTCGCAGAACACCTCCTAACCTTCCCCTGCCCCCGGTAATAAAGATTTTCAATTTAAGGTGCCCTTACTTCCATGAATAGAGAATCGGGCTTTCGCACTTGCCCACTTTCGTCAGTGTCCAGATGGTAATGGCGAAAATCCTGGATGCCCGATTCATCCGCCCTGCATAGCTTTACATCAACGAACCCTTCCTTGGAGAGCAAATATCCAAGAGATACTTCGTCATACATCCACCGGTGATTTTCCCCTGTTTTTAGGAAAGCCATGCGCCTTTTTTCATCGAAAGGCTCACTCATATAAATCGAATCAGTCGAAGGAACTGGAGTCTCTTTTGGATCTCGATCCTTCCAGTGAGCAGTTGCCTCCTGTCCAACCCGAGTTTGGATGAATTCTTTGCCGGGGACGGGGTCTAACTTCCACCAACGACCCATACAGCCGCCTGGAGTCTCCCTCACCAACTGATCAAGAAGCTCGAGCGTCATCCATTCGTGTCGCAATTGGCTGCCCGGCAGCTCTTTTCGGGCCTCCTCAAAGGATTGAAGGTAAGCTCGAACAATCCCCGCCAAATCTGGAACTACCACCCGAAAAGTCCCTTTTGTTTGGAGAATCCGGCGTATTTCCTTGAGAACCGAAGAGACCTTCCCGCGCGGAAGATGCTCAAGAACATGGGAACAGTATACGCCCTCAAAACTTGCGGATGCCCAGGGAAGAGGACGTAAAAGATCCACGGCCTTGGTCCTCGGGTCAGATGGATTCAGGTCGCAATTCTCCCAGTCTGGATGCATCCGATTTCCACACCCCAAGTTTAGGAGTTTCATTTAACTTTCCGGAGAACGGCCAGAATCGTCTGCCCTCTTATTTTTTTTCTGAGCCCCAACAGAAGTAAACTGCGAATCAAACCTCTCCACGGCCGTTTGAAGATAAACCTTCTCCAATCTCTTTGTGTCCGCATTTTTTCCATTTGGGTATCTAAATAGTAGTCCACGTGGTAAGGAGCCAAAGGCTCATCCATGATCCTTACCACCTGGAACCCGTAACGCGGTGCAATCACCAAAAAGCTTTTCCGACTCCACCGGGTCATGTGATGCGGGGGCAAATCAAGGAGGTTAAAGGAGTCCTTGATAAAGCTATCTTTGTTTGGCACTCCCACAATCAACACACCCCCCCGCCGCAGGCCACTAGCGCAACGCTGAAAAAAGATTTCAGGATTGGGCAAATGCTCCAAAACCTGAAAAGCGGCAATCACCGAGTGCCTTGCCCTCTTTCTTATCAGGTACTTTTCCCAAGGGGCATGGATAATCCGAAGGCTTTTGGGATCCATATTACGGATTCCACGATTGAGCTCTAGTCCAACGAGTTGACACTTTTTAAACCGGCAAAGAGACAGGAATTCCCCATTCCCACAACCGATCTCAAGCACATCACTCGCCCCTGGAATAAATCGAAGTGCCTCCTGATACTCCCACTTTTCTTCCTGGTAATACGGGTTGGCTGCCGAAAGCTTTTTGTAAAAATCAGATTTTCCAAAAACGTTTTTGGGGTAGAAAAAGGTTACATCACTCTTGGGACAGATCATTTCAAAAACCACACCCTTTTGGCCGAACTTTTTGGGCAAATCGATCTGGTAGGATTCATTCCACTTTTCCCGTAAAAAAGATACTGGAATTTTTCTTACCAGTTGCAGTTTTTGCGTTGGGATGAACGGACTAAATACCATATTTCCAGCGCTTGAAGATGGACAGTTTTTGGTTGTAAAAAACCTTAAAAAAGGTCTTTCGATCCAATCGTTTATCCCGTTGCAAATGCCGGGGCATGGACCAACCGGACAGAGGTCTTGTTGGAAATTCCGCCAACGGGGTGGGGGCACGGCAATGGGTGCCGTCTTCGCCAAAGCCAATGTTGGAAACTAGATTCCCTGGCGGCGTCAGCACCAGCCCTTCATGCATCCAGATCGTAGCCAGCCAACGGTAAGCCCAAGAATTTAATTCTCCTTTGTGCACCCGGTCAAGGAGCGGCTCCCAATACCTTTTTTCTTCCGGTAAATATTCAGACTGCCAATGGGAAGAGCGTTTGAACTCTGGCCAGCCTGAAATGTTTCCATCGTAATCCTGCCATGCTCGGCGCCACGTTGCCCAACCCCAACAATGCGGAAACCGGGATAAAAAGGGATTGGGTTGGGTTGCTAGGTATTGATTGCCCGTTATGGCCATGAGCTGGGGGGATTTTTCGTAGGCATGGAGGCCATCTTCACAGAATCGAAAAAAGTCGTTTTCGGGCAAACAGTCGTCTTCCAAGATAACCGCGGCTTCTTCTCGGGCGAAAAGAAAGGATAGTTTTTCTTCAATTTGATTTCTTAGGCCGAAGTTTTCGTCATTATAAACCCTGAAAACTTCACAAGGCCAATCCACATGCTCCAACAATCCCCTTGCTTCATCACATTTGCGCTGGTCGGCCCCGTCTCCTGACTTCGGGCCGTCTGCAAATACATAGAGCCTCGACGGTCGAGTTTCACGGATTTTAACCATGGTTCTTGCCAGAACCTTGGGACGGTTATAAATAAAAAGCGCTAATGGGATCTTCACAATGCTGTGAAAAAAACGGATCTCGGCAAAATGATGGTAGGGCGATATCCCTGCTTCTTGAGAAATTGTACCGCAGAGTTTTCACCGATTTTTTCCCTATCTTGGTGAAGTACTTCCATCACAACAACACGCGGCCTGTACCGGCTCCAATCATTTGACTCCAAAACCTCCAGCTCTCCCTCTTCGACATCCAAGGACATAAATTCTATCGTTTTTTCTGGCGGCACGTTTTTTTCGAGTATTTCCTTCAGTGGTAACTGTTGTACCGAAACCTGCTTTTGAAATTCGTAGTCTGTTTTTCCCGAAAGGAAATCTTTACGCTGTCGCGAACCGGTATTGAGAAAAGGTTCATTGAAAATATAGAATTCGCGTGTTCCCGAACATTTGCCAACAAAGGCATTGATAAACAAATCCTTGGGCCTGTGCGTATGATAAAGGTCATTTAACCCCGGGGTTGCATCCACGCACAGCCCCCGCCACCCATTTAAATACAATAAATACGAATTACTGGCATTCACGGGATGCGCCGAACCCACATCAACATAATAACCGGGCTTTGTTGTGTCAATTATCTTGCTGATATAAAAGTCTTCGCCCTCTTGGGAAAAGTATCCTATATCCCGAAAACTATTTTTGATACGATTTAGAAACTTCAGCAAAGGGCTAATTATACAAATTTATACTTCTCAAACATTTTGGGATGAAGTCTGCTTCGGTTGATAAAGGCAGGGGTGGGTTTGTTTACGAAGAGTGATGACGTTGGTGCTCCAAACATTGAATTCGTATATTCAAATTCGAGAACAAGGCGATGATCTCTTACAAGGGGTTTTCCTTTGTGATAGGCTGCCGTATCCCCGATAATTATGGTCCCGGCCACCCCCTCAATTTCATTGAAGTTTTTTTCAGGATAAAACTTTTTTAAATCTGAATCGGGAATACGTGAGTAGCCTCTTGCCCGGATTTCTTTTGGTTTCTGTCCAGGTCGATGACTTTTGGCCACGTAACAATGAGCCCCGGTATCACTATCTACGTCTGTTAGATAAAAAAACACTTTAAGCCAATGTAACCGATCCATATCAAAATGATAAAGTTGTGCAGATCGTGCATCGGCTTCTTTCTTGAAACAAGTACTCCACCACATGGCGACAAGATCTAAGATCGGTGGCGCCTTTAAATATTGAGCAACAACTGAAAGAATCTTTGGATCGCATGAAAGGCTTTGAATTATTGGATTATTAATTAAGTCAGTTTCGTCGAAGTTGTAGGTCGAAGCCTCTGGATCACTTTTTTTGTATTGAACGAAATTTTCAATTTTATTTTCCAATCCAGAAGGGAGAGACTTCTTTGATTCTGCAAATTCCCTCAAGTCATGACATAATTTCTTAGGTAATTTAGTTTTCAAAACTACATAGCCATCATTTTTTAACTGCTTTATGAGATAATCATTATTATCATTCCAACTCAGAATCTCACTTGCTTCCTGATGGAGATTCGCAATGATCGCTTTTGTAGTTTTTCGATTTTTACAGGATACAAACTTAGAAAGAAAGTAGTTACTAAAACCATTAGATTTGCAATACAGTGCAATCATTTTTTGATATCCTTCTGTCGTATTATTACCTGTTTTGTTAAAATTTACGAATTCTTTAAGGAGCATCATTGGTAAATTCATTACTTTTCTATCGTAATCATAACTTGTAATCTGTGCAAACTTTTTTTTAAAAGAGACCTTTCTCTTTCATGTTTTTGGGTTCTGCATCATAATATCGATTAAAGCTTTTTACGAGACTCCATTGCAAATGTCGCCCAATATTGCCAATCATATTCAAGCGGCTTTTGTGACTCTAGAATTAACCAGTCGATTATTTTGTTTCTTGATTTTATTTCTTATTCTAGCTTTTTTTCGTCTTCTATTCTTATTACAATGATACCTTAATTTTACACATTTTAGCACCTCTCTCAAGGCTTTTGGGGGTTTTGCTGAATAACTTAATGTCTTTCCGCAAACTATTGCATCGAAACTATCATTAGGAAAAGGAATCAAGTGCATATCGCCACACTTTTCCAAATCAAAGTAAGAAATAAGATCAATAGCTTGTATATTGCAAGGCCGAGCGCCTTTAAAAATACTATTTCACTTTGGGACCTTGGCCCGATTATTTAAAGTTTAGATTCGTAGCTAACATTTTCATCGGGTAATATCGAAAAAACAGCCATCCGATTTGCACTTTGAAGTCAATAAAAAACACTCAAAGTCCGTTTTATTATGTCTTATAATAATTTTATTATCTTATGTCTTTTTGTCGCGAATAACTCTTATTTTTATGGGGAAAAATCAATATTTTCCTTAACTCTGTATTTATTGATTCACGATAATACCTTTTAAAAACTTCTTCTGATAAACCAATTTTAGAAGTATATTAAAATAAAATCGCATATTTTTTTATGCAGCCAAATACTTGTAAAACTTTGTGTTTAAATTAGTATTTTTTCTAATATTTAAGGAAAAATTAAGCTAGTTCAATAATAAAGCATATTGACTATGACTTAATAGTCGTTTACAGATGTTTTTAGTCACTTTCGTAGAACCACCATTACCTGTGAGCTACCCAAGCCTGTTAAGAGCTGCATTTTCTGTGTACCAAGATTCTTGAGTGGTGCATTGTGTGAAAAGACTAACTGGTCCGCTTCCCTCATTCCGAAAAGATTTCTAATATCCTCTACTGAATTGAGCCTGTCGGTTGCTAATTCTTTTTGGTTCAAAGAGCTTGACTCAGAAATAGACGATTCTTTTAACATCGCCTCGAGTTTTTGCGCTGGGATATGCTCCAAGCCAACTGCTATTAGGCCATTTTTCTTAGCAACTCTTACAATTTCTTTGGCAACGATAGATGGTTGTTTACTATAAGACAGGGTCCATCCACAAATGACGATATCGAAAGCCTCATCTCCGAATGGAATATTATGCATATCACCTAAAGTTATATAGGGTGAATAGCTTATAAGATCTAAGGCGCTAACATTTTCATATCCAAGCGCTTTCAGAAATAGGATTTCATTTTCTGTTCTCGGACCAATAAACAGTATACTCGAATGTCGTGTTGTCGTCTCGACAGCAAGCACCGCGTATATCAACCATTTCATTCTCTGCATACAGAAATCAGTTGTAATGTCATTGAGTGCTTTTAAATTATAAGAAATCGTATTGGTCAAAGCACGATCACCTGCACTCTTAAATGTACTGATTTTGCCCTTAAGCCCCTGAAGCCTTCTTTTGCCTATATAAAGTCGAAATTCGTCATCAACCATGGCATGGATGAACGCTTTTTTAAAAACCCTTATCCAAAAAAGTATTTTTTTCTTCATTATTTCTTTAAAACATTTGCAAGTTTTCGATAAGCATGGGCTAAGTTCACCTTTTCTTCTGCTATACTTCGTTTTATCTGCTGATTCATATAGAATGTCTTTCTAACAAAACTATTATTGTGCATACTTTTTTCTATTACTATTTTGTTTTTGGGAGCTTTGTATTGAAGGGATCCAGAAAAGCCGGATGTTATCACGTCACTTACATCTATCGTATTGCTTAATGAATAAAAAGCACTCCATCGAAAAGCATTTTTTATTATATCGTTTTTATTATATTTTCCACCTAATAAAGAAGATAGTTTCTTGTAATATCTTTGCGGAGTTTTTTCGAAAAAACTAAAACTATTAACAGGAAATCCATTGATTCCGCGCGTACACTCTAAAACTGGGATCCCAAGTCTTGCAGCCTCCAGCCCGATGAAACTCCAGCTCGTCAGAACTACATCTGAACCATTAAAAAGATCGTAACTTGATATTTTGCTATCGGGCCACATAATATTTACATTATAAGGTGTTTTCAGGAATAAGCTTTTTAAGGCAATCAAATGCTCTGAAGAAACACTTTCACGATGATTTGCCCCTTCTCTTGGGTGAACTCGAATGCGAAAAGCAATTTCTTTATTTCCCATTGCGAATTCGATTAACGATTTCAACCAAGCTATCTGGCAGTTATACTGAGTACTTCCAAAAGTATAGTATGTCTTTGGGATTTTGATATTTAATGCCGCAAGCGTTTCTATTATACCAGTCTCATCAGCACTGCTTGTAAAAACAGTTATTATTTTTTGACCCGGCTTCCTTTCTTCTGTTTTGCCTGAAATACGCTGTGAATAAACCCAGGGGGAAGGTTTAGTAAAACGAAAAATGCTATCTTTGATAATCTTATCTATTTCAGATTTTAGTAGAGGATAGTTTTTATACTTTGGCCACAAGTTAACATCCGTATATAATCGTTCGATTAGCATTTTACGGCTTAATACCCATTTTGTTCTGTCTACTCCCTTATAATTGCCGTTTGAAAATGTATACGAAGGAATATGATTTTTATCTGCAGCCAATCTTGCCCCAAGGTTGACTGAATAATCATTGAAATAAAATATTTTCTCAATCTTTTTCTGGGAAATCATCTTGTTGATAACAACGTACATCTTCACAGCGGTAAAAATCACATCTGCCAGAATGGCCTTGATTCCTGAGTCGGCATTTTTAATATCAGAAACTTTGTGCATTAACTGCACATCGTAACAACACAACCTTCCAAACTGAATATTCTCATATTTAAACTCCCAAAGGCTGTTTTCTATTTTCTGATGTATTTCAATAAGTTCTTTTTTTGTAATCGAATCGATTTGATCTTCGACATTAATATAATTTAGCCCAAAACTGAAAGCATGCTTGTAAAACTGCTTATTACAGTTTTGACATATTTTTTTGACTTCTTTTTCTAATGCATAAGCTGAAGTCCTATGCATATTTTTTACAACGCATCTTGAAAAACTGTTTTCGCAATGAAAAAGGCGTGTATTATCTCCATTTTTCTCAAGGGTTTTCGCCAAATAACACGCTGCTAGAAAGTGTTCGGTGACACCTGCCTCCGGCACCATGATTAATGTTATATTTTTATTCCGATCTTGCATAAAAGAATTTCTTAGAAAGTTCTTAATTCGATAGATGGCAGATTTAAGGCAAATCTTATTTTTTAATAGGCTCATCTTATTTTTTCCTTAAAGATGCAAACAGAAGATCGGTCTCTTTTTTGTCAATAAGCAAATATCTTTTTCGGATTCCGTCGAAAATCATTCCCGACTTATGTATGATTTTTATCATTTTTTTATTACAGACCATCGTACCCGCCGTTATCTTTTTAATTTGCGGATCTTTTTTTAATATAGATCTATGCTTCTTCTGCCAGCAAGTTTGCTGCATAAAAAGGAACGAGCATAGTTTTACTTTTTTTCCTTATTGCCTTATACTCATATAGGGATAGACATCAGTTATACGGTTTTTTTTTATTTTTATCCTATCATGCCCCAAGCAAGAGCCGTGCCCATCTTCACACCACTTTTGATCTTTTTGCCCAATACCTGATTTAAATGCTTGGGGGGCAGTCCAAGACCGGGTCGAATGGCACGGACATTTTCTTTGGTTAGCACGTCCCCTGCCTTCAAGTCTCTGACGATATAAAGGGATCTCCGAAATATAATGGACGACTTTTCGGCTTCTGTCGGGCCAACAAAGACTTTCCCCAGAGATTGCCAAGCGCGCTTTGTTTCTTCGACCAGTTCCTTCATTTCGGCCGGTTCCATGGAGAATGCGCTGTCTACTCCTCCATCCGAACGCTTCAGGGTGAAATGCTTCTCAATCACGGTTGCACCAAGCGCAACGCTGGCCACGGCCACCCCAATCCCAAGGGTATGGTCGGAAAGGCCGACCTCGCACCCATACCTTTCTTTGAGATGGGGGAGCGTGAGTAGGTTACTATTTTCAGGGGTGGCGGGATAAGTGCTTGTGCATTTGAGTAGAATCAGATCTTTACAGCCTGCTTGACGTGCCGCATTTACTGATTCATCCAGCTCTTCAAGAGTAGTCATCCCAGTGGAAATGATTAGTGGTTTACCTGTGGATGCCACACGCTGAATCAAGGGATGATCTGTGTTTTCGAAAGAGGCAATTTTATAGATCGGGGCACCTAATTTTTCCAAAAAGTCTACAGCCGTTTCATCAAAGGGCGTGCTGAAGCAGATAAGTCCATGTTTTTTTGCGCAATCAAAAATCGGTCGATGCCAATCCCATGGGGTATGTGCGATTTTATAAAGGTCATAGAGGCTTTGGCCTTTCCAAGGGCTTTTCTCGTCGGAAATAAAAAATTCTCGTTCTTTCAGATCTAGGGTCATTGTATCGGCAGTATATGTCTGTAGCTTGATTGCATGTGCTCCTGTCCTAGCGGCGGCCTCCACAATCTCCAGCGCCCGCTCAAGGGATTGGTTATGATTGCCAGACATCTCGGCGATGACAAAAGGCGGGGAGTTCCTTCCATTCATACGACCATTAGTCCACATGACTTTAGGATCTTTCATCAGAGCTTCTTAAGGTAATGCTCACTTTTGCCAGAACTTGATCAGTTTTTCGTGTCGCACGCCTGAAGTGAAGTTTCAACGGGCCTAGGTCCAGAAAAGCGTGTGGATATCCGTCGGCATCAAGCATCCGTATCAGGTCATAGGCCTCGTCTAATGTCTTAATTCCTTCCAGATTGCTTTGTCTTGGCTTACGCCGTTTGAACATGGTGACCTTTCCCTTCTGTGGAACCGGCACGGGGTTGGTCTTTAGAATCTCAGCGATCATATTTTCAATCTCTTTGGTTGCCCGCTGATAAATCTCCTCGGCTGATCCATGAAGGCTTAGCGGTCTCTTAAAATAAATCGGCCCTGCATCAACTTCTTCATTGCATTTCAAAGCTGAAATCTTTGTTTTGCGGATTCCCCGCACAATTAAATTTTGCAATGGACTGCCACCGCGTCCAAAAGGCAAATCTGTCATGTGAAAAATCACACACTCGAAGTTTTTATATATATCGGACTGGATTATGTGTGACCAGTGTGGGAAAAAAATATAGCGGGGCTGCATTTTAGACAGTCGCGATAACGTTAGTTGCCTTGGATTAGATATATAATCCACCTCAAATCCTGAATAGGAGCGCACATTTTCGATTAAATCATTATTCCATAACTTTGAGGATGCGATGATGCAAAGATTATTCATTCCCCCCCCTTCGGCGTTGCCGAATGCTTTTTTATTTGTATCTCATACTTACACCCCAAGAATTCAAAGAACGCTGGATATCTATGATTGTCAACAACGCGCAACAGATTAAATTGGTCAACCATTGTGCTGTTTGTATTTAAACGACTGTCTTTAGGCTTGCGTCTTGCGTAAAAACTTTCAGGCCCTTTTTGGATCTTTGCATTTGAAGAGATATGGGGGTATTGATTCACAAACATCTGGCAGAGATTTGAAGTAGCTTTCGCCTGAGCCTGTCGCACTTCATCTATTAACTCATTGCCTTTGAGTTCAATCCATTCTTTTGCGTATATTACGCCACTATCTATCTTATCCTCTGCCTCTATTAAGACTACGGGTATTTTGTGTTTTCCTTCGATAATTTGCCAAGTTAAAGGCGACCAGCCTTTGCCTTGTGGCAAATCACTCTCATGTACTACTAAATTGTTTTTGAATAGTCGCCGGGTATCTTTATTTACTATTTTACTAAAGCTTAAATAAAAACAGAAGTCAGCAGGTTTAAGCGCGGATAATTGATGTGTCCAAAGAATGCGGTGACCATCTTTTAGCCAGCGATATAGCATTTCAGGCAAGAAATCGTTGATCCAGCTGGCTTCATCTGAGACGACAGCAATTGAAAATCTAGATTGCCCCTCCCCTAACCGATCTAATGCCTGCCCCCGTAAGCCCATTCGAATAAATGGTGCAACTGAAATTAAATCTTCCTGCTTAACCTGCCCTGTCAGCGCCTTCGGTCGACTATTTTTCAGCGCTTCAATTCCGAGCTTTATGAGTTGTTTTTCCCAGGCACGCCCCCGCACCAAAACATCTAGGGAAAATTCAACCAAAGCTTCATCGCCACGCCATTCAAATCGAATTTGACCTACTGGCAAATTACCTGCCTCAAGGACGAAAAGGTGGCTCTGCAGATCCTTTAGTTTTTGGTCAAGCCATTCTGAATGATTCTGCAATGGAATAGGTCTTGTATTCATTAGGTCCGACCTTTGCTCCGATTCATTAAGCCACATATTATATATTGGCGCGTCATTCGAGGTTGCCCGGCGTAGACTTAGCTTTGTTAACGGAGAAGGATCTAAAACTTCTGCGACACGATTTGCGCCCCTTCCGTCGATTAGAATCTTGCTTCTTGATCTTTGCACACGAAGGTTTTCCACTTTGGCTATCACTTCTAAGGTGGCTTTTTTGACGCATTCATAATCAACCGTGGATACATCTCCCAGAAAATGAATCAGGCCTGATGCGTCAAGTGCTTTACATGCAGGATTTTGATTTTCGGCAACGGATATAACAATACTGGGCAGCCCCATGCACAATCGCTCCCAAGTTGTTGCCCCGCCGGCTCCAATTGCAAGATCAGCTTTGGCCATCAAGTCAGCAAGATGTGGCCGACCGTTATATATATTTGTGCGAGGCCGGGCGGACGCTTGCGCGATAACAGCATCGTTGTGAAGGAAGTTAGAACCAATGACAACATCCACATCCATATTCGCCATTTTATCCGTACTTAGTGCAGCAAGAACCATTCCAGTAATATTTGTATGATCAGAACCACCCATATAAACCATGACACGATTAATCTTATCAGTGCGGGGCACCAATGTTTCCCTGTACTGGGCATATTCGGGTCTAAGTAAAGCATAACGGGGGCCTAACAGCAGCCGACAGTCCGCAGGCACCCACGCCTGGTAACGCTTCAGGCCGCCATCTGCGTAGTTCTGGTCAAGAAGTACATCACAATCGTGGGGTCGATTAGCCAAGTCATCGATAACCATCAGTCTGTGTGTGTGTGGACGGAGCCTAGCCTCCCAGACTCGGTCTATGCCGTAGTGGTCTACAACTAGCCAGTCGCTTTGCTGGCTACCAAGTGCGGTGATTGTCTGGGCTGCGTCTTCCTGCTGGGTCACTCCCAGCCAAGCGTCATAGCCTATCCCGGTTATCCCATTGTCAGAGGGTTGTGGCAGTAAAGTTACTTCGAAATTTTCACGTGCAAGCATATCGCCCATATGCCCGGGATGGGCACGAGTGATAAAATGTATCTGTGCCCCCCTTTTTTTGAGTGAACACGCTAATGTGTGGCAGCGCTTTATGTGACCTGTCCCGATGGCGCTTGAGGCATCAACACGAAAAATGACTCTCATGCCAGTTGTCGTCCCAGCATAAAAGCTTCGGCTGCTTCGACCCCTATCGTAGCGCCGCGCCAGTGGGCTAGGTGTTCCACTGCTCTGCGTGAACGCGGATGCGGCCAGGGTCTTAACTCTTTTACATAAAGATCCAATGCAGCCAGTTTTTTATCCGAAGTGCTTGAGATGTCTACAAAGTAGTTGGGGAGAAATGATGGGGCGCTATAGGGTAGTTGCCACTCGGTGCTCGAAGCGACTTCAAAGGTTAAAATCTTCTTCACCGGGTGCCCGTTTTGGGGTCGGCAAGCCGCGACTACAGCCTCGTGAATTCGGCGGTGGTCAATATTGACATCCCCGCAATGATGAGTGAATAGAGTGTCCGGTTGGTGTTTAGAAATGAGTTCTTCAACGGCCTTAACGATGTCAAGCAGTGGAGAAACATCCATTTTGTTGTCGGGAAAATCACCGAAAGATACCGATTTCACCCCGAGTATATTGCAGGCTTGTTGAGCTGCAGTACGACGATCTTTTAATTCTATCTGCTGGTCTTTTTGGCCGCTCGCGCGCGAAAAAACACCATCTGCTAGGAAGGCGACGTGTACGAGAACACCTTCACTAGCCAGCTTGGCAATCGTGCCCCCACAACCAAGGACCTCGTCGTCAGGGTGAGCGGCGATGATTAGGGTATTCTTATTCATTAATTTAATCTCCTGAAAGCCGAATGGCAGATTGGCCCGTTAAGCAGACTCATCACATCCCGCCCTATTTCGCACTCTTTTATCACCGCGAATATCGGGTTAAGCGCATCAAAAAACCCTGTTACCAGTGCGGGGGTGTGTTCTAAGCAGACATAGACGCTGTTCCCCGCCAGATACCCTTTTTTTAGCATCTCTTGCGTGATCAGCGTCTTGTAGGCAAGCGCATGCGGACTTCTGAAAGTAAAGCCCGCCAGGGCCGGAAGCCCCCACTGTTCGATTTCAAGCCCATGTTTATCCGCCAAACTTTGCCAACCCTTACGAATCGATATACCTGTCTGGGTGATTTGTTCCCACGACTTTTCCCTTTTCATCACTTCCAGTGTCTTTAAGGCAGCAGTTGGACCTATCCTCTCGGTCCAAAAGGTACTACTGATAAAGCTTTTTTGGGCTGCCTCCATTACCACCCTCTTCCCGATGACTGCGGTGATGGCATACCCGTTGCCGAGAGCCTTGCCAAACATGGCCATATCCGGATTCACTCCATATTTTAAGTGAAGGCCCCCATAAGTTTCGCGAAAACCTGACGTACATTCGTCAAAAATCAGTACGATCCCACGCTCGGTTGCCAACTTTCTTACTTTTTGTAAAAAATTGTCCTGCGGACCCTGATTCCGCATCACCTCCATTTTAATGATGCCGATGTCATGGGTTTTCACCAATGCCTCCAGTTGCGAAAAGTTGTTATAGGTGAAGGGGAAAACCGTCCCACGAAGATTCCCGGGGACTCCTTCGGGCTCTAATCCGGGCAAAAGATGCCCATCCAAACTTTTGTCATCCCCTAGATTGGCCGAGAGGTACCAGTCATGCCATCCGTGGTAGCCACAGATCGCCACCTTATCCTTTCCAGTAGCCGCACGGGCGATCCGAACCGCTATCGCATTCGCCTCTCCCCCCGACCGGGCAAGGCGAACCATCTCGGCCCACGGATGCAGTTCAATCAGTTTTTCAGCCAGATAAACCTCTTCGGGGCAATTGAGGGTCGACATATTCCCTTTTTGGATGACCTGACGAACCGCCTCATCCACCTCGTGGTGGCCGTATCCCAAAGTATTCGTTCCAATCCCCATAATCGACATGTCGATATACTCTTTTCCATCCAAGTCCCAAACCTTGCAGCCTTTTGCCTTGCTGAAATAGGCGGGCCACTGGTCGGGCAGGAACATCTCGGGGCGCTTTGACAGAAGCATATTGCCGCCCGGGATGACCTGTTTGGCTCGTTTCCAAAGTTTTTGACCCGTGCAGAGTTTTGCTCCCTCGTTACGAACAAGGTGACGATTCCATAAAAAGATTTTTGGATTTTTCTTTCTTAACTCCATCACCTCCTTCCAGCTGAAGTCGATCCTTGGAGAAAAGTGTTGGAAGATATCATCGACGACCTTGAGGTCGTTAGATTCATCCACCGTCCATCGCTCCTTCGAAAAGTCATCTTGATTGGCAAAATTCCCCGTCTTGAAATTTCCGCTTTGATAAATATAGGGAGTGACATGTTCCCGTTGATAACCGGAGCTCGCTCGATCTGCGGCTTTTTCAAGAGCCTCAATGGTAAATACCTCAATATCCAGCCCATCTGGATAGGAAGGCGGGTTCGTATTGCTTAAATAATCAACCTTTTGCTTCGCGAAAGAACGAATCAACGAATCGACCAACTGGGGATCGGCCAAAGGGCAGTCCCCGGTGATCCGAACCACCACAGAAGCTGAATATTTCCTGCATGCATCCACATATCTTTTTAAGACATCTTCAGAACTTCCCCGGAAAACTGGAATCCTTTTTGACTTACAATGAGCTGCCAGAACATCATCTGTTTTCTCCGTCGTGGTGGCCACCAAGACTTCATCCAGTGTCTTCGCCTTTCTCAGGCGGGAGATGAGCACCTCGATCAGAGTCCTTCCGGCGAGTGGTTTCATGACTTTGCCCGGCAGACGGGTCGACCCCATCCGCGCCTGCACAACCGCCAGCACCTTGGCCCTGACTATCTTTTGTTTTGCCATGTTCTCGGGTCGTACGACGGATCCCAATCTACCTTTTCTTTCCAGACCAGGGACTTTAGCTCACGGGATGCTTCCAGAGTTTTTTCTAATTCGTCGACTGAAGTCATCCCAACAACAACCTCGGAGTCACCTGCCTGCTGTAGCACAAAGCTCAAAGCTGCTTGTTCGGGAGAAATGCATTGAGCCTTACAGCACGCACGAAACAGGCGGGTCGCTTGCAACGGCAGTCGTTCACAAGCACCTCGATTGCTTGGCTCTGCCAGGAGAAGTCCTTGAAGATAAACGCTGCGCACAGTCGTGCGAATTCCATTTTTCCGGGCCAAATCCAAAAGACCTGTGCTGAAAGCCCTGCGGTCAAAAAAATTAAAGGGAACCTGCACTGCATCAAATCCAAGATTCACGCAGCTCATAAAAGCCTTGGCTGGCTCGTAGGAAGAAAAGCCAACATGCTGCGCAAGGCCCTCCTGTTTCAGTCTCAGCATCTGGGCTGCAATTTTAGTGGCATTTGGAGAATCAACAGCGTCCGGGTCATGCAACAAAGCCGTGTGACATCGTTCTATTTTTAGATCCTTGAGAGATTGGATCAGGATTTTCGACGGATCCCATTGTTCTAAAGTTGAGTCTTC
>Ga0214919_10004535_pt1 | contig 20284 bp, 19 predicted proteins | sample LL1503_MetaG_FD_177994 | JGI IMG/M metagenome (GOLD analysis project Ga0214919, IMG submission 177994) | Freshwater microbial communities from Lake Lanier, Atlanta, Georgia, United States - LL-1503 | ecosystem: Environmental > Aquatic > Freshwater > Lake | place: USA: Georgia | collected... | reverse complement strand
AAGGTTAAATAAAAAACGCCCCAGCTTTTAACTGAGGCGTTTTAAATTAGATCTTATAGATCGTAGTAAAGCTCAAACTCCGCTGGGTGTGGACGTAGGCGAACATAATCAACCTCTTGCTTGCGTTTAAAGTCAATCCAAGTATCGATTAGATCCTTAGTAAATACACCGCCGCGAGTTAAGAAATCATTATCTTTTTCAAGATTATTTAGAACTGCGTCCAGTGAGCCTGGCACCTGTGGAATTGCAGCAGCCTCTGCTCCTGTTAATTCATACAGATCCTTATCAACTGGCTTTGGTGGCTCAATCTTGTTTTGAATTCCATCAAGCCCTGCCATCAACATCGCAGCAAATGCTAGATATGGATTAGATGATGGATCTGGGCAACGGAACTCAATTCGTTTTGCTTTTGGATTAGATCCAGTAATTGGAATACGAATACAGGCAGAGCGGTTTCTAGCTGAGTAAACCAAGTTAACTGGTGCTTCATATCCTGGTACTAAGCGCTTGTATGAGTTAACAGTTGGATTGGTAAAGGCTAGAAGTGATGGTGCATGCTTTAGCAAGCCACCGATATACCAACGAGCCATATCAGATAGATCACCATAACCTTCACCCCAGAACAATGGCTTGCCATCTTTCCAAAGTGATTGGTGAACATGCATTCCTGAACCGTTGTCGCCAAATAATGGTTTTGGCATAAAGGTTGCAGTCTTGCCTGCTTCCCAAGCGGTGTTCTTAATGATGTATTTAAACTTCATCAGTTCATCACCGGCGGTTAAAATATCGCTGAAGCGATAATTAATTTCCATCTGTCCTGCAGTTCCCACTTCATGGTGAGCACGCTCAACTAGTAACCCTGCTTTACCAAGATTCATCACCATCTCATCGCGAAGATCTGCGAATTGATCAGTAGGGGAGACTGGGAAGTAGCCACCCTTAATACGGGTGCGATAGCCACGGTTTGGTGTGCCATCAGCATCAGCTTCAATTCCAGTGTTCCAAGCACCTTCATAAGAATCAATATGGTGGAAAGCTTGATTCATTCCAGTTTCGAATCGCACACTATCAAAAACATAGAACTCAGCCTCTGGTGCAAAAAATGCAGTATCTGCAATTCCAGTACCACGCATGAACTCAACTGCTTTTGCTACCACACCACGCGGATCGCGGGAGTATGCAGAGTCATCACTTGGGTTATGAACTGAGAAAAGAATAATTAAAGTTTTTTCTTTGCGGAATGGATCAAGGTATGCCGATGATGGAACTGGCAGCAACTTCATATCAGATTCATGAATTGATTGGAAACCTCTGATGGATGAGCCATCAAACATTAAGCCATCTTTAAATACACTTTCATCAAATGATTCAACCGGCACATTAAAGTGATGCTGAATACCTGGTAGATCGATAAATCTTACGTCGATCAACTTCACATCATTTTTCTTGATGTAATCGAAGATCTCTGCGGAATTCTTAAACATTTATTCTCCTAAGAATTAATAGTGCTCAAAGTCAGGGCCACATTGCACCGCCTCGGATAGGTAAAACCTAGTAGAGAATAATGAAAAAGTAGTAAAGCCCGTGTTACATCTATGTTTCCAGAGCGGGGCCAGGGGTAGGGTTACCGCATGAGTTTTGCAGCATCCCCTGGAATATCACCAGAGGCCTCCCTGGGCAGACGCTTTTTGGCCTTGGCAATTGATTGGACGATGTGCCGATTAATCACCGCTCTCGTAAGCCCGAACCTATTTTTAGATAGCAGTTTTAGCACTCTAATTATTTTTTTCATTGAGGTAACACTTTTTACCACACTACTTCAAGCATCAGCTGGGCAACGCATAATGGCAATTAAAGTTGTTACATACCCTGAGCAATTACGGGTTGCTCCACAAAAAGTTTTTTTGCGTACTTTACTTATCTGCTTAGTATTACCTGCAGTCTTTACAAAAGATGGCAGGGCATTTCATGATCACTTTACGCAAAGCCAAACTATAAAAGTTAGCTATTAACGCCTAGGTATACGATTACTTGTTGGCATTGGTCCCTTTGGCATTGGAATATTTAAGCCACCAACAGAGCGTAACCGAGCGCGGACCTCACGAAGCTGAGCAGTATTTAATTTCTTAGGTAATTTCTTTAAATGTTTTTGTAGTTTGCGGATTGAAACTTGACCTTGCCCATCACCTACTAAAACTTCAGTTACTGGCACACCAGATAAGAAACGCTCCATCTTTCGTCTTTCATCCTGTATTAATGTGCGAACAGCAAAGCCACCTTCACCAACTAAAATAATTCCAGATTTACCAGATACTCGGTGCACCATATCTTGGTCACGATTAACATTTACTGCTGGTGTGGTAACAAATCCTCTTTTTATTGACATTAATACACTCGCTCCTGCGCCAAGTTGTCCCTCAATTGATGCGAAGGCTGCAGTATTTGCAAATCTAGTGAATAAGAAAAATGCAGCTAAAAATCCAAGTGGTAATGAAAGAAAGCCTGCATAGATTGGATGACCTAAGTTATTTCCAATAATTACACCAAATCCTAAGATCAATACAAATACAAGTAAGCACCAAAGGATTGCCAGGGGGGAGTCTTTTTTAACTAACTTATAAGCATCCTTTAAAACAGAAAGTTGACTTTGTTTCTGGGGCTCGCCACCTTTTACCGATTCTTGTTCGGCCTTCTTCTTACGTCCAAACATTTCTTCTCCCTTACTTAACTGCTCGGGCAGCCATCGCCTGGTTGTATAGGCGACCTGCTCTATAGCTAGAACGTACCAATGGACCACTCATAACACCAAGAAATCCTATTTCTTCCGCCTCTTTGCTCAACTCCACAAACTCATTTGGCTTAACCCAACGAACTACTGGGTGGTGCTTGGTAGTTGGCCGTAGGTATTGGGTGATTGTAATCAGATCACAACCGGCAGCTCGCAAATCAGCCAGCGCCTGCGAAACCTCATCCCGAGTTTCACCCATTCCTAAAATTAAATTAGATTTTGTAATTAAGCCAAAATCTCTTGCTTGTGTAATTACATTAAGAGATCTTTCATATCTAAATGCTGGCCGAATCTCTTTAAAAATTCGTGGCACAGTCTCAAGGTTATGAGCAAAGACCTCTGGGTGGGTTTCAAATACCTGATTGAGTAGGTGTGCATGGCCACTGAAATCAGGGGCTAGCATCTCAACGCCAACTCCTGGATTTAAAGCGTGTACCTGAGAGATTGTTTCTGCATAAAGCCAAGCACCCTCATCATCTAGATCATCACGGGCAACTCCAGTAATAGTTGCATACTTAAGATCCATCACTTTAACTGACTCAGCAACTCTTCTTGGTTCATCGCGATCTAATGGTTCTGGCTTTCCAGTATCAATATTACAAAAGTCGCATCTTCTTGTGCAGGCACTTCCGCCAATTAAAAATGTTGCCTCTTTATCTTCCCAGCATTCAAAAATATTTGGACATGCTGCCTCTTGGCAGACAGTATGTAGACCCTCTTTAACAACTAGTGAACGAAGTTTTGTGTACTCAGGTCCCATATTTGCTTTAGTTTTAATCCACTCAGGTTTTCTCTCAATGGGAGTTTGGGCATTACGAGCTTCAATTCGTAGCAGCTTGCGACCACTTGGATCAATACTCATTGTGAAACTCGCTCTAACATGGGCAAAATATATCTTTTCAATATTGGCATTACCTCTTCGATTGTAAAATTTCTACCAAGCTCTGCTTCAAATGAGGTTACCTTTGCATCTGCAATACCGCAAGGGATAATTTTGGCGTATGCAGTCAAATCTGGATTCACATTTAAGGCAAAGCCATGCATCGTCACGCCCTTTGCCACCCGAAGTCCAATTGCAGCAATCTTTCGATCACCCTTTTCATCTCTAACCCAAACACCACTGCGTTCGCAATAACGCTCTGCCTTTATTCCAAACTCATCACAAATTGAAATAAGTGCTGTCTCTAGCTCTCTGACAAAACCAACCACATCGGTTGAATTTTTTAATTTAATAATTGGGTAACCAACAATTTGTCCTAGACCATGCCAGGTTATTTTGCCGCCGCGATCAACATCAATCACCGGTGTGTTATCTAATGGCCGATCGGTAATCTCTGTACGGCGACCGGCGGTATAAACCGATGGATGTTCAAGTAGTAATAATGTATTTGGATAGATTCCGTTAATTACTTTCGCTTGAATATCTTTTTGCATATCCCAGGCAGTGCGATACTCAACAACTCCAAGCTCTTCAACTTTGAGAAGATTTTGCACAACTATGGTTGAACTCACATCCCTAGCCTAATTGGCAGATTAAACTTTGGCTAAAGATTGGCCAATTTTGAGGTATCGAGTGTGAGCGAAATACCATCGCTGATAGAATTAACCCATAAATCCGAGATGACTTGAAAGGCTTTTATACCCATGGCTGTTAAGAGTAAAGGTTCAACAACTGTTAAAAATCGGAAGCCTTTTGCCATCGCAATGTTGGTGGTTATTGCCTGGTTTGTGATTACCGGCATATTTGGTCCGCTATTTGGCAAATTATCCTCGGTTCAGGAGAACAACAACTCTTCATTCTTACCAAAAGGTGCAGAAGCCACCCAAGCCTCCGAAGTTATTCAGACATTCTCTGGCAAAGATTCATTTAATTTTCCAACCCTAATTCTTTTTGAAGGTAATGCATCTGCTCAGACATTAGCTGCGGTTAATGAGCATTTAACTAAGGTTGGCGCCTTAACTCTTGATGGCACCTCCGCCAAGATCTCTGATTATTTATCGCCAAACCAAATGATTACTGCATTTTTATCTCAAGATGGCAAAGCAATCCTGGCAAATATCCCACTAGATGGAAATTCGATTGCAAAGACATTGCCAAATGATAAGCCAGTATTGCCTGCTGTGATTAAGGCGTTACGTGCTGATATTGAACCGGTTGCAAAGGCAAATGGGCTAACCCATTATGTAACTGGGCCCGGTGGATTACTAGGTGATCTATTTGGTGCATTTGGTACTTTAGATTCATCTCTGCTTTTAACAACACTTGCGGTAGTAGCAATTATATTAATTATTGTCTATCGCTCACCACTACTTTGGATCATCCCTCTTTTGTCCTCTTTATTTGCCTTAAGCACTGCTGGCGGAATTGTTTACCTACTAGCAAAAAACAACATTATTGATGTTGATGGCCAATCTCAGGGAATTCTTTCGGTATTAGTACTTGGTGCTGCTACCGATTACGCACTTTTATTAATTGCACGATACCGCGAAGAGCTGCACCATCATGAATCACGCTTTGATGCGATGCGAGCGGCTTACAAGGGAGTATGGGAGCCAATTCTTGCCTCTGGTTCAACTGTTTCAATATCACTTCTAATCCTGCTATTTAGTCAACTAACCAATACTGCAGGTCTAGGACCAGTTGGTGCAATTGGAATTGTGTGTTCGATGATTACGATTTTGACATTACTACCAGCACTATTACTTTTATTTGGCCGATGGATATTCTGGCCACGCCGACCTGAGTTTGATGGCGATGATCATGTTATGTCAGGTACATGGTCAAAGGTTGGTAGCGGAATTGGTAGACATCCACGCCGCGCTTGGGTGATCTCTTCATTATTTTTATTAGCCCTTGCATTTGCTTCCACAACTTTAAAGGCAGATGGCATCGGAACGGTAGATACATTTACTGGCAATCCAGAATCTGTAGTTGGTCAAAAATTATTGCTTAAACACTTCCCAGGTGGTGAGGGTGATCCAACCCAAATTGTTGTTTCAGCTGACAAGATTGGCGCGGTCACAGCAGCGGTTAAGAGTGCCCCAGGTGTTAGTGATGTAATACCAATGCTTGATGGGATGCCTATACCTGGCCAACCAATGCCAAAGATTAAAATTGTTGAAGGCAAAGCAATCCTAAATCTCACGTTAGATAAGGCGCCAGATAGCGTGGAAGCTGGAAATGATATTCCAAAGATTCGCGAACTAGCACATGCTGCAGATGCCAAATCATTAGTTGGCGGAACTAGTGCTGTTTACTTTGATGTTAGAACAGCAAATGATCGAGATAACAAGACAATTATTCCAATTATTCTCTTTGTAATCACACTTATTCTTGGCTTATTACTACGAAGTATTTTTAGTGCAATCGTGCTTCTAGGAACTGTTGTGCTCTCATACTTTGCAACCCTTGGGGTGTGTGCACTTGTTTTCAACCATATCTTTGGCTTTGCTGGGGGAGATAATTCATTCCCACTCTTTGCCTTTATCTTCTTGGTTGCACTTGGTATTGATTACAACATCTTCTTAATGACTCGTGTTCGTGAAGAGTCACAAAGAATTGGCACTCGGGCTGGTGTTATTAAAGGGGTAACAGTTACCGGAGCTGTAATTACCTCTGCTGGAATTGTATTGGCATCAACATTTGCCGTCCTAGGTCTTCTGCCACTGGTGCCACTTGCTGAAATTGGTTTTGCAGTTGCCTTTGGTGTTTTACTCGACACATTCATTGTTCGCTCAATATTGGTACCAGCTTTAGTTCATGAGATTGGTCCAAAGATCTGGTGGCCTTCTAAATTACAGCGTGAAGGCAAGTAGTACTCTTCTCAAGTGGCACCTCGTGTTGGAATTGCAGGGTATGGATTAGCTGGGCGATATTTTCACGCCCCACTCCTTAAAGGTGCTGATTTTGAAATTGCTGGAGTACTAACTACAAATACTGAACGAAAGTTAGCCGTAATTTCAGATTTTCCTAATGCTCAAGTTGTAGCCAGTATTGATGAGCTCTTGAAGTTAAATCTTGATCTACTAGTTGTAGCAACTATTAATAGTTCACATGCCCAATTAGCAATTGCTGGCCTTAGAGCAGGTGTGCCAGTTGTAGTAGATAAACCGATGGGACGAACATTAAAGGAGACGCAGGAGATAATTGAAGTCTCTAAGCAAACTAAGGTTGCAGTAACAACCTATTTTAATCGCAAGTGGGATAGTGATGCCCTTACCATTAAGAAGGTAATTAAAGAGGGAAAGCTAGGAAAGGTATTTAGATTAGATTCTAGATTCGAAAGATTTCGCCCAGATTTAACACCGGACTCATGGCGTGAGAACTCAACTGCGCAAGAAGGTGGCGGAAATTTATTAGATCTACAGCCACACCTAATTTCCACAGCACTTGATTGGTTTGGTCCAGCAAAGTTAGTAGCAGCATCGGTTAGATCAATTCGGGGTGGATCAGATGATGACATTACCTTGGTGCTCAAGCATGAAAGTGGTGTCGATTCATACTTATCAGCAAGTGCCATTAATGGCGCGCCAGGTCCAAGAATTAGAATTACTGGCGATGCAGGCTCATTAATAATTAATGATCTAGATCCGCAGGAGGATTTACTTCGCAGCGGGCAATATCCAAAGGGTGGGGCTTGGGGACAAAGCACAAAAAGTCTTACATATCTGCAATACGGGGATGAAAAGATTGAGTATCCAGGCGTTGATGGAAATTATGCGCAGTTTTATCTCCAGGTTAAGCAGGCGCTATCAGGTGGTGTTTGGCCAGTTACTACCGAGGAAATAATTTCAGTTGCAACAATTATTGATCAGGCTAGAGAGATTTCCTTTAGATAAGTTATTTAACTAACGCAGTAAGTGCGCTAGCAACAAATGGGTAATCAAATTCAAACTTAGCATCGGTTAGAACCTTTGGTATTACTCGCTTTGAACCAAGCAGCTCGGAAGAGAAGCCACCTAAAACTGCCCGAAGGGCAAATGCAGGAGCTGGGAAAAAAGCTGGTCGCTTCATTGCATGTGCTAATGCAGCTGTGAACTCTTGATTTGTTACCGGATTTGGCGCAGTTAAGTTAACTGGTCCATCTATTTTAGAGTTAAGTAGAAAGATCATCGCTCTAATTTGATCATGCAAAGTAATCCATGACCACCACTGCTTACCAGAACCTAACTTTCCACCAACTCCAAATTTAAATATCGGTAGCATTTGTCCTAATGCGCCACCAGTTGGGTCTAATACTATTCCAGTACGCAATTTAATAGTTCTAACACTTGGTGCAAGAGATGCTGCTGCCTCCCACTCTCTGCAAACTATTGAGAGAAAATCACCACCACCACCATCTGCTTCAGTAACTGCACGGTTACCAGTCTCACCATAATGACCAATTGCACTTGCTGAAATAAAGACCGATGGCTTTAGCTGTTCACATGCAGTAGCAATTGTGGTTGTACCAAGAAGACGAGAGTTTAATATTTCAGAGCGGTATGCAGCAGACCAACGCTTTCCACCAACTGATGCACCGGCTAAATGAAATACCGCATCTACTCCTTCTAGTGAGTTGGTATCAATCTCACCCTTAATTGGGTCCCAAAAGACCTCATCGGCTGTTCTAACTGGCCGCCTTACTAATTTTTGCACCTGATATCCATCACTTTTTAATTGAGCAACTAGGGCTGTTCCTATTAATCCAGTTACACCAGTTACAGCTACTCTATTTATTCTTGGCACTATTACAAACCAAGATCTGATTCGAAGCGACCTTCTTCTAATCGATCTTTTAAAGTAACTAGGAAGCGAGCAGCATCAGCGCCATCAACAACGCGGTGGTCATATGAGAGTGCAAGATAAACCATTGAGCGAATAGCAATTGTTTCACCACCATCTGCATCCTTAACTGCAACTGGTCGCTTAACAACTGCACCTAAACCAAGGATTGCAACCTGTGGTTGATTGATAATTGGAGTATCAAAGAGAGCGCCGCGAGATCCAGTATTTGTGATGGTAAATGTTCCGCCACCTAACTCATCTGGTGTAATTTTATTCTCTCTAGTTCGTGCTGCAACATCTGAGATTCTTCTAGCAACTCCACCCATATTTAAATCACCAGCATCTTTAACAACTGGTACTAATAATCCACGATCAGTATCAACTGCCACACCTAAATGCTCTGCTGCATGATAAGTAATCTGCTCACCTTCAACAGATGAGTTTAAAACTGGATGTTGCTTTAATGCTTCACAAACTGCAACTGCAAAAAATGGTAGGAAGGTTAACTTAACTCCCTCTCGCTCTTCAAAGGATGCTTTAGCAGCAGTACGCAAGCGATCAATCTTTGTTACATCAACTTCAACTACTGTTGTAAGTTGAGCAGAGATCTTTAAAGACTCCACCATACGATCGGCAATAACTTTGCGAAGCCTGGACATACTCACTGTTGTGCCGCGAAGGGGTGAAGCTACAACTGGTTGTCGAGGAGCAGATGGTGCAGTGGTGTTAGTTGAAGTTTGAATACTTGCCATTGCAACTGCAGTTGGTGTGGCAGCAGCTCGGGGAGTGGCTGCCAAAATATCCTCTTTGCGAATTCGTCCGCCAATACCAGTTCCCTTAATAGTTGAAAGATTTACGCCAGCTTCAGCAGCAAGTTTTCTGACTATTGGCGTTACATATGAATCATCTGCTCTTATCGGCGCAGCAGATGCAATTGGAGTTTGAATAATTGGAGTTTGAATAATTGGAGCTGGAATATTTGGAGCAGCGGCAACGGGAGCTGGTTTAGATACAGCTGGGGCAATAGGAGCTGGCTTTGGTATAGCAGCAGCAGCGCCGGAAACTCCGATTGATGCCAGACGGGCACCAACTGGCACAGTTGAATCTACTGCAACATCAATACTTAAAATAGTTCCAGATACAGGTGATGGAATCTCAGTATCAACCTTGTCGGTTGAAACCTCAAGCAGTGCCTCATCTGCAGATACCAGATCACCAACACTTTTAAGCCATCTAGTTACAGTTCCTTCAGTTACTGATTCACCAAGTGCTGGCATTGAAACAATAGTTGCACCAGCGGTATTGGCTGAAGTATTTGTAGCCATAGATTGAATAATTGGTTGCGCAACAATATTTGGCACTATCACCGCTGGCTCAATATTTTTTTCTACTTTAGGGGTAGTAATAGGTGGTTTTGGTTGCACAACTAAAACATCAGGCTTGGCATTTGAATCTACTGACTCTGCAATTACTGCAAGCTCTGCCCCAACCGGGACAGTTGAATCAACCGCAACAACAATTTTTTGTAATACACCTGCAACAGGGGATGGAATCTCAGTATCAACCTTGTCGGTTGAGACCTCTAGTAACGGCTCATCAACTGCAATCACATCACCCTCTTTTTTAAGCCAACGAGTAACTGTTCCTTCAGTTACTGATTCACCAAGTGCGGGCATGGTTACGGAAAATGTCATTTAACTTTCTACCCTTCTATTAACCATGCGCATGGAGTGGCTTACCTGCCAGGGCTAAGTGTGCCTCACCCATCGCCTCAGACAAGGTTGGATGAGCATGGATATGTTGGGCAACATCACTTGCCTCAGCCTCCCAATTAAATATTAACTGCGCCTCAGCCAGCAACTCACCCACGCGGGAGCCGACCATATGAATGCCCAAGATAGGTCCATTTCTTTTAGCAACTAACTTCACTGATCCTGCGGTCTTTAAAATATTAGCCTTACCATTTCCAGCTAAATCATAATTTAATTCAACAACATCATGGCCAGCTGCCTTTGCCGCTGCAGTTGTTAAACCAACTGAAGCAACCTCAGGTTCGGAGTAGGTAACTCTAGGCACCCCATCATAATTAATTGCTTTTGGTTTAAGGCCGGCAATCTCCTCCGCCACCATAATTCCTTCTGCAAATCCAACATGAGCAAGTTGCAGAGTTGGGATTAAATCACCAACCGCCCAGATACCGGTCACATTGGTGCGGCACTTATCATCAACTAATACATAGCCACGATCCATCTTGATTCCCGCCTCTTCATAACCAAGGGATGTAGATACCGGCCCGCGACCTACTGCTACCAATAAAATCTCTGCTGAGAACTGCTTACCATCTTCAAGAGTTACCGTCACATCTTTTTTATTGCGCTCAGCAGATTTAAACTTTACGCCTAATTCAAAGTTAATCCCACGTTTACGGAAGGCTCGTTCTAATTGTTTACTTGATGATTCATCCTCCAGGGAGACTAAGTGTGAAAGTCCTTCAATAATGGTCACCTCAGCACCAAATGATTTCCAAACCGAGGCAAACTCACAACCGATTACCCCGCCACCTAAGACAATTACAGATTTGGGAACATAATCCAGTCGGATTGCATCCTCGCTGGTAATAATCTGCTTTCCATCAATCTCAAGGCCGGGCAGTGTCTTTGGATATGAGCCAGTTGCCAAAATAATGTTTTTACCAACATATTTAACGCCATTTACCTCAACCATATTCTTTGAAACTAATTTTCCACTACCTTCAACATAGGTAATATTTCTAGACTTAACTAAACCCTCTAATCCTTTATGTAACTTAGCAATCACACCATCTTTATAAGTGTTAACTGCTTTCATATCCATTTCACGAAATTCTGCCTTAACACCAAACTCACTGGCATGGCGGGCGCTATCTGCAATCTCACCAGAGTGCAGTAATGCCTTAGTTGGAATGCATCCTTTGTGTAAACAGGTGCCGCCTAATTTCTCTTTCTCAATTAAAACAACCTTTTGGCCAAGTTGGGAGGCTCGAAGTGCTGCTGCATAGCCGCCGCTGCCACCGCCAAGAATTACTAGATCAAAATCGGCCATGAGGTAATCCTGCCACGAAACCCTCGCTAGGGCTGACCGGGCAATTAATAAGCATTAGGACTGTGATGAAGCCAACTCAGCTAGGCAAATTAGTGAGCGTAGGGCGATGCCGGTGCCACCAACTGGCGTGTAGCCATGTGCAGTTTTTTCATTATAGGCAGGGCCAGCAATATCTAAATGCAACCATGGAGTTTGTGGATCAATAAACTCCTTTAAAAATAATCCAGCTACCAACATACCGCCCATGCGATCGCCAATATTTGCAAGATCTGCAATTGGTGAATCAAGTGATGCTCTAAGTTCTACCGGCAGTGGCATTGGCCAAAACGCTTCACCTGCAAGAGCTGCAGCTTGTAAAAACTGATTACTAAATACATCATTGTTTGTCATTACCGCAGAGGTTCGACTTCCTAATGCCACAACCTGTGCACCGGTAAGTGTTGCCACATCAATAATTCCATCCAAGCCGCCTGCTTTTTTGCCAACCTCAGCAGCTTTTATCAATGCATCTGCTAAAACTAATCTACCTTCAGCATCTGGGTTTAATACCTCAACAGTTTTACCACCGTAAATTGTTATTACATCACTTGGCCGAGTGGCGGTATCACTAACCATATTCTCTGCAAGGGGTGCCCAACCATCTATTGCGATCGGCAGTTTTAACTGTGCAATCGCAAAAACTGCTGCAATCACCGCTGCTGCACCTGACATATCAGCCTTCATCGCCTCCATACCAGCAGCAGGCTTTAAAGCCAGCCCACCAGTGTCAAAGGTAATTCCCTTACCGACAAATGCAAATCGCTTTTTTGCTTTAGCTGGCGCGTAGGTAACATGAAGCAGTCTTGGTGGATTTGCCGAGCCTTGGCCAACACCAATGATTCCGCCATAGCCACCCTTTTTAAGAGCGGCATCATTAATAATCTCAACCTTCACCCCGTACTTTGCCGCCTCCTTTTTCATTCGCAAACAAAATGAATCTGGAGTTAGGTGGCTTGGCGGGGTATTAATTAAATCTCTAACTAAAAATGTTTGCCCAGCAATTATCTCAGCTCGTTTGGCAGCAGCTTTTGCCGCATCGGTATCAGTAAATTTTGTAATTATGTTCACCATAGCAAGCGGATCTCGCTGTTCATCCTTACTACTTCCTAAGAATTGTGTAAATGAGTATGAGCCAAGGGCGGCACCCTCTGCGATTGCTGCAATCTCCACTACTGATTTGTGGGGCAGGGCAAAGGTGGCAGATTTATTTCCCGCAAGAGCACGGGCTGCTGCGCCGGCTGCTCTTCGCAATACCTCTGGATTAAATGTTGATTCGATTTTTCCTATTCCAGTGAAAACTATTAATTTTGTGGTTTTGCCAGGTAATTTAATAACCTCATCGACTTTTCCAGTAGCAGCCATTGCATTTAAACTCAGAAGCAAAGCATTGCTATCTACTTGGGCTGCGCCAGATTGAATTTGTAACTTTTTATTCACAGTGCCAAGACCAACTACCAACACATCACTATCTATTGTGGTAGTTAATTTAACCTTTACCATTTCACTCCTGTTTCAAAGAAATAAACTCGTGATGTTGCTACTAGGCAAGCCTAAGGGATAGATATAAAAGGTGATAATCCCACTCATAAACGAACTTGCCCTGAAGTTAGATCAAGGGAGTGTAGGTTTGGCTTATGAATAACTCACCACTAGCGGCTAAGCATTTGCAGCGCAATGCAAAGATGGCAGATTTTGGTGGCTGGTTAATGCCAATTGAGTATCCGGGCACTGGTGTGATTGCCGAGTATTCAGCAGTTCGGCAGCGGGTTGGAATCTTTGATGTCTCACACCTTGGCAAGATCTCAATAAAAGGTGATGGCGCCCTTAATTTCCTAAATCAAATTTTGACCAATGATTTAAATCGAATTACCGCAAGCCAAGCTCAATACACATTGCTTTGCAATGAGGATGGTGGGGTAGTTGATGATCTGATTGTCTACCGAAACTCTGATACTGATTTATTTTTAGTTCCAAATGCTTCAAATACTTCATCAGTTTTTGAAATTCTAAAGGCACAGGCACCTACCTCAATTGAGGTTAAGAACCTACACACTGAGTTTGGCGTGATTGCGCTGCAAGGCCCTGATTCAGTAAAGGTGTTGAATCAACTAGGCATTAAAGCCGAGATGGATTACATGGAGTTTGTTAATACCAAGATTGATAACTCACCAATTATTTTGTGTAGGACTGGCTATACCGGTGAGTTAGGTTTTGAAATTATTCCGCGGTGGGCAGAGGCTGAAAGAGTTTGGGATAAATTAGTTGAGCTAGTAGAAAAACTAAATGGCACAACCTGTGGTTTAGGAGCAAGAGATGTATTGCGAACTGAGATGGGATACCCGCTTCATGGTCATGAGCTTTCCCTTGAAATATCTCCGGTTGAGGCAGCTGCCGGTTGGGCGGTTGGTTGGAGTAAAGAAATTTTTAGAGGCAAAAAAGCACTTAGTGAACAAAAAGAAAAGGGCACCAAATTAAAATTAAAGGCAATCTTGGCTACTGATCGGGGGATTCCTCGAAAAGATATGCAGGTTAAAAATTTATCTGGTGAAATTATTGGCTTAGTTACTAGTGGAACTTTCTCACCTGGACTTAAAAAGGGAATTGGCTTAGCTTTAATAAACTCTGAAGTTGTTAAAGGGGATAAGGTTTTAATTGATATTCGGGGAGCCGATTGCCAGTTTGAGGTAATCGCGCTCCCGTTTGTACCATCGAGAGTTCGTTAAAGCTAAGCCAGAATTAAATCAATTAATTTAGCAAGCCCGCCATGCCTGCCATGCAGCTTCAGCAAGGTTAGTGCCAGCAATCAAAATCGATATATGCAGGGCTAATCCAAATACCTTTGAAAATAGCGATCTAATTTTTGAGGCAGGTTTAACCACGACAATAGCTGGATCATTATCAAGGGCATTATTTATCATCATGGCTCCTACTCTGGAAACTTAACATTACCATTATCGGCAAAGACAAAGGCAAGTGAATCACCAGGCTTTAATGCCAGTTCGGCAACTCCTACTTGAGCCCAATCCCATTTTGTATTTAAGTCCGCTGGGTTAGGAATCGCTTGTTTCTTTTTCTCTAGCACCGCCCAGTAGCCAAACTCAGCCGGCATATCTTTGCACTTTTCAATGTAATCCTCATGACCCTTAATACCAATTGGTTGGTTTGGCTTAGGTAAATTATTTAATCTGCAAACCACCTTATCCCCGTATTTCTCTGTTCCCTCTAATTTAAAGTTTGCGTTATTCATAAGCTCTAACGCGGTGATTTCACCATTTGTTGATAAGCATTTTTCATATGGTGCGCTCTTTGGATCTAAGACTCCGTAATCGATCATGACTGTTACGCAATTACCGGATGTCTTTGCAGACCATAGGGAGATGCCGCCAATTGCCAGGGCAATTACCAGAATTGCCGGGAGAAACTTTTTGCTTTCTTGTAACTTATTGCTAAACATGTGTTGCCTCTCTAGATGAGAGTTTCACGAAAGCGTAGAAACTCACCTAGATGAGAATCCTCGCCCCGCAATCCTCGACGGGTGGATAAATAAATGTGGTGGGTAATCCGACTTGAAAGAAATCTTTCTCACGGTTGCGGGACAGCGTCGGATTCACACCGACTTCCCCCAGTCACACTCTTTTTGCTTTCAATATTAAATTGTTGGGTGATTGTGGTGGTTATGGCCAGCAGATGCAACTCACCGCGCGCTGTTGCACCTGCGCTCTCGGCAAGTTAAGGTCTGAGCATGGAACACAGACGCCTTGGCAGTACTGGAATGTATGTATCAGAGCTAACTTATGGAAATTGGATTACCCATGGCTCCCAAGTGGAGTCAGATGCTGCAACAAAGTGTGTAAGAGCAGCGCTAGATCTTGGCATTACTACCTTAGATACCGCAGATGTTTATGCCGGCACAAAAGCTGAGAGTGTTTTAGGAAAAGCATTAAAGGGAGTTCGTCGTGAATCTTATGAATTATTTACCAAGGTCTACTGGCCAACTGGTACGGGTAAAAATGATCGCGGTCTTTCTCGCAAACATATTATGGAGTCTTGTAACGCCTCCTTGAAGAGATTAAAGACAGATTATGTTGATCTATATCAAGCACATAGATTTGATTATGAAACACCACTGGAGGAGACCTTAGGTGCATTTGATGACCTAATTAGAAGTGGAAAGGTTTTATATATTGGCTTTTCAGAGTGGAATGCTGAGCAGATCGCTGCCGCACTTAAAATTCAAGATGAAAAGGGTTACTACCGATTTATCTCAAGCCAACCTCAGTACTCAATGCTTTGGCGGGTAATTGAGAGTCAAGTTGTGCCACTTTGCGTTAATGAGGGAATTGGTCAAATAGTTTGGTCACCAATTGCGCAAGGTGTATTAACTGGTAAGTATTTACCTGGGCAAAAAGCACCAGCTGGATCTAGAGCGACCGATAAAAAAGGTGGCGCCAATATGATCTCTAAATTTATGACCGATCAGGTGCTTACTGCAGCCCAAAAAATCATACCTATTGCAAAAAAAGTTGATCTAACTCCAGCCCAGCTTGCAATTGCATGGGTGCTGCAAAATCCAAATGTTTCAAGTGCAATCATTGGTGCTACCAAGCCTTCTCAGATCAAAGAGAATGTGAAGGCAGCTGGAGTCAAACTTGATAAGTCGATTATGGATGCGATCGATCTTGCCTTAGTTGGGGTAGTAGAGCGGGATGCGAGTAAGACAGTGAGCCCAGTTCCGCGGGCTTAAGTAAATCTATTTCTTTTTAGATCCAGGCCCAACCTGTGGGGCTGGAGCACGTAATCTACGTAATTGAGTAGATCTCATCCAGCCATAGAGACCAATTCCTTTTGTTGATTGACCAGGGAACTTGGCAATAACTAATTTCTTTATTCTGCGGGAGAGTAGAAATCCATTAATTGAGATATAGATCATGGAAGAGTACATAATTGCAATTGCCGCAAGTTGTACTGCTGGAATTGGCACAATAGTTAAAAATAATACAACCATAATGATTACTAAAAAGTACTCACCAATTGATTTACGCTCATCAATATAATTTCTCACAAATCTGCGAGCATCTCCCTTATCTCTTATAGGAAGTGCACTTTCTTCACCACGCATATATGCAGCACGCGTCTCTAATCTTCTTGCACGAGATTGCTCTTTTAATGCTTTTTTTGCCGACTTGCTTGCAGTTGGCGAAAGAGGTGAAAAATTTAACTTAGCCTGGGCATCTTTTCGCTTAGGTGTTGGCTTTCCTTTTTTATCTGACATGTGATTAAGGTAGGGCTAACATTCGCTCTAATGCAACTTTTGCATACTTTGCAACCTCAGGGACAACTGTAATTTGATTCACTACTTGACCGGCTACTAATGACTCCATCGCCCAAACTAGGTGGGGCAGATCAATCCGGTTCATGGTGGAGCAGTAGCAGACACTCTTATCTAAGAAAACTACCTCTTTATCAGGGTTCTCATTAGCTAGCCGTTGCACAAGATTTAACTCAGTTCCCACCGCCCATTTTGTGCCAGCCGGGGAGTCTTTAACTGTTTTAATAATCATCTCAGTACTTCCGATGACATCAGCATTTGAAACAACATCATGTTGGCACTCTGGATGAACTAAAACTTTAACCCCAGGTAAACGGCTCTTCACATCTTTAATATTTTCTACCGTGAATCTGCCATGGACTGAGCAGTGGCCGCGCCAGAGAATTACCTTGGCATTTTTAATCTGGTCATCACTTAAACCACCATTTGGTTTCCAAGGATTCCATAAAACGCAATCCGCTAATTTTAATCCAAGTGATAAAACAGCAGTGTTACGTCCAAGATGCTGATCAGGAAGAAATAAAACCTTCTCACCCTTTTCAAATGCCCACTTCATAGCTCTGGCTGCATTAGATGAGGTGCAGACGGCGCCATGATTTTTTCCAGTAAATGCTTTAATCGCAGCAGATGAATTCATATATGTAATTGGAATTGTCTTTCCGGCTACACCTAATTTAGTAAGCACCTGCCAAGCGGTATCAACTTGTGAGGCAGTTGCCATATCTGCCATTGAGCAACCTGCGGCTAAATCAGGCAAGATTACCTTTTGATTTGCACTTGTTAATATGTCAGCACTTTCTGCCATAAAGTGGACACCACAAAAGAAAATAAACTCAGCTGTTGAATTATCAGCTGCTGCTTGTGCTAACTTAAAAGAATCTCCTCTGATATCAGCAAAATTTATTACCTCATCACGTTGATAGTGATGGCCTAAAATCATTGCTCGGCTACCTAAAGCTGCCTTGGCTGCACTTGCCCGTGCTACTAAATTTGGATCACTACTTGCCGGAAGCTGACCATCGCAGGAGACACCCCGCTCGCTATTTAGATCTTTTTGCTGCCCCAGCAGCAGTAGATCGGATATTCCCATAAGGGTGAGTGTAAACGGTCACAGGTTTTGGTGGAGAAATAACTCTGCCGAAGTAGTAATCTAGGAGCCTATACAAACGAAAAGAGTGAGCATGAGCACAGAGACAAGTAGTGCAACCGATATCGCAATCACCAGTACTGGCATTGCCTTAACCGATGTTGCCGCCGAGAAAGTTTCTGCTCTACTTTTACAAGAAGGTCGGGATGATTTAAGTTTGCGCGTTGCAGTTCAACCTGGTGGTTGCTCAGGACTTCGCTACCAACTTTACTTTGATGATCGCACGCTAGATGGTGACACTATGACTGAGTATGGTGCTGCCAAAGTTAAGGTTGTAACAGACAAGATGAGCACCCCTTATTTAATGGGAGCCACAATTGATTTTGTTGACACAATTCAGAAGCAGGGTTTCACAATTGATAATCCAAATGCCGGTGGCTCATGTGCTTGTGGCGACTCATTTAACTAACAGTTAAATAAATAATATGAAGGTGGCGGTTGCCGGTTCAGTCGGTGGCGACCACATAATGAGTTTTGGTGGCAAGTTCACCGATTCACTTGTTGCTGGCTCATTAGCTAAGGTCTCACTCTCATTTTTAGTAGACACCCTGCAGATCCGCCGTGGTGGGTGTGGTGCAAATATCTCCTTTGGCATGGGAGCCCTCGGTCTTAATCCAATATTAATTGCAGCAGTTGGTAAGGATTGGGTTGATTACCAAGCTTGGCTTAATCGACATGGCGTAGATACCTCACATGTTTTAGTCTCAGAAAAACTTCACACTGCAACCTTTATGGTGACAACCGATACTGAGTTAAATCAGATTGCATCTTTTTTTCCAGGTGCGATGAGTGAGGCAAGAAATATTGAATTATCCCCAATTATTGCAAAGACTGGAAACTTAGATTTACTAGTTATTTCACCAGATGATCCAGAGGCAATGATGCGCTACTCCCAGATGGCGCGGGAGTTAAATATTCCAGTAGCTGCTGATCCATCACAGCAGATGGCCAGAATGGATGGTAAAGAGATTGCGCAATTAATTGATGGGGCAAGGTATTTGTTTTTAAATGAGTATGAGTTAGCGCTAGCTATTCAAAAAACTGGTTGGACTGATCGGCAATTATTTGATCGAGTGCAGGTGCGGGTAGTTACTTTGGGATCTAAGGGTGCACAGATTGAAGAGCATGGCAAAGAGACAATTTATGTTGGTGTACCAAAGGAGAAGGCGAAGTTAGATCCAACTGGTGTTGGAGATAACTTTAGATCTGGCTTTATCGCTGGACTTTCTTGGGGCTTAAATCATGAAAGATGCGGCCAACTTGGCTCCATGCTTGCCACATACTGCATCGAGACAACTGGCACTCAGGAGTATAAATTTACTAAGGAAGAATTTTTAGCAAGATTTAAGCAAGCATATGGTGATGCAGCAACTGATGAGATAACCCCGCACTTAAATGTGCGCTTAGTTGGTTAATTTCCTCTTAATTTAACAACAGCAGATTTAAGTGCAGTACAAAACTCTTTCACAGTAGAGTGGCTAATATTTTTGTGAATTGTTAATCTGATATTTCCAGTTATCACCCCACCCATTGCAGCAAGCACATGGCTAGGTTGCATATCTGCTGATTTACAGGCAGAGCCTGAGTCAACGGCAAAGCCAGCATCCTCAAGTTCTAATAGCACTCGATCTGCTTCAACACCTTTGATAGATAGCGATAGGTATTTACCTAGACCATTACTATTTGATGCGATATATACATCTGCTATCTCCTGCTTAATGAAATTTATTATCTCCTGCTTAAGCTCACCTCTTATATCTTTATCATTTAAGTAATGCTCAAGTGCAACTGCACTAGCTAGTACTAAGGGCAATGAGTAGGTGCCAGGTGTTCTAGCAAGATCATTGTGGGGTAGGGGATTGCGCCAGTTAGCATCTGATTTAATTACTAAAATACCAAGACCAGCAGGTCCTGCCCAGGAAGTGCTATCAAATAAGGCGGTTTGGTATGCAAATTTGGGAAGTGAATCAACACCACTACTGGTGCAATCGGCAAATATTTGTGCTTGGCTATTTGGCTCACCTTGAGTATTACCAGTTTCACCATTTGCTACCTGCCATACTAATAAGTCATTAGCTGATGATTTAGATTCTGCTATTGCGCCATTGTTATCAACTGGTAATTGCGTAACAA
>Ga0214919_10004533_pt1 | contig 20291 bp, 23 predicted proteins | sample LL1503_MetaG_FD_177994 | JGI IMG/M metagenome (GOLD analysis project Ga0214919, IMG submission 177994) | Freshwater microbial communities from Lake Lanier, Atlanta, Georgia, United States - LL-1503 | ecosystem: Environmental > Aquatic > Freshwater > Lake | place: USA: Georgia | collected... | reverse complement strand
AAGATGATTATTATATACCGGAAAGCCAGCATCGATACACGTTAGAACGCCAATTGACAGACCTTATGGATAAATTACTTGTAGTACCCAAACAAACGTCTCGCACCATTCGGAATGCAAACCGAGTGGTCCAACGTTTCCGTGAATTACGGCAGCTTTACTCGAATGATCAACTGGACCCTCAGCGCGCCTTGTTCGAGGTGGATCCCTTTCATGTCAAGTGGATTTTACCTGTATTGGATAATCTGGGACGAGGGCGGGTTCGTCGAGCCTTGTTTAAAACAGACGAGGACTCCATCGCTTCCTTTCAACAAATGTCGAAAATTCAACTTGGACAGAATAGTTCTACCAGTAGGTCCTTTAGGTCCATTTACACCAAACTCTTGAATGAAATGGCTCCTTTTATCAGTGATTTGAATGGAACCGCGATACATTCCACGATTGAAGTGTTGCTTCCGAATTCTACCCGATTGAAATCGATTTCTCCCAAATTGCCATTTAAAGAAATCAAAGGGGGTTTTTTTCCACAGGTATTGGTGAAGCCCTATGCAGACCCTTATGACCAGATACATACTACACCTGAGATTGCAGAGTTTGCTTCCTATTATGTACTTCCAGTAGACTATACACGAGCCTTTGTTCCTGGAAACACACTCTTGTCGCGAACCCATTATTCAAAATTGGACCTTTTTACGCATCGGGTCCCAACTGGAGAATCGATGGCCTTATCGGAATGTGTCCCTTCACAAGAACAAATGGTGGATACCCGCTATCCTTTTTATTCAGTCCAAGGATGTGTGCAACAATTATCACCCTACTTGATTCATCAGAACAATATGACTTTCTTAGACTCTATCCTTTCCAAAGTAAAAGAATTCATTCAGTCCTATACCAAAATCGACTTACCCGAATACGTATCCAATCCACTCCTTGAATACGAACACCAATCTGCGTCTGAATATCAAGTGTCTTTACTGCACACGGACAATGGGAGTTTATATGCCATCCTTCAATGCAAACAGATGAACTTGGATTATAGCAACCGATTAGATAAACACATTGAAAAAAGGTTAGAGCCCTCTCAGATTGCTCCACCCGTTGTGAAAGTGTATGAGAACCTAAAAAAACTTACTTCAGATAATAACAAAGAAACTTTTTATGATCCGGCATTTGACAAAACAGATTACACGGCCTATCAAGGTATGGATTTAGAAAGCTTGATTGAACATTTGGTTCGCGTCGAATATATGCCGCCACCAGAGGCCTATCTGTATGCACCCCACTTTTTAAAGAAACAACGACCAGTCTTGAACGGCGATTACGCGCAATTGACCACTCTAAATGGAAATGTCTATTACAAACGTATCAACCAAGAATGGAAATTAGACGCCACTTGTTCAGGACCGTACCCTTGTACTTCAGACGAACCGGAATGTACCGTAGACGAGACCTCTTGCGTGGATGTGTCGTTTCGTCTGAAACAAAATTTGATGCAATCCATTCTGGTGGATTACCAACTGGAGATGTACAAGAGTAAAGCCGTGTTTGATAAATTTATCCAAGATCGAGAAAAAACACTCACGTATCTCCTTGAGGTAAAAAAACACTTGTCTGAACAATCCGTATTGAAATACAACAAACGAATGCTTGCCATGGGGAAATCCATTGTCGTTATCCAACAATCGCCAAAAGCTCCATTGTTAAACCTCATTATGGCGAAACCTCTTGAAGAACGATATACAGAACTCATCTACTTTATTCGTGATTATACACGTGTTGCGCACCCTACCGAAGACGAACATTGGTTATACTGTATTACCGGACTCAAATTATTGCCGAGAGTATTCCAATTACTCATCAAAGGGTTTGAAGAAAAACGATACAAGGAAGTATTGGTTCAACTCTTGACAGAAGGTTCTCTTGTCAAAGAGGATGGCGCCATTGTCACCAGACACGGGGGTGTCATGGTCGATCAGATTGATTTTGAGCATACCTTTGATGAGATGGTGCATTCGACTGAATTTGAAGACGAACCCATATATAAGTTGAAACGTGAAGATAATCCACTCAATCCTTTCTTGGTGGAATTATTGAATACGACTAGTATAGCTATTGGTGTCAATGTAACGAGGTATTATACTTTTATGATTCTTAAAATATTATCCTCTCCCTCCAATCGGTTGGTTCACGCGATTGCACTTGTCTTGCGATTTGCAGAGATTGAATATTCGATTGCGTTACCGGAAGAAATCGCGAAACTGGTCAAAAAGAAATCATCCTATCAAACCATCTTCAACAAATTCAAACAACCCATGGAAGAATTATCCGCAGAAATCATTGAGAAAGAAATCAAACGGGTTTCCACCTATTACGAAGTGAAACGACTGCTTCAACGAAAACCGGCAAGGGTTGGATTGCAGAAAACATCGTCTACCACGTGGGAGACCTTTTTACCTCCTTCTAACATACGCGTGACGAGTTCCAGAACAGAATATAATATGATGATGACGATTTTACAGATGATTCAAACTCAATCCCGTAAAAAGCCACTGCGTGAGGGTCAATATCGTGTAAATACCATACTCCCGCCCATAGTTCCTATGGATGCAATTCCTTTGATGCGACATTTTGAGGCGCCCCTACTCTATTCTACCACCTCTAAAATATTTATTCCTGCAAAACTACCGTTACCCTATGACAAAGAGATTGTACAAACCATCTTGCCTAAACTGGCTCGTGGAGATAAAGGGGTAATACAAGAGGGAATCCCCTTTGATCAATTGATCCCACCGCTTCGGGACGAATTAATACAATTTGGGTTCACACCCTCATTGAAGACTCAGGATGTACCGGTGGTCTATTTACAGTCTTTTATTCAAAACATTGGACGACTCTACCCTTCTTTCTTATTGAACAAACCTGAATATTACGAACAGAATGCGTACCCCGCTCGATTCGTCAAGATTCTGTTACCCACACATCTTCAACAACTCGAAGAAATGAGCCATCATTCTATTTTTGGTAAATTAGAAAAATGTTCAACTCAACACCTTGGATTACAAGGTATACTCGAGGATACTACCATCGACGATATGATTGGACAATTCAGTTTGACGAGAACAGATGTCTCTCGTGAACAATGCATCTACTACATCTACTCAATTTTTCATAAATACATTACCCGATGCCCGATGGATCATCATAGAGTCTTATTTAGTATTTTGGATATTTACTGTGACTTTTTTACCCTAGACGTGAAAAAGGTATTTGTCACCATGCAAGCTATTGATTCGTACATCTTAAAACAAAAAACCATTGAAGCCAATGACCGTCAAATACGACGAGACCAAATGAACTCCGATGATAAATTCCTTTTCAACTTTAGACAATCGATGAATCTTTCAAAGGAAGCTCAATTAGCACGAAGTCGTGTCTATAACGCGGAACAGCACGAACTGGAATCGGCCTTATTTGGAAACGATTTTGGGGTTGCAGAAGACACTGACCTCGGTGGCGATGGAAACGGCGATGAGAATGATTAAAATAAAATCGCATCACCTACTATATGAATCGATTAACGGTAGCGATTGCCCTGTTTGTTCTCTTGTTTATTTTGGTCAATGTTATGAAACCTGTACTGTTGTACAATCCAGACGGATCGTTACGTCCTTTTGGCATTGGTTATCGAAAACGTACGGTTGTACCTCTATGGCTGGTGGTGATTCTACTCGCAATCTTAACCTTTTCCGTATCCTTGTATGTTACTCCATGATTCAATGATTTTTATACTATATTGTATGGGTACTAGACGACGAGGCGGTAAGATGTTATCCAAAGGGAAAACTGCAAAAGTGATTTATCCGGCTATTCCGTGTAAAGACGGAAGAGATATGACAAACTATGTGTCAAGAGTTATAAATGACGATAGGAAACTACTGTTTTTGGTGCATCATAAAAAAGAACTTATGAAAAAACTTAAGGCAATAGACCCTGAACAAAAGTATTTTATTTATCCTGAATATTGTGAACCAGGCGAACTTTTAGAATCAAATCGAGAAGATGGTGTAACCGATGAGAATAAACATAGGTCCGAAATCATGGTAAAGGCAAACCCTTTACGCAAAGGTGAACAGTTCAACAAAAAACATCTGTTGAAAGCAATAAAACTTCTCCATTCCAATAAAATTCTTCACGGAGATATTCATAGTGGGAACATCGTCTTAGGATTCGATAATTTACCCAGACTTATCGATTTTGATAGTGGAATCGTGGATGCTCCAAAAGAAATGATAGACCTAGAAAAAAAATACGTTCGCACAATTTCACCCTCGTTTAGCCAATATCGCGATTTCTCCTTATATTGGAATATTCACGTATTCGCAAGAGAACATTCATTGGATACGATTACTCAGTGACCGTGTACAAGGGCAATGGTGTGGGTTCCGTCGTATCTGCCATTGCGACTTGGTGCGATAAGACATAATCGTCCACTGTTTTTGTACACTCCCCGTTCATCAACATGGTATACGATGTACTGATGACCACAGACGCAGTCAACAAATACCAAATCCACTCGGACACAAGGTCTTTCAACCGAACGATTTTGAAAAAGGCTTGTTTGGATTCTTCGGTATACTCCATATCTTCACGGAAGGATGCAAGGACGGTATCAAAATTACTTGTCGTAAATTGATTGAGGAGAAGAGAGGGGTCTTTGTATACATAATGTAACTTTACTTCGGATCCAGGTTTTAACAAGGAAAGTAATTGTTGAGTTCCACCTGCCAATCTCGCCACCATATATCCTAAGGTATTGGAGAATGGATTTTTCCATTGTGGGAAATACTGCAGAGCCAACATCATTGGGCCGAACATCAATAGCCACGGAAGTAAAGTAGCCTGAAACACCGACCCGCTTGCAGAACCACATTTGGTCTGCATAATGCCCACGTTGATAAAGTACATGAACAACATTACCAGGATTAAAAAGAAGATACCCAAATACTCGGGAATGGACGCAGAGTACTTTAGATAAAAATAAACGGCAGATATCCAAAAAAACGAACTAAACGATAAGCTCATCATACAGTTAAATGCCTATTTTTTTTGTAATGCCTGAACGTATGGACCATTTGATTGAACCAGGCATTCGTGATTATTTCAATGGGTCTTTCCAGCAATGTAAAGAATACAAAATGACGTACTATACTTGGATTGTCAATATCGTCTTATTTGTATTGTTTGTTCTTACGGTGACCCTCATCTTGTATTTTAAACGTAAGAAAAAGCTGACGCCTGAACAACTTCGTAAGCGAAATGAAGAGGACCGAATGTATATCATCAACAAAATTCGTTCTCTACAGATACGTTAAAGGGTGCGTATTTCTAAATCATAGGCTGGTGTTGGAACCGTCTCGTTGTAGATTCTCGTATACTCGATTTTATGTAATTCATTCAGGACGTGATTGAGTTGTGCGTGTATTTCAGGACTATTGCTTGTTTTAAGTTTTGAAATGAGTTCATCCCGATCTTTCTTGAGTTGGGGGTGATTGGGGTCCGATTTCTCCCATTGAATGTACAAATTATCATAGGTCTCCTTTTGTCCCAAATAATGATCCCGCAATTGTGCTAGATTAATGGAGGACTGATAATCAAACAGTCGGTCAAACTTGGCGCGGAGTATTGCCTCTATCGATTTTTCATAGTCTTGTTTGCTTTGTCGAGCGTATTCATCATAGGTGATATAGGTATCTTCGAGTATACGCATATTGCTTTTACACGAAGGACTACACGTCGCAGTTAGAATTCGGTCGATTACCTTAAAGACCATCTTTGTTTTTTTACAGTTTGGACATTTACCCGTTTCCTCATATTTTTGTTTGATTCTGTAATAATCCGAGTACGTAGGAATGGGAATCGTGACCATATCCTCTTTTTCAACGTTCATGAATTACAGACATATTTTAAGATGGACCAAGTGAACAAATCTGTGTATAAAGTATGCAACCGTTTCGTGAACTTATGATTCCATTGTCTGGAGTGGTCAAAACGAGTCTTTTACAAAGAGACGATAAAAAAATATTTCTTATCGGTGAAACCCATACCTCCGAGTTTTGTCGCGACAAAGGGTTCACACCCCTTTGTTCCATCATTGAGGAGTATCTTCAAACCCGAACAAAGGACGAACCCGTAGATTTTATGCTTGAAAAGCCGAATGAAGAAGAATTTATACCTCCTTCGTTTGAGGAAACAAGGGCGATTTGTAGCAAACGGGTGAATACGGGTGAAGCGATCATTGGATTAGTTCGTCATATGGTACACCAATACATACCACCTGTAAGGTCGCCTGTACTACAACCTGTACCACGAACGTTTGTAGAATTGCCAAATGCTCGTGTACATTGGCTAGATCCTAAAATCGTCGACCCCATAACAAGAGGAGATAGGTTAATCCAATTTATGTCGTTTTACACCTTCCTTTACACCCAAATGTGTCACAATGGTGTAAACCAAAACAGGTTAACTTCCTTATATATTTGTCGAAGCATCATAAATCGTATCTTGAGGATTGAAGAAGAATCGGAGGCGGGACAGTGGACCCTGGCCGAACGACACGTTATCCAATCGTACGACAAAGACCCTTCCAATTTTCAAACTCTTGTTTTTGATGAAATACCAGACAGAGATTTGTTTTTACAATCGAGTGCTACTTCAAAAAGAGAGTTTTTCGATCAAGTGTATGAAACGCTTGCTGACTCTAAATATTTCAAAAAATGTTATGATGGTGAACGAAATATTGGCCTGGTATACCTTCGGCACATATTTTATAAAAGTTGGATAGATGATTCCCAAAAAGAAAATACAATTGATTTTTTTATTTTTGTGTGCAACGTTTTTTGATGGACTTTTTTACGTGCTGTCGCATCTTGAAAGAAGAGGGGCGTTGGTACAAAAACATTGTCATATACGCTGGGGCTGCGCATACTAGAAACATTGAACGTATATTACTTTCATACAAATTTACAAATATTGATTTACCACCTATTCCTTACAATCCATTCTGTTCCGAAACAGGTGGCAAATCTAGACAACGTAAACGTAAAATTCGGCGTACTATAAAAAGACAATAGAATTCATATCTTCTAATGTTCCGGTAGAGAGTTGCGGAATTTGGATATATCCACTCTTTTTCAACAAGGTTCGCATCGACTGAAGCAGTTCACGCCACGTTATATTTGTTTTTAACGTGTTTAACAAAGACCACGTCATTGCACCTTGCGCCTGTTTGTTAATCATGGCGTCTGCACTAGTTTGTCTGTCCATACAACCACTTATCATATACACTTTACCCGCCGTTTCCAGATTCTTCGGATTGACCTTATCGACCCCATCGTATTGATACTTGAGGTCTAATATCGTGCCGCTATGGCAACAATCCATCAATACAAATAAGGTGACCCCTTTTTTCAAGTGATTGACCAATAAGGATTTCAGTTCGTCATCCAAAATTCTTCTATCTAGACAAACCATGGCTTCGTCATATCCATCTACTTCGTCTCGATTGGTATCTCTCACATAAGTACCGTGTCCGCTATACTCAAAGACTAACACGTCTCCATCAACGGCATTGACCAGAAGTTGTGTCAAGGCATGTAGAATGTTGTCTCGTGTCGGTTTCAAGACCGTATGGTCCGTAATGAGTTGACAAGTAAATCCTTTGGAACCTAAATAAGTATGTATATTGTTTACATCGTTGATGCATCCAGCCAATGCGTTCGATGTGCCTATATAATTAATTCCCACCAGAAGTGCTTTCTTCGTGATTCGGGTGTTTACATTCAATCGTTCATTTAAACGCGCCGCATTCAAACGTGCATACTGCATCCGTAATTGCTGTAATTGGATTGCCTTGTCTTTGAAAGACACCATCCTTCCTTGTATTTGTCTTTTCTGGTACACAAAACTCATAGTATATTTGTTTATTTAAAACTCGACAAATTATCTGGTATAGTATGTCAGATCCATTGCAGCCGTTTCGTGAACTTATGATTCCATTGTCTGGAGTGGTCAAAACGAGTCTTTTACAAAGAGACGATAAAAAAATATTTCTTATCGGTGAAATACATACTCCTAAGTTTTGTCGTCACAAAGGATTCACACCCCTTTGTTCCATCATTGAGGAGTATCTTCGAACACGAACAAAGGATGAACCCGTAGATTTTATGCTAGAAAAGGACAGTGGAACCATTATGCTAGGAATCAATGAACCTCCGTTAGATAAAACAAGGGCGATTTGTAGCCAACGTGTAAACACGGATGGTGAAGCGAACATTGGATTAGTTCGTAATCTGGTAGACCAATACATACCGGTAAAGTCACGTGTACAAAAAATACCATCTACAAGGTCGCGTGTACTCCAATACATACAATCACGTGTACTCCAATACATACAACCTAAAAGTAACCTCCCGAAAACGGATGTACCATTGCCCAACGCTCGTGTGCATTGGCTAGATCCTATATCCACTCTACCCAGATCAAGAGGAGATAAGATAGTCAATTATATGAGGATACATTTGGATATTTACCTCGATACTGGTGGTCGTGATATAATCATGTTATATGTTTTACGAACCATTATTAATGATTTATTGGAGATTGTTCCAGAGGATGGTATACCTTGGGCGCTACGCGATCCGCGTGTCATCGATATGTTCCATAACGACCCTTTCGGCTTGCAAACATTTATGGTTGACCAAATACCAGACAGAGAGTTGTTTTTACAATCAAGTGAATCTTCAAAAATAGCGTTTTTTGAAAAAGTGTATCATAAGCTTCTTGATTCTAATTTTTTTAAAAAATGTTACAGTGGTGGTCGATTCATTGAATGGAAAATACTTCGAGATGCATTTATAGAAATGTGGAGAGATTACTCCGAAACAGATCATACCATTGAACTTTTTTATATGTTAGTACAACGTTTTTTGATGGACTTTTTTACGTGCTGTCGCATCTTAAAAGAAGAGGGTCGTTGGTACAAAAATATTGTCATTTACGCTGGGTTTGTCCATACTAGAAACATTGAACGTATGTTACTTTCATTGGACTTTCAAAACATTCCTTTACCATCCATTCACTATGATCCAGAATGTCAGGCACGAAAAAAACAAAGTAAAAAACGAAAAACTCGGCGTTTGGTCAAATGAACGATAAATAGGTTTTCAAGTCTAGGTTAAACTGTCTAGAGAGTCGTATCAAACGGTCCGGTTGAAAAATATAGCTCATTAGTTCTTCTCGAAAGTCTTGTTTGGTTTCTCTCATCTGAGTATAATCCAATTTGAACAACAGATGATTCGCCTTTGGATTTGCAGACAATTGATTCCAGTTTATTTTATTGGGATATTTCTCCAGTAAATGTAGTGCACCTGGATTGCACGAGAGTTGTTCCCATACAATATGTTCGGGATATTTTTCTAATAAAGGAAGTGCGTTTGGATGACTAGATAACCAATCCCAACATTTGGGACATAAGTACTCGATGTGTTTTTCGAGAAAGGGAATAAACTCTGGGTATGCATACGTACATACCGTGTCCCATTGGACCTCGCGTATGTTTTTTTCCAACAAAGGTACAATACCTGGATTGGAAGAGGCAAAAGACCATTTGATACGATGGGGGTATTTTTCCAAAAGAGGCAAGGCGTTTGGATTTGTAGATAACCAAATCCATTCGATCTCATCCAAATCTCCCGTGAAAGCAATGCGTGATTCTAAAAGAGGTATTGCGTTTGGATTTTTACATAAGATACCCCAATGAATACGTTCAGGGTATTTTTCAAGAAGAGGAACTGCATTTGGAAGCGCAGATAACCGGTCCCAGTGAATTTTATCCAAATGTTTTTCCAACAGAGGTAGGGCACCTGGATTTTGAGATAACATATCCCAATGAAGTTTGTCCAAATGTTTTTCCAGTAAAGGGAGGGCATTTGGATTTTGACACAATCCATGCCAATGGATTTTATCCAAATGCCTTTCTAGAAAGGGTACAATATTTGGATTAATAGAAGCCAAGTACCAGTTTATTTTTTCCAAATTCGAGTGGAATAAATAAATGGCGTATGGATTCCGAGAAAGAATGTTCCAATAGACTTTGTCTAAATGGGATTCTAAAAGATGTACTTCTGGATTCGAAGATAGTTTAGCCCAGTTCACGTCTGGATGGGGTATGAACATTACATAGATTATCAAAGTCTGTTTATCTTGATAAAATTGAAACTCATTATCTTATAGAGTATAAGCACAAACTTCATCATGCTCGAACCCACGGAAGTCAATGCCCCAATCCAATCAGACATTCAGTGTCTACAGCCGAAAATAGACGCGATTAAGGCTGAGCAACGCCTCCTTCAAGAGGAACGTGCTCGTGCACGGGTTGCTCTTATTTCCACTCGTTGAGCACCAGATTTTTTTTCGAAAAAAAAATGAGCGCTTACACGTACGTTTTGAATTTTTCAAGTAAGATCTGGGAATCATTCTTGTATGGAATCAACGCTTGATAACATTTTCGTGCGTCATGTTCCGTTTGAAATATTCGTATTTCTCCTTCCTTGTCATTCAGCTTTACGGTGACCAGGTACTCTGGCGTACCACATTTCAGGATAGTGAAATAAATTCGTGGCATTGCGATATACTTAAAGGAGGGTGATAAGTCAGTTCAATTTTGTACGGAATATATCATAAAGGATATACGCAAATACAAGGGTAAAAAGGGGACTGAACCAATGTGTTTTTAAAAACCTTGTGCTGTAATAATAACCATAAAACAATAACGGGTACACGATTGTGACGATTGTACTGAAATGTTGACGCTTCAGTAATAGATATAAGGTTGCGGTTTGCAGAATCGGATTCACGATCGTATAAAAGAGTTTCATCGCAGGAACATAGTTCGGTCCAAATACAACATAGATATCCTCTGAATATACATTGCTACCCAGAACATAGTTGGGATCCTTGTACTTTTTTAAATAATAACTCAGCGGACATTCTCCCTTATATAAACTCCATAGCAAGGCAACGGTATAGATAATGCCTAATAGGAGAACATCGTACTTGCTACGACTAAATAGAAATGCATAAGAAGCCAAAAAGAATGCAGATAATGAATGGCAAATCGAAACAAGCATACTATAAACCGAGATTATCGTGCATTCATCAACGCGGCATTTCCACCAATGAAACTAATGACGTTGAATCGTTCTTCAATCACAAGCATATTGTAATAATACGTGTACAATTTGGCCACACTTTTACTCGTCCCAATGGATTGGCCTGAAAAGGGGTCGCATATGGTAAGAACATTTAATTCTGGATTTACAGGGGGAGTAATGGTAGAGAATTCAAGTTCAATCACGGAAAATTTGGATAAATTGACCGCACCCGATGGCTGGAGGACGAATGGACTCGTATTCAAGCAAAAATTATAACAGTACATTCCATCCAAAGAAGCTTGGCCTTGTCCCGGAATGCTTAGGTATTGTTGGTCGTATTTATAAAGAGTTCCGGATCGTACTTCTTCCCGTACCGAACCATCAAATAAAATACCCAACGCCTGTAAAATATCTTTTTGGTTTTCGGGGGCGTATTGTCCCGTTTGATACATTAGGTTTCCGTTTGCATCGGAAAGGTCGGTGGGTGTAATGTTTGAAGGCAAATAGTCATAGGCCCAATTGGTGAAATTGCTCCATTCGTTTCGTTCCGATGCATCCGACCGTTGAAAAAACATCATCCATGCAAGGACCAAACTGGTAGAGTTTTGCAACCATACCTTGTCCGTAATAGATACGCTATAAAACCACGTGTCATACAATTCACGTATCAAATAGGACTGTTGTTTTGTGGCGAAAATATAGGATTCGTCTTCGGACAAGAAACCATACGTGCACGACAAATGGGTATTTTCATTCCACGAAGGATTAAATGCACCATACGGGCCATCTGGTGGTGTCTGTAAAAATCGGGACATTTGATGTTCTGGAATCACCATATTGGGCGCAATCACGTTGTTTGGATTGCCCGTCAAATTGGTAATATCTCGTATTTGGAACAATTCACGAATCGGGCGAAGCGTGACTTCGATTTGAAGCTCATTGTATTGAAGAGAAATCAAAGGAAAGGCTTGTTGCGAATTCAAGCCCCACCAAATGGGCAACGGCACTCGTAATTGACGGCCTCGAATCGACGGCTCCGCTCCTCTCTGTTCGTAAAAGGCATTGGGATAAAGCCCGCCTCGACTCAATGCAGGGTTGTACAAATCGGATACATTGCCAATCATTTGGTCCCATTTTTCCTTTTGGGTCATGGTTAAATCTCGATTTGCCAGTGCAACAATGTCATATCCGGACATTTGCTGAATGAGACTCCCTCCAATGGTGAAACGAATTGAACGAATCATCATCGCGCCTATGTTTTTGATCCACGCAAATTCATAGGGTTGATTCTCGTATACGGGACTGTAAATATCAGGTAATTGAATCGTAAAGACTGTATTTGTGAGTAAATCAGCGTACCGTTTCACTTTGAACACATAGGTTGTATCCGACGTGAGTTGAAGTTGGCGCAACCCTTCGTAGTCTAATCTAAAATTCTGCAACCCAAAATTCGTAATCTGTTTGTAGGTACTTGTCCAATACGTCTTTTGCGGGTTGCCATACATGATGACGTTTTGTGTACCCCCAGAAACCAAATTTAATAAACCACCCGCCATTTTAATACGTTAGATATTTTGTATTTAATACATTACTTGGTTTGTATTTCAACAAGTCGAGCGTGCTTCCAGTCGTTTGAAAGTTTTCCGCTCCATAAATATCCTGCAACAATAACCATTCAAACAATCCACCAACATAGAGATAGACGCGACCTCCCAATTTTTTAATTTGGTCGTATTTCACATAAATGGTTTCGTCGTTGCAATGTCTCCCGTAAATGAGAATGGGTTCTTTCAAAAGAATGGCGCGTTCCACCGATTGAATCTCCATCTCACAACTCATTGTTTTCAAAATAAGCATGGATTGTTCTTTGGCAGGTAAGGTATTGATGATCAATTGTCCCGTCGATTGGGCATATTGAACGTCTTCGAAACTAATTCGTTGGATCGGACTATTCCCCATACCTTTCTATTCACAGGAAAGATTTAAATACTAAAATTGAAGTCGATTCCTTCTTCTGCTATATACATAAAAATGTGGACTGAATCGCGTCAATCGTTGGTGCAATCCGCAATGCAGGCACTGAATACCATCCCGATAGATTCAAGTCGAGTGTACAGCGAATGCTATTTCGCCTATAGGGTCATTACCTATTTAGGGAAAGAAATTGCCATTCACGGAACGCCTCCCCAAAAAGAGCACATTCTTCATCTGATGAAATTGGTCAGTTATGAATGGGATGAAAACAATCAAGTGTTCTCATCCGATCGTTCTGGATATTTACATTTAACAACTTCTGCTGTGTGGAGCGACGAAATTGCCGACATTGTGGATGAAACGTTTCAAATTCGAGCAGAAATCAATATGACTCCTTTGTTAGATAGAATGACCTATGAACTGATCTTTGACGTGGCTCCCACGATTATCCTTTATGGAAATGAAGAACAGCTTGATCGTCTCAGTACATTCATTGATGAATGTTCGTGACCGGACTTGAACCGGTGACCTATGGCTCATAAGACCATCGCTCTAACCAACTGAGCTACACGAACTTACTTTTTTACCTTGAGATATCTTTATATTGTTTTTAGATTGAATTCATATTTAAAAAATAAAAAAAGGCAATTTGTCTTGGTCATACCAGGCCTTGCGCAAGAATCCACTGCTTGAATTCATTGAGCGCACTGTCTTGGGCCTCGATCTCGAGGTTTTGCTCGAGTGCCGCACGCTCCTTTTCAGGCAACGCTTCAATCCAATGCTTGAGTGCATCATTGAGCGCACTGTTTTGGCCATTGGATCTGCCACAATAGTACCAGTCGTATCCATACGTGAGAAATTGGCCGCCTTTATAGTCGCCGATTTCCATGTTGCCTTGAGCGCGATTCTCCATTTTTATTGTTGGATTCAATTTCACAAGTCAGTATAAATTAAATACGTTTCAATTTTGTGATACAGAATAAAAAAGATTACTTGTAAATTTGGTCTTTACTCATTCCAATGGATGAAAAGGGGTCTGGTAATTCTGGATTTACAGTTGAATCAGAGTATCCATATCAGATAATATCTTGGTAAGTATGGCATACCCATTTCAACGTTTCACGACCCTTTGTGTTAAAAAATCAAATTTAAAATAAAAAAGGGGTTTCCCCCAAGTTGGCTCGGTCAGACCAGGATTTTTTCGAGTGCCGCGCGGTTGTCTGCAGGCAACGCTTCAAACCACTGATTGAGTGCTGTATTCAACGTTTCGCTTTGGGTCTCGTTCCCGTGTGCTTTGCCACACACGTACCAGTTGCCGTCGTCGGGTTTCCCGCTGTAGGGGTCGTTCCCGGTGTACACGAATGCGTATCCACTGCGGAAGGCAATAATATCATCTTCGTCGTCGTCATCATTTATCATTTTGGTAACAGTTTGTAAATACGTATATTCCTATAAATCGTTTCACTTTTTATATTCAGTATTGTATGTATGAATACTTTACGCACGCTACGAATATGCACGGGCTAAAAGCTATTATTCAATCGGGTGGCTTGGATGACGCCTTTACAGATCATGAAAAGTATTACACCATTGATATACCCAACGGTATTTATTGTCATTATATATGGGATGGGTTACCGGTCTATCCTGATATGAAATGGGCTTATAATCCTATCCTATTTGTGATGGATACTTCAATCGCGAAAAGGAATGAAATGTATATTTGCGATTCCGGATACTTTGGTGAATGTGTAGAATCTCACGAATCAAGAATCCGGCATTCAAAAGGGAATCTAAAACGTAAACCCAATTTGAATCCTTTGAAAAAGAAAATTCTAGCAGATTTACATGAAAATGTAGAAAAAAAAACAAAGAAGACGAATAAACATGTTTATTTAATGAGCCACGAGGTGATTTTCAAGGGACAAATACCGTTAACTTTTGTAAAGGCCATTTTACTACCCAAGTCTGAATATAAACGGTTAGGAAATGACATTCAGATATTAGAGGAATACTTGAAACAGAGATCTATTCAACTCATTCCTTATGATCCTACCAAAAACTTTCACGAATATTATGAAATGATATAGAAACACCCATTTTGGCGAAGAATATAATTGTATATGATATGCTGTACTATTTATGGAATATGAAACCTGGCGAAACGGGCCAACCGAATCCCAAAATAGTACAACACAATTCAACCTACTCTGAATATCGGGTCCTAGGACCAGAGGATATTTTACCTTTAGTGGCTAGATTTTCACCCGAATTGGCGAATCTATGGGACCGAATTCCGCACTGGGTGATTCAATGCGATTTGGGACGTTTGTTGTACATCTACTATCATGGAGGGATGTATATCGATAGTGATTGTGTGATACGAAAACCCATCCCCACCTCTCCCGTTGTTTTGTTTACAGAAAAAACAGTTCCCCTCTATCAATTAGGACCTCGCGAAAAAAAATACGGTGTTCGTGTTGCCAATTATGCATTTGCCTCGGAACCTCAACACCCTTTTTTGAAAGAAGTCATCCTCGAATGCATCCGCCGGTTGACCTTGTTGAAATCAATCACGCATTCGGATATCTTATGGGTATGTGGTCCCGATGTCATCACGACCGTTTACCACGAAACTTTGCACAAAGACATTGCCTTGTTGGATACGACTTACCTAAACCATTTGATGATGGGGTCTTGGCGTGTCAAGGTTCGCTAGTTTTTGTAACTGTTTTTTTGTCTTGACTGCGTTGGTGTATAACGGTAGGACAAACGCCGTGTACATCTCCATGGCAACCACGTTCATCAGTAAAAAAGTCGCACAATAAAAGATGATACTATGGTCGAATCTTGTAAAGGGATGTATTTTTTGATAGGGAAACGTTTTATAAATGAGGAACATACATACCCCGAATTGAATCAATGTGCTGAAATTACTGAGATACTCTTTGTCTATAATGGCAATGCCAAAAAAAATGGCTAAATAAGCCATATGCGTTAAGAATATGGCTCCTTGAAAGGCATATATTTTGTGCGTGTCACTTAACATTACTATTCGGTCACAAAAAAAAGGTTTAGGAAAATCAACTCGATTGTCTCCGTTTTTGTAACAAGGTCCGAGTCTTGATATACTTGTCGTGTGCTTCATCCGCCGTAGGAAAATTCCCCAATTGGATCAATTCACCGTTCAGCGTAATCGATGCGTTGTAGGTTTTTTTCACGGGGTCGTATTGGAACCCGGAAGTATCCGTTCGATAATAACTAATCGAACTGTACGTTTCTACCGTTAAATTAGATAATGCACAGTTCAAACAGTTGCCATCTATGTGATGCATCATGATCTTCTCCGTAGATTCGCGCTGCCTAAACGCGTCTTTGAATGCAAGAAGCATTACACGGCTTCTCATATATTGCTTTCCATTGATCATGATGACGTTGTACCCTCGGCTATGGTTCTTGATATTGTTCACCGTTTTCCACGAACCAGACTTCATTTCCCGGTGAATCTCTCCCGTTTCGAACACGCGAAACTTAGAACCCGAGATTTCGATTTCGTTCATCTTTGATATGTGATTCGTCTACCTAAAATTTTTATTTCAATTTTATAAGTATGGACACTTCACGAAACTGGATGACACTTTCCAAACTAGTCTCGTTTGTATTGATTGTCTTTATGTTCCTTTACGTCATTCGTCAAAAAATGAAACACCGGTGTTCATCCGTGGATATAGCACCCATCACCGGGATTGGGAAACGAGACGATCGATTCAATTATAAATTACGAGATTTTTACATCAAATCTTCTTACAATAGCTGCTCTACCGGACAATTCAAAAATGATTGGGTTGACCTATGTGCCTTAACCAACGTCATTAAACAAGGATATCGTGTTCTGGATTTCGAAATCTATTACGTCAATGACAAGGCAGTCGTGGCAACCTCTAACTCTACCAAGTTTACAGAAAAAGGAACCTACAATTCCATTCCCATTGAGGATGTCATTCAACAGATTTCAATACAAGCCGTATCCAGCGCGATGACCACCGACACGTGTCCCAATGCATTCGACCCGTTGATTCTGCATTTTCGAATCAAAAGCACCCATTTAGAGGTATACAATCAAATCGCGGATGCTTTGGTCCAATATTTAGATTCCAAATTATTGTCAAATCAATACAGTTATGAAAATAAAGGCCGTAATTTAGGTATGGTGAATTTGAAAGATCTTCTTGGGAAAGTCATTATTACGGTAGACAAGGTGGAAAACAATCATATTCAAGGAACGAAACTGGAAGAGTTGGTCAACATCTTAGGTGGAGGCGCCTTTTTACGCACGTTTCCCTATAACGAGGTCATTCATACACCTGATATGGACGAGCTCATTGAATACAATAAGAAAAATATGACGGTTGCCTACCCCAATTTATCCTATCAAAACACCAATTATAACAGTTCCATTGTCATGCAATACGGTGTACAAATGGGGTGTATGTGTGCCCAAAACAACGATGTCTTTTTACAAGCCTATACGACGTTGTTCAATCAGGCAGGAACGGCCTTTTTGTTGAAGCCCGAGAACTTACGTTATGTTCCTGTCACCGTAGAAGAACCACCTCCCATTAATCCAGACCTTTCGTATGGATACAAGACCCATGCCACCAACTATTATAATTTCAACCTTTAAAGGATTTAAACCCTCCATACGGATACAGTGTATAATGGAGACCATTCGTCCAGTGTTGTCTCGATTCAAATTGTCCAAGGAGACACACGATGAATTGATGCAATTGACTCCTCATTTTGGATTCAATGGTCTCGGCGAAGTCGTATTTCGTCGTACGTATTCTAGAAACAATGAGACGTGGAATGATGTGGTGGTACGCGTGATTGAAGGCGTCTTGTCTATCCGCAAAGACCATTTTTGTCGAAACACGTTGCATTGGGAGGATAGTGAGTGGCAGACCTATGCACACGACATGGCTCTCTCCATGTTTCATATGGAATGGTTGCCTCCCGGTCGTGGTCTTTGGATGATGGGAACCGATTACGCGTACGAACGTGGTTCGGCTGCACTCAACAATTGTGCAGCCATTGATACCCAGGATGATTTGGTGCACTGTGCAGAATGGACGATGGATTTTTTGATGAACGGAGTAGGGGTTGGATTTTCAACGCGATGGAGAGGAGAGGCGACCATGCCGGATAAAGAGGATGCGATGGATTATGTGATTCGAGATTCAAGGGAAGGGTGGGTCGAGAGTTTGATTAAATTAATGTGTGCATACATTGACAGTCCAAAATATGGGAAGAACAAGTATCCACGATTCGATTATTCGGCGATTCGAAAAGAAGGAGAACCCATTTGCGGATTTGGCGGAACTTCATCGGGAAGTAAACCCCTTCAAAAATTACACGAGCGGGTCGATGAATTTTTGACGGCATTTTGTGTAGGAAAGCTCAACAAAACCGTGGACACATATACCGAAGTTGGCACCGAATGGGTGAAAGGAAGTACCACCGTATCCAAGGAATATAACCATACCCGGTTGATTGCCGATATTTTCAACTCCATTGGAGCGTGTGTGGTCGCTGGAAACGTGCGACGATCTGCGGAGATTTGTCTGGGAGACATTGACGACACTACGTTTATCGATTTGAAGAATTATGAGGTCCATCCAGAGAGACAGGAGATTGGATGGATGAGCAACAATTCCGTCATGTTTTCCGACAAACCCTATGAAGTCTATCTTCCAGAAATGGCCAAGCGAATCGTACAAAACGGAGAGCCTGGGATGATTAATTTGACGAACATTCAATCCTATGCCCGTTTCGGTGACCGTCGTCCGGACGAGGCGTGTTTGGTGAATCCGTGTGGCGAAATTCCCCTGTGTTCTGCTGAAATGTGTAATTTAGCGGAAACGTTTCCACCTCGGTGTAAAAATGTGACCCGATTTTACAAAGCACTTGAATATGCAACGTTTTACGCAAGTACCGTCTCCATATTGCCGACCCATCGCCCAGAAACAAATGCCATCATTGCCAAGAACAGACGCATTGGTGTAAGCATCTCTGGGATTGCTCAATGGGAAAGCAACCAATCTCTCGTCGAATCCGAATGGGGATTGATGAATTACGCGAAAATGACCCATTACCTGGAAGAAGGGTACAAGGTCGTGGTGGCGGAAAATGCTCGTTTGGCTAAATCGGCAGGGGTACCTGCAGCCATCCGTGTCACGACCATCAAACCCTCTGGAAGTATTTCGTTGTTGGCGGGCTGTACACCAGGCGTGCATTATCCAGTCAGTCGGTTTGCCATTCGACGCATCCGGATTAGCAAGGATTCATCGTTGGTTCCTGCACTCATTGAAGCCGGTGTTTCTTATGAGGACGATTCTTATTCTGAAAATACGTACGTGTTTTCCTTTGCCATTGACCACGGCAACGTACGGTCGAGTACGGACGTGAGTCCTTGGGAACAATTTGCGGTGGTGGCTATGCTCCAACGATGCTATTCGGACAATTGTGTATCGGCCACCGTTTATTTTGACAAGGAAAAGGATGCGCCAGACGTGGAGAAAATGTTGGCGATGTACACCCCCATTTTAAAATCAGTCAGTATGCTTCCTCATTCGGGTCATGGATACAAACAGGCACCGTATGAGCCCATTACTGAACATCAATACATTCAATTACGCGATTCTTACAATGCACCCGATTTCAACACCGTCAAAGACAACGTACCTAGAGGAAGTGAATACTGCTCTGGAGACCAATGCGATGCCTGAACAAAATTGAATTTACTTTAGAACTTGGATGATATTTAAAACATGGAGTTTGATCCCTATTGGCAAGACCCGACACGGAACTATTCCTCAACCCCTGAAATTGAAGTGTATGCCCATAAGCATACGCATCACGCAGGTGAATATTATACCTACAAATCTGTCTTGTGGATTCAAGGGAAAGAATGTGGTTCGTTTATCTTAGGTGCTATTGGTGGATTCCGTTCCGGGCATACCATGTCGATGGAGATTTCCATTGACGAAGATCATCAAAAAAAAGGATACAGTACACGTTTGATACGAACGTTGTGTCAGTTCATTTCTA
>Ga0214919_10004532_pt1 | contig 20293 bp, 20 predicted proteins | sample LL1503_MetaG_FD_177994 | JGI IMG/M metagenome (GOLD analysis project Ga0214919, IMG submission 177994) | Freshwater microbial communities from Lake Lanier, Atlanta, Georgia, United States - LL-1503 | ecosystem: Environmental > Aquatic > Freshwater > Lake | place: USA: Georgia | collected... | reverse complement strand
TGCTTTTAAAGAAACTATTGGTTTTATAATTTGTTCAAGTGTTAAAGGAACTACTACTGCTGCGGGCGCTGGTGCGGGACTTGGTGCGGGTGCGGGTTTTGGTGCGGGTGCGGGTTTTGGTGCGGGCTTTGGTGCTGGTGCTGGAGGTGGAATTGGCACATCTGCTTTATATCCACTTCCAGCGGATTTATCAATACGTGTTTGAGCACATGCATTCACTAATTCAGATGATGCAGATATCGCATTTTTACCTACAGGTAATGCCCATAATTTTTGATATTGATATGCACCATTAGTATTGGTATATATAAAAATATAGTTGAATCCATTAAAATAATTAGTGCTATAATAATTATTCAGATAAGTATATAATAAATTCTGTAATATAATATCAGTGTCGGATGTTGGATCTGAACACGATGCAATATAGGAATTAATAAAACCATTTAATCCTTTTTCAGTGAGATCTGTTGCATTTAATCCAATATTTATAGGAGGATTCTTATAAAAATAATGTTGTAATTGTGTTACACTTCCTGTACCATATGCACATGTTGATATTATAGTTGCAAGTGATGTTCTGTCAGGATTTTCTGATGGGTTAATAGCACATTTACTAATATAATCCATTAAGAATTCCTGTTTATCAGCTGGTGCAACTATATCTAGCTGTTGGTAAGGTGTTAATCCCGTATCATCCGCTGTATTAAAATTAGTTGTAAGATTTACTGATGTATCAGTACCGAGCGCACATTTATCAGCTACCAATTGTTTGTTTGATGCAAAATTATCATACACAGTTTTAAATATTGGTTCATCAATAGTTAATTTATTTAGAATTACTGGACGAGGTATAACTAATTTAGTTGAATCAAGTGTAAGTTGTGTTTCATATAATCCATACCACTCTATTAATGAATTAAATGTGGCAGCAGCATCTTTTGGTATTATTGTACCAAAAATATGTGATTTATCTAATAATGTAATATATCCCCCAGCATTAATATCATAGCGATTACCATTAATTAATATAAAGAATACATTGTCAAAATATATATCATGTGTTTGTGGAGATCCAAGTGAATCAAAATCATATAAATACTGTAGACGAGCTCTACGAATTCTTACATATAATGCATCTTGAACTGCTGCTATTTCCCATGCATCTAAACTCCGCACAGCCTTTCTCCACATTGAAGGATAATTTGAAGGAAATTTTTTATAATCTGTTATATTTCCACTATAAAGTGTATAATTATCACTTGATAATGGTGCATTTGTACCCCTCATGGGGTAGGCAGATTGTTGTAATTGTGGATTTGTATTTGGATTTGTTTTATAATAATCCGTATGAACTACCATCTTCTATTCACTTGCGAGATTTACGCTGTGATTTGCGCGACTTGCGCTGTGTCTTTCGCTGCTTGCGAGGTGTCTTTCTGTATCTACGTCCACCCGTTTTCAAACACGCGGGATTCATAATGCGTGCATCATAAGGCTGCTGTAACAGTACTGGTGATCCTACTGAATCAACAAAATCACTTGCTCTATTTGTATATCCCGCCGTAGGTGCAGTGTATGCTGCGCTGTCAATACCGCCAACACCACCATTTTGTAATGGTGTGGGATTTGCAGCAGCACCTCCAGGTGATGTATTTACTAATCCTCCTTCGCAGCCGATGCGAGTAACTTCAGGATAGCCTCCCAATGATGGCCCTGAAGAGCCACTTATTGGTCCTGCACCTAGATCAAATGTGTACCGCCCACCCTTTAAGACTGGGGCGCCAGGTTGGTTTCCTGCAAGATCCCATCGTACACCGCCTTTTAACTTACGTCGCCCACCAGCAAAACCCGGGAGTCCACCAGGACTGGCAGTTGCTAATCCTGGACGAGTTGATGCGAGGCAATCTGGAGTTAATGGAGTACCACCGAGTACTGAAGAAGCATATGGTGCTTCAGGTGCAACTGCCGCACCGAAGGAATAACCACCACCTCTCAAACGGCGTAATTTTCTTGATTTGTTTGTACGTTTTTTTGCCATCTACATATATAAAAGAATTTGTATAAATAAAACTATGGAACAAAATAGTGAATTATTTGACTTATTTGGTGAAAACGCATTTTGTAATGTGTGTTTTGAAGAAGTAAGCGAAGGTGCTCGCGTTCGTTCACTGAAAGACTGTCAGCATATATTTCATGCAGTATGTATTGAAAAATGGTTTCATGAAAAAACTATATGTCCAACTTGCCGAACTAGTTATATAGCTCCTATAGAAACCGAAAAGGATCTATTAGACGAACATGAACGATTATATTTAACTTGGACAATGATTCATGGCATTCTTCGGAAACTTCGTACTGCTGATCAATTTAATTGTAATAAAGAGAATATAAAAAATATTTGTACTATCTTTACTTTACTGCCAGTTGATTTGGATTCGCGTCACTCTTTTTCAATAATGAAACAATATATATCAAATCGTATTTCAAAAACTATGGGAATACCTGTAAATAAAATTCATCGCCAGCCACAAGTATATAGGTGGGTGGATAAAATAGAAAGTCATCCGCGCTTTTCCTTAGTAGCACCTTTATGGAGTTTCTAAACCAATAATCTCATATCTCTTAAATTCATGTGTGTATTTGATTTGCACATGTATTTCAGATCCGAGTGTGTTTAGCTTTTTACTTAATGCAAGATCTTGCACACAACCTCGTCCTAATACTATGTCTGGTATATCACTGTATTTTGATGTATATAATTCGTATACATCTGGTAACATTGGTACGCGAATTGCAATTGCTTCAGTGTGCATTGTGTTTGGTACTAGTCTTACTAGTGTTACTGGTGCTTGTATTTCTACTGGTGCTACTGGTGCTACTGCTGCTACTCCTGCTACTGCTGCCACTTGTAAAGCAAGAGGTTTTTTCACAGATATATGATTTGGCCGTGTAGCAGAATCAACACGTCCATAATATCCATCACCGATCTTTGCTTGCGTCTCATTTAATGCAAAAGTAAAGCGCCGCTTTCCTGGCGAATTCGGAATGAAAACTACCTTCATATAATCCTTTCTTTCCAAAAGAGCATCAAACGATGTCAATGGTGTAGGTTGAATAATATCTGTTATAATACCTCCTAGCAAGCGAACATCAGGAATCCAATGTTTTTCTACAAAATCCTGCATATACTTTCGTCGTTCAGTAAATGTCTTTTTAATAAAAATATTTTCATTTGCCCATATATATACATCTTCAATACACATCTTATGATTTACAGTATCAATAGAAGCTACTAATACAGATCCCGCATTTACAACAGAACTAACACGCATACGTAATATATTGCATATAGGCTGTCCCTTTGTTTGTTCGCGTTCCCGCTTTGAAAGATTGTATCGCATAAAAATGGGAGGATTGTTTTCTAGAAACACAATGAATCCTGGCTCATTTTTTGAAGTATATGTATTAATAAAAAACGTTCCTCGCTTCAATGGCACTTCCGCTTTTTCGGGTAATAATCTTTGTTGAATTACTAAATCCATACGTGTTGAATTTAGAAAATCAATTGCCTTTTCTTGTTGCTGCTGCGTCGCCCGTTTCAATATAATTGCATGTGTGTTGCGATGACTGCTTTGAAGTGATCCTTGTGCAATTTGTTCTTGTTCTGTCATTTTACTAAATGTATACGCGACTCATGTTTAGCCCCTTTTTAATGTCTTATTTTTTTTTGACTTTCTTGCTTTTCTTGTACTATATCCTCCAACAGCTGGTGAAGAAGCCGATGGTGTACCCCATTTAGCTACATATCTATTAATAAAATCATGTTGTAAAGTAGATGCAGTTATAGTTGATCCCATATTATAATATGAGTTATTGATACCTAGTGTTGCATAAGGAGTAGTATTCATCATTGTATTTAATGTTGCGGCAGTTATATTGGTAGTACCAAATATTCCATTATTTATAGCATTAGTTACATTATTTTGGGTTAATGTATATAAAACACTTGGTATTAATGGTGCTGCGGGTGCTGGAGCGGGTCTTGGTGCTGGAGCGGGTCTTGGTGCTGGTCTCGGTGCTGGTGCTGGTCTTCCTGCTGCTGCTGGTGCACCACCTTCTTGTGAGCCACCAGTTGAAGGATAATAACATTTTTGTGTATATGTATCTATTATAAATGTGTTAGCAGCAGTCTGTAGTGGGGTCAAGCTTGCTGATGTAGATGATCCCGTCTGAGATGCTGCAAGCTGAGCTGCTGCAGTAGCACCAGTTACATTGCCATATTGACATGTTTTTAAGACTGTTTGAAGTGGTTGTACACTACCTGGACTTAATGAATTAATAACTATATTTGCATTAGATTTGTCAGTTGAAACTCCACAGGAAGAAGCAGCTAATAATAATACCAAATTTCTTAGTTGCTTTGCTGTTACTAATGGTCCTAAAATAGAATACATGTGTGGATCCTTAACCATGTCAACATTATAGATTTGATTTGAATCTATATTATAATATTTAAATGGTGATACGCCACCTAACTTACTATTAGGACTAGTCATAAATGTGTTAATTTGCGAAAATGTTTTATTAGATCCCATAGTTGTACAATTAGGGGGAGAACCATCCATTTTTGGTGCTGCATCTAAGAAAGTAAATATCTCCATAAAAATACCATTTACTACACTCGGATTTTGGGGAGCGGTAGGTCCTTGTGCAGGTGTCTGCGCAAGTGATAAAGCTGCTTGTTCAGCTGATACCCAGCCTGGTGGTGGTGTCCAGTTTGGGGGTGGTGACCAGGGTGGTGCTACATACCCTGGTGGCATTACTGTTTCTATGATTGATGCACCAGGAGACAGTGAAGAACTCATTCTATATACTAGAAAGAAGCAAAATTAGGATTAGTATGAGTATCATCAGCCCCCACCCCATCAATCAACGCCCCGTTAAGCGCAAGCTCGGGGCTAAACGGCTGAATAGGCTGTGCAGTACCGAGGGTTTTCTGACCCGCAACCTCTGACTCTTGCAACACCTTATTTCCACCATTTACAACACCGGGGCCAAAAAGTCTTTCAGGGTACCGCAGATTATCCTGTATATCCTGAGAACCATATTGTTCATCTTGGGGATCATTCGGTACAGGCATATATACATCATTTTTCTTAGCTTCTTCTTCAGGTATACGTGCATTAGGAGGAGAAGGGCCAGAAGGAGAAACTATACGAGGCACAGGAATGGGTTCAGCCATTTGTATGATTGCTGCAGGTGCAGGTATGAAAGCTTCACTCGCAGGTAATAGCTTTGGTTTCGCTGGCTGCATAAAATAAAAATAAAGACCCGCTACAACTAAAAGAATCAAACCAAGAATATATATGTTATCAATGTTTTCCATCTAAATACTAGTAAAAAAAACATAAATGCATATATAACGCTAAATTTAGTGGTTTAAAAATAATATTATTGTATGAATAGAATGGATATTAATGCTATTGTTGCGCAAGTACTTGCACTGGATTCGGTAAAGAATGCTTCTTCTTGGAATACTGATTCTGTTTTACACCTTGCTTTTGAGGTTGCCGTAATTGTGAAACAGGCAAAGGGTGCGTCAAAGGTTGAAAATATTGCGACCCTTGTTCTTGTGCTGAATGACGTACTTGATGCGCTAAAGGCGAATGAGATCGCGTCACTTGATCCAGAGAAAGCCATTGCTGTTGCAGCACATTATGATGCATTGAAGGCAACGGTTGATAATGTGTTGCCTGCGATTTTCGCAAATTTACCTCATTTGGATATTCTGAAATCTTGGAAGAGTTTACTTTCTTGTTGTTCCGGTTCTGCTGTTGCACAGCAGGTTGAACCGGTTGAACAGGTGAAACACGCCGAGGCGGATGCAAAGACAAGTGAACAGGTTGAACAGGTAAAATCTGACTCTGCAAAGAAAGAAGAGGCTTAATTGCAAAAGTATTTTCAGTGATTAAGATTTTAATATTAAAAGAAGGAGTGCTATATATATTATCTTCATATACACATGTATATTTCTCAATAGAAATAGCATTCATTGGTATTGTATAAGCAATTTCACAATGCTCATGTAAAATATTTTCTATAAAATCCTTTTGAAGAATTTTATAGATATTAAATTCATTTTTAAAAAGAAATCCCTTTACATTTCCAAAATCATAAATATATAAAAGGTCCTTACTACTAATACTATTTGTAGTAGTAGTATTAGTAGTAGGAGTATACGTAATTGAAATCATATATCTACATACTATAGAACTAAATATTTAGACCCTGCTAAAAGTGAAAAAAATTGGACTGTAAGTTTATAAAAAATATGTAGAAAATGTCTCTTCCAGTTCTCATTTTAACTCAAAAGGCTGAATTGAAAGTTGGAAAATTACCAGCAGGACCAGTTACATTTAAAAGTATACAAACATATTTGAAGAAGAAAACTGAAGTAGAACTTCTTGGAACCTATAAATACAAAGCACTCACACTCTTTCTTTTCGGATTTACAAAGGGAAAGGCTGGAACTGAAAACAAACATGAACTTCCTCCACCCCATGAAGGAGTAGCATTTGGTGATATAATTCTTATTGCATCAAAAGATGAAAACAGTTTTGCAGAAACGGTGCCCTTCAAAGTAGAAGATTATGAACAGTTTTATTCAAAAGTCTTTGGAGGATTTGAAGAAGAAGAGGAAGAGGAAGAACCAGAAGAATTAGAAGAAGTGGATGAAGAAGAAGTAGAAGGTGTTATTGATGAAGAATTTGAAGTAGCATCGCATGTAAGTGAAGAAGTAATTGAAGTGAAAAAGGAAAAGAAGAAGAAGGTTTCTGCAGGACAAAATATTACATTTACCCAGTATATTCCCCCTGATAAACAATTAAATGAAACATGTGTGCGAAATGATATTCGTAATATGGTTGTGAATAACATACTAAAACTCTTCAAAGATACACTAACACCTGTAGAATGTGAAGAACTTGAGCATGAAATCTATAAAGCATCTTTAATTGCATCAGATACACGGCATATTGTAAAAGATTGGAGTATTTCAGCATATGTAAATTTATATAAAATAATTGTTCGCAAAGTTGTTGGAAATCTATATGGAAAATCGTATATTAAAAATACTGAATTAATGGCACGATATAAGAAAAAGGAAGTATCTTTTGAGCAAATTTGTACTATGAATCATTATGATTTATTTAAATCAAAATGGAATGAGCGAATTGAGCATCAACTGCTTATTGAGAAGCGTCAGCTTGAGGGTAATAAATCCATGGCGACCGATCAGTTCTTATGCAAACGTTGCTTCAAGCGTGAATGTACTTATTATGAGATGCAAACGCGTTCGGCAGATGAGCCTATGACTATCTTTATTAACTGCTTGAATTGCGGCCAGAATTGGCGACAGTAAATATGCGTATTAAAGTAAATGACTACGGTACTATTTGGTAAAACTTCATCAAACCCTATTCCGATGATTGAAAAATTGTGGGATTTTTATTCAAATAAAGGTATAAAAACGGTTTTTATCAATATTGGATCTTCTTCATCGCCTATTGCTGAACTTGAAATTGCAGCTATGATAGGTTGCCCTCTTCATGTAATTGAATGGAATGAAGCAAAACTAGCCGCATGGGATTCTGTTAAAAAAACTCTTAATACACGAAAAGCGAGTGATTTACCTTTTACAAAAGATGTTGAAAACAAATGGGTATTACCAACAAATTTACGCATATCTAACAGCCTTCCTTTTTTTTACAATGGAACACTTGATGTAAGTGGTAATATAAATACGATTGATATAAATATATTTGTTAAAAATATTTGTGATAAAATGGGAATAACAGAAAAACGCATTGATTTATTTAATATACAAACTGGAAATGAAATTGAAATTCCCCTAATATTTGCACTATTAAATAGTACATACAGACCAGGTTTAATATCTATTGCATACACGCATACACCAGATAGCAATCTTCTTTCAACACAACTTGCAGGGCATCTTCAAAATATCGGATATGCATTAATTGCAAAAGAAGAACACAAATTTCTTTATATGTTCAAAGATAACAATGCATATGAATTTGCTAGTTATGAGGATACAACAGTTGAAAATCCTTTAATTTATGAAATCATTAAAGAAGCTACAAATATAAGACAATTAGATAATCCGGACTCCAAATAGGTATGGACATACAAATTCCAGAATTTTCAAAAACATATAGTCCCGGTGATGATTTTTATCAATATATTAATGAAAATTGGTTAAAAAAAGCTCATATACCTGACGATGAAACCTCGTATAGTGTAACTGAAGAAATAAAGGACCCTATTGAAAAAGATTTATTTTCAATAATAGACACCTGTAAAGACATTGCTATTAAAGGTAAACCTACAACCAATAAATTAAAGGATACAATTGGTCGTTTAGTATTGTCATCCATGCGGCAAAATGTTCAGAAAAATAGTATTGAATTTTTGAAAAAAACAATACGAAATATACACTGCATTCGTAGCATAAATGATGTAGGAGAAATTATGGGATATTTTTGTAAAAATAAAATTGCGAATGTATTATCAACATATATACAGTTAGAGCGAACAAAGAAAAATGAAGCAATATATACATTGTGTATTTCATATGGATCAATGGGGTTGCCTGATATATCTTACTACAGTGCAACAGGTCCTGGAAAAATACGTACATTACATTCATATATTGAAACAATAAGAACGGTTTGTAAACTTCTTGAATTAGATGATGTATCCGATATTATCAACTTGGAATCTTATTTTGCTGCTAACATTGAAGGTATTAAAACGAATGAAAGTATTTTAATAAAAGGTAGCGAATTAGCGAAACATAAGGTTCCATGGGAGTCTTTTTTCAAATCATATGGAGTAACTAATTGGAAATCTCTAAATTTTCGGATGCAATCATTTGCATGGATTCGCGTGTTAGAAAAAGCATTTGAAACGGTTACATTTGACCAATGGAAAAATCTTTGTATTCTTCATCTAATTATTCATGCATTGCCTATATTACCTCCACCATATGATAATATACATTTTGATTTTTTTAAAAATAAACTGAGTGGACAAAAGAAGAAGATATCACAAGAAGATCTTACACTTGAATTAGTTAAAACATATTTGACACAGCCCTTATCAATTTTGTATAAAAAAGAATTTTTAAAAGAATCCATGAAGAAAGATGCAACACATTTTATTGAAAAGATACGCGATTCTGCAATAGACAAAATTGAATCTAATACATGGCTATATGATGAAACAAAAAAAGAAGCTAAGCAGAAAATTAAACATATGGTATTGAGTATTGGTTGGCCAGATGCATATCCAAAATTGATCTTACCCGAACTACAAACGGATAATTTATTGCTTAATATTTATTTATTGTCTTCAGCAAGTACTGCAGAAGATATAGCTTTACTTAATACAAAATCAAAACCTGGAAAATATTGGAATGAACCCACCTTTTTAGTAAATGCTTATTATTATAATGAAATAAATGAATTTATTGTTCCTGCTGCATCATTATTCTATCCTTTTTATGGCTCAAAGGAATCAATTGGATGGAATTATGGGGGTTTAGGTGCAGTAATTGGTCATGAAATGGTTCATGCATTTGATGATGATGGGCAAAAATATGATGTATATGGAAATTATAAATCTTGGTGGAAGGCGAGAGATGTAAGACGCTTTGATGTATTATCAAAGAAATTAATTACATTGTATAATAATTCAAAAATACTTGGACGAAATGTAAATGGTAAGTTAACATTAAATGAGAATTTGGCAGACTTAGGTGGATTGTCTATTGCATTAGATGCATTAAAAAAAGAACTACAAGGATCTTCTGAAAAACAAAGAATTAACGAACTTCGCAAGTTTTTTATATCATATGCAGTTTCTTGGAGAACAAAGATACAAAAACAAAAAGAAATACAAAATTTATTTTTAGATGTACACTCTCATCCCGAACTTCGTGTAAATAATATTGTAAGTCAGTTTCAAGAATGGTATGATGTATTTGATGTAAAGGTGCCGGCAAAGTTGTATGTTGCACCTGAAGATCGGATTCAGGTCTATTGACCCGAATCCTGCTCTAAAGTATGCTTTGCATACGAAGATCGGATTCAGGTCTATTGACCCGAATCCTCATAAAGTATGCTTTGCATACGAAGACCGGATTCAGGTCTATTGACCCGAATCCTCATAAAGTATGCTTTGCATACGAAGACCGGATTCAGGTCTATTGACCAGAATCCTACTCTAAAGTATGCTTTGCAAAGTAGCCAAAAGCCTCCTAATATATTAATTTTATATTGAATCAATAGGATGAAATTATTTCAATATAAAATATCTACTACGTTATATGTAATAATAATTATACTAGCAACATTGTCAGTTATAAATGTTATACCCGTATTAACTACAATATTATTCCCTAAATTGGAAACTATGAATAAAACAATATCAGATAAATACAGTAGTTTTTTAATTAAATATGATTTACTTGCCTTTTCTTGGATTCCATATTTAATAGTAACATCTATATTTTTATTTTTATCATTAACACAAGATAAATCAAACATTAAAAAACTAATAGTTGGTGTATTGTTTATGGCGGCTCTTATTGTTCCATTTTTCCCCATATTAAATCTTTCAAATTTACTTCTTAATATATTTATTAAGAATCCGCCATATATAAAAGATAAAGCATCCGTTTTTCCTTCATATAAAAATATTGATAGCGAGTATGCAAATATTAAAAAAGAATTTGAAAAATATGAGAAATCACATGAAGATGTAGATTGTTTTTCTGAATCCAATCCAAATTTATATTTTGAAAAAAAGAAGGAAAAAGATGCATGCTGGAGAACCTTATATTTAAAAGTTACTGGTACAATGGTGCCAGGTATAGAAAAGGATTTCCCAATAACATCAAAAATATTAAAAGATCCTCTAATTCACAATGCAGTTTTTAGCATACTGGATCCCGGTGTTGAAATTACGCCCCATGTTGGCTATTTTAGAGGGTATTTACGTTATCATTTAGGTATAATTGTTCCAGAAGTAGAACATAAAAAAGCATATATTACTGTTGGTGGGGAAAAATATGAATGGTCTGAAGGTGAAAGTGTAATATTTGACGATATGTATTTACATTATGTAAAAAATCCTACAAATATGAAGCGTGTAGTATTATTCATAGATATTAAAAGACAACTATCAAATCCATTATTAAACAGTATTGTTGATGTACAAACAAATCTACTTGAAAATTCATTAGTATTAAAATATTTCTTGAAAAAACAGCACTCACAAGCAAAACTTACAGATTAATCTCATGTTGCCTTACGCTGCGTAGCACTGCGTAATTTCTAATAAACCATTAGTATGAATTTGTTTAATTATAAAATGTCACCTATGTTGTATTATATAATAATTGGATTAGGTGTAATATGTGGTATACATATATCAACATTTTTAATAAAATTACTAACACCTAATTTAGATATTATTAATAAAAATATTACAGTAAAGTATAATTTATTCCTACTTAATACAAATCTTGGGGATGCGGTTTGGTTTGCATATTTAGGATTTTTCTCTATATTAATATATTTAAACTTAAAACAAAGTACCAGTTTCCTAGGTAAATATGGAGTTTCATTTTTATATGTATGTGCAATAATAATCCCCATGTTTCCTTTATTATCTGTTATAAATAATATTCTTAATATATTTATTAAAAATCCTCCATTTATTTATGATAGGCCATCTGTATTCCCTGCATCTTTAGAGATTGAAAAAAATTATAAAAATATAAGAAGTGAATATGAAAATTATGAAAAAAATAACGAAAAAATTGGTTGCTTATATAATATTAATCCATCATTGCATTTTGAAAAGACAGAATCAAAGGATAATTGCTGGAGAACATTGCATTTAAAACTTACAGGAAAAATGGTACCAGGCATGGATACACAATTTCCAATTACATCAAGTCTTATAACAGATCCGCAAATCCATAATGCATTTTTTAGTATATTAGATCCTGGTGTTGAAATTACACCACATGTTGGATATTTTAAAGGTTATTATCGTTACCATTTAGGCGTTATTATTCCAGAAATAGATGGTAAAAAACCATATATTACTGTAAGTAATGAAAAATATGAATGGTCTAATGGTGAAGGTGTAATATTTGACGATATGTATGTGCACTATGTTAAAAATCCTACAAATATGAAGCGTGTTGTATTATATTTAGATGTAAAAAGAAAGGGATTGAATCCTGTATTACAAACAATTGTAAATGTACAAAGTTATGTACTAGAAACATCAACTGTATTACAATATTTTATTAAAAATGAGCATGTACAACAGAAAGTAACACATGAAGAATAGCTCAACTAAATAATCATAAAATCAGTTAGACGAAACTTTTCATATGTACCATCAGGCATGTATCGTTTAATAATCATAGGTAGTTTACGCTGCTCAAGCTCAAGCTTAGCAATATCATATACACTTGTAATGTGTTCAGGTACAATTATATAGGGTCGTGCACCTTGTGCAAGCTGATTGGTTCGCATACCCAAAATTTTTGTTTTTTCAAATGTTGAAAGGAAGGGCATTGAACGATGTGCAGCATCACCATCGGTTGACTGAATAGGGAGTGTAGCCTGTTCCTTTTCTTCATACTCTAGTACACATTCTGGATGGAATTTTAGTAATGCTTCAATTGGATCGCTGAAATATGTTGTCTTTTCATCAATAGTAGGCTCAATATCATCGTCCTCCTCAATATCATCAAAATCTTCAACTTCATCGTCAATATGTGGCTCTTCCATTTTCTATAGTAGATTATGGAATTAATCCTTTAATTTTTCTTTTTTTTTGTAGTTTGGAAATATAACCTAAAGTAATTGATAGTATATATTAAAGAATGGAAACTAATACTGAAGTTACGATTTATGAGACGTTTGATGAAATGAATTTACCGGAAAAGCTCTTACGTGGGATATATTCCTATGGTTTTGAGAAGCCGTCTAAAATTCAGCAAATGGGTATAACCCCAATTAAAGAGGGTAGAGACGTGCTCTTTCAGTCTCAAAGTGGCACTGGTAAGAGCGCTTGCTTTATAATTGGATCAATGTGTCGCATTGATCTTACAATAAATAAACCTCAAGTATTTGTGCTTGTACCTACACAGGAACTTGCAAAGCAAATTTATACTGTGGCAAAACAGATTGGAAATTATCTCCCTGTTTCATGCTATTGTGCCATTGGTGGCACGCCTATTCGCGATGATATTAAAGCTATTGATGCCGGTGTCCAGTTTATTGTTGGAACACCAGGTCGTATGTATTATTTAATGGATCGCAATATTATTCAAACACAGCATATTAAAATCCTTGTACTAGATGAGGCGGATCAAATGCTTGAGGATCGCTTTTATAAACAGGTTATGTGCATTCTTGATATCGGATTCCCTAATACAACACGTGTAGCTCTCTTTTCTGCAACTATGCCAAAGGAAGTTGTTACAGTGGCAAATAAAATGTTACTAGATCCTGTAAAGCTTCTTATCCCCCCTGAGCAGGTAACGCTTGAGGGTATTGAACAGTACGTTGTAAATGTAGAAAAGGATGAGTGGAAGTATGAGAGTCTATGCGATATATATAAGCAGCTAAATATTAATCAGGCACTGATCTATTGCAACAAGCGTCAGTCTGCAGAGTGGCTATCTGATAAGCTATCCAATGATGGTTATCCGCTACTATGTATTCATGGAGATATGGAGAATGCTGAACGTCGTAAGCGCATGGATGATTTCCGTGATGGTCGTGTGCGTGTATTGATCTCTACTGATTTGCTTGCACGTGGTATTGATATTCAGCAGATCAGTTTAGTAATTAACTATGAGCTGCCCATGAATCGTGAGAATTATATTCATCGCATTGGTCGTTCTGGTCGCTTTGGCAAAAAGGGTGTTGCAATTAATCTTATATCCAAAAATGAATTAAAAATGAAGGAGGATATTGAAACATATTATTCAACAAGTATGAGTGAACTTCCTATGGATTTATCCAAGATTGTACTTTCATAATTTGGTCTAAAAAAAGAGTATATATTAAAAATACATATGGGTAGATATGCTTTTTTTAATACAGGATTTGAATATAAATTTGCCTTTGCTGCTCAAGCATCTACTGATATTCAGCTATTTGATGGAGTAGGAGAATATGGATTTCATACATGGACACAAGATGATAAAACATTTATAATAAATCTGCTATATAAACTAAACATTGATTTTGAAGCATATGAAAAAAATGTAGATGGAACATATGCTTTAGAAAAAGATTTAGATATAGATTATACAATTAAGCTAGGATGTTTAATCTATCATCAACTACTATATACAGATGAATTAACATGCATATATGATACTTAGACTCGTATATCATGACGGCATGTGGGACAATGAACATTTTGCTGAAGCCAAGTACCAATACAGTCATCATGAAACATATGGTGGCAGCGATTTAGGCGACGTATTTGTTCAGTATTATCCATATTTTCTTGACATATGGCGCACGCCCCATTGATTGATGCTACATCTACAATCGTGCTATTTGCAGCAATTTGTTGCAGCGTAGGACGAACAATAACAGGTTCCATAAAGTTTGGAGGAGGAGGTTGCATTACATATTGTAATAGATTCATAATATCTGTTAGTGGTCTATCAAGCATTTCTTCATTTTGCACATTTCGTACAGGTTCGTCAAAATTAAATGTAAATCTTACATTATTATTTTGCGGTGGTGGTGCTGCATGAGTATTAACATAATTTCGCTGTGAGTTTGAAAAGAGATCGTGATGTACGCGCACTTCTTGACGAATATACTCTAAAAGACTTTGTACAGTGGGAAACCGATTAGGAGCTCCATATAAAATTTCTGGAAAATATGTATGCAAATCGTTTACAAGTGGTATAGTATACGACATTTCTAATAATTTAGCTGAGTTTTACCTTTTTAATTTTTTAAAATTTCCGTAAAATTGAAAACATAATTTATTAATTAATTGTAAAAATGCCACAAGGTAAAGGAGGCATCGTTAATGTAGGATTTACATGTTATGCAAATGCTGTATTTCAAGCATTCCGCCATTGTGCGGGTGTTGAAGAGCTCTTTACAGAAGATAATTATAATAGATTTCTAAAGAGTGGTTGTAAATACAATGAAACAACAAAACAATTTGCAAATTTAGTGGAGAATCTTTCTAAAATGGAATCCTCATCTTCTATCCGCCCCAATGGATTCTGGCATGCGTTTGGAAGTGTAGCAAAAGGTACATCTTTTGAAGATCTTATTTCTCGCCAACCGCACGACGCACATGAATTCCTTATGTATTTACTAGATTCACTACATGAATCCCTTTCACGTGAAATTACTATGACAATTACATCATGCACTTTAAAAACAGAAAAGCAAATCTTTCATCAGAAATCATTGGAAACATGGAAGACGAGTTTTGAAAAACATTACTCTCCACTTGTTGAGTTATTCTTTGGAATGTTTCATATTCAAATCATATGTCCATGTGGAAATATTTCAAATCGCTGGGAAACATTTAATACATTAAAGGGAGTTATAAATAAAACAAAAAATCCAACACTTCTTGAATGTATTCATGGAGAACTAAATGAAGAAGTTATTGAAGGATATGTATGTGATGCTTGTGTGAAACGGACAACTGCAATTCGTAAAACGAAAGTATGGAAGCTCCCTAAGAACTTGATTGTTGTATTAAAACGATTCACATACGATGGACAAAAGATTCATACGCCTCTTCTTAGCTTTGGTGAAGATATTTCACTAGGCGAGCTCTTTTCAGCGAGTTCACCCAATAAGAAGAATTCAAACTATACGCTGCGCAGTGTTATTGATCACCACGGAAGCTCTCAAGGAGGGCATTATACGGCACAGGCAAAACAAGATACATGGTTTACATATGACGATCAATCAATACATGAAAGTGATCTTAGTGTGGGTTCATCTAGCTATATATTATTTCTTGAGAAACTATAGATGCGCTGCACACTTAATCGTTGGGGAACTGGAACCTGCCCTACACCGAAATTGACTCAAGAAACAAAGATAATGGATGAGCGCTTGAAGAAGATGCAAGCGGAGCGAGAAAGCCAAGATAAAATGTGGAATTGTATTGAAACTACTATTATAAAAAAGGAGGATACATTTATAAATTGTATACTAAAGAAGTGATTTACGAGTTTTATTTTTCCGAACTTTTTTTGTTTTATGTGATCCACCCTTTTTAGCAGTTTTTGCTGCAAGCCGCATTGATCTTCTTGGTGGTTTAATGAAATTTACAATCTTTAATGTATATATTTCTCTAGCACTTCCATCTTGGCAATGATCTGCTGATACAATATTTACTTGTTGCCCAGTAAAGCTTAATGGATAACCACTTGCATTTGTACTTTTTATAACAGATTCATACGATGCTACATGTGTGGCATGCCCAACTTTTTTTAATTCATATACATGTCCGTGATTTAATATATTATATATATCGGAATAACTTACAAGAAAATTTCCATTTAATCGTAATAAATAATATGGTGTATCATAATCTATATTAGTTATACGTGGAGCGCCTCTTAATTCTTTATTACATTTGAAAAAAATATTTTGATTTGTATTAATATCTGCTGCAATATTGTCTATTGGTAATGAACTATATGAATCTTTTGATTTAAAATATAATGTTTCTTTATCCAAATTATGTACATTAATTTTATTTGATTCACCCATTAAAAGATCAAATACTTCAATTTCATCTGCTTTTACATTTACACTTGGTAGTGCCTTATATTCTACATGAAAATGTGGTTGTGCTTGTGTAAAATGTGGATTATTGGGTAAATTTTCATTTTCTACATTTTCTTCATTTTCTTCATTATAATTTACATTTGGAAATAATGGACGTGCAATAGTATTATCACTATTACTTTCCTCCATTGGTACTGGTAGCACGTGTTCATATCTATCCCATATAGGTGTAACACGCGCCCCTCGTCTTTGTGGCGGGGGTTCAATTAAAAAATTTCTATTTCTTGGAGGAGTTGCCATCTATTAATTATACATTTTCAAATAGGAAGTATCATCTTCAGTCTTTTTCTTCTTTAAGAACAAATCAATATGGGTTTCTTTTAATGTAAAGGGAAGACTAAAGTCAGATATATAAAAGGGCATTTTTTCACTATTGAAGATTCGTAACATATTAATCTTCTGTACAATCTCTTCAATACAGCGTTTAAATTCACGTACACCCGCTTCTTCTTTCGCAAACTTTTCCAATATATAGTGTATGATTTCCTTTGTAAAAGTAATCATGCCCTGTAAATTCACTTCTGCTAAAGCGTTGGCAATTAAGAACTTTTCTGCAATAATGACCTTATCTTTTATATTATATCCCTGTATATTAATAACAATCATACGATCCAGCAATATTTTATCAACTTTATGTAAATCATTTCCACTAAATACAAACATAATCTTAGATAAATCAATTGGAATACCAGATAAATATTTATCTTCAAATTCGCTATTTTGTACAGAATCGGTCATATGTACAAGAAGATTTTGCACTTCTTCACCCTTTGGCGTTTGCGAAATCTTATCCAGTTCATCAAACATTAATACCATTGACATACTCTTTGCAGCAACAAGTGAATTTACAATCTTACCACAATGACTTCCTTCATATACTACTTGGTGACCTGTATATGTTGTTGCATCACTGTCCCCCCCAAGACTAATAAACTGAAAGGGCCAGTTTAGTGCTTTTGCAATGCCGTTCTTAATGAGTGAGGTTTTTCCGACACCTGGAGGACCAGTAAGCAATAATGAAATACCACGAAATGCGGGATTTGCCATCTTTGTAGCAATAAACTGAAGGATCTGAATCTTTGCTTCTTCTTGTCCATATATAGCATCTGCTAAGCACTGTTGTGCATATGTCATATACTTATTACAGGCTTCAGGACCATCTTCAATCCGTGCAGGCAAATCCTTGTAAATTCCGAGTGGTATACTTGTTAGCTTTTCCAACCAACTACGTAACTTATGATATTCACTCGCAGATGGTTCCATATTTTGAAGACTATTGTATTTTGCTAATACATTTCGTTGTGTATCAGGAGGCAGATTCATTGTAAGAATTTTAAATAGTATTGACTGTTCGTGATCAGGTTTACGTTCAAGAGCTTCTACCATTTGCTTTTGTTTGTCCGAAGTAAGCTCTTTGAATTGATCAATTTGATCATCAATTGTTGGGGCCTCAGTTTGTTTACTAACGAGTTCTACAAATTTATTAATGATTTCTGGCTCTTTGCTAAGATCATGGCGTTTTGGTTTGAACTTTTCAGATGGATCTTTTCCAAATGCACCCAAATCAATACGAATACTCGGACTTTCTTCTTCAGTTGACTCTTCTTCTTCTGATGACGAATCGTCGTGATGTTTTTTAGATGGCAATTCTTCCGAACTATAATCAATTAGGTCTTTCAGATTTCCTTGGCTATCAACACTACTGTCGGTATCATCGTCATCATTGCCAACTGACATTTTACGTTGTCTTAATTTAGAAATCCGGGAGTCCAATGCCTTTTTTTTGCGAACCATCCTACGCTGAAGTTGTTTTTTTGAATTCATTATTTTACTGAAAAAAAAATTCAAAAGTAAATGTCAATTTTTTATATTTTATACTTAATTGCGACGACTCTTGCGACCGCTGCGTCCATTGCGGCGACTCTTGCGACCACTGCGATTCTTGCGAGCGCGTGTGAGATTTGATACTGTATTATTCACACCCTTTGCGTATGTTTTACCAACCTTATTTACCGTAGTTACAACTTTACCTGCAACATTTCCTACACCACGAGATACCTCGCGTACAGAGTTACCTGTCGCGGAAAATAAATGATCAAAAGGGGAATATAGACGGCCGAAAAGAGACAAACCTTTGCGTGTACGATTCTTTCTGCTGCGCTTAACCATTTCTAAATGAATACCAGATTTTTAATTTATAATTCTGTATAAACGCGCCGGAAATTACATTATACTACAAGATATTGGGGGTGGTGCTGGAAGTGGAGGGTATATTGTTTTTGGTGCTGGTGCCGGTGCAGGTGCTGGTTTTGGTGCTGGTGCTGCAGGTGCAGGTGCAGGGCTTGGTGCAGGGCTTGGTGCAGGCTTTGGCGCAGGTGCGGGTGCAGGTTTTGGTGCTGCAGGCGCGGGTGCAGGGCTTGGTGCAGGTGCTGGTGCAGGTGGTATTATATTAATTAAATAATTTGTTGAAGAACTTATTGTTGTTGGAAGAGTTACATTATCTGCATCACTTGTATAGGGTATTATATATGTAGCAGGATTCGTATACTGACCAACACCAGAATCACCAGAATAGTATATAGGTATAAAATAAACACCAATATTTATTGTATAAGTAATAACTGCTGCAATTAATGAAGCTTTATATTTTGCAGTAATTAGACTATTGGATTTATACACTAAACTGTTTGCAGGTGCATTAATAGTAACACCTGTTGGATATTTACATGATACTGCTGTTTTACTTGTTCCAACAAGCGTTCCTATAGTATCTAAGGGGTAAACAGATGAACTAACGCCGTCTGTATAGAATGGTTGACCATAATATCTATTACCCAAATAATATACTTGCATTGGTGCAGGTGAGGGTGCTGGTGATGGTGCTGGATTTGGTGCTGGCTTTGGTACAGGTGCTGGCTTTGGTACAGGTGCTGGTGCAGGTGATGGTACAAATTGAGGAGGTGTAGGTAATGGTGTGTCAGATAACATAAGTTGAAATAATCCAGTACCTGTAACACTACTGTTAGTACCATCACCATAGAAGGCATTATTTAAATTTGTAACACTAGCTAATAAACTTGTTGATGCATCATACTCGTCTTGTGCAACTGTTACATAATATGCCTTATTACTACTATATTTTGATAGTGATTTTTGTATTGATAATATGCTTTTATTATATGTACTTAATGATTGAAATAAAATTTCTGGTCTAAATATAGTATTTACGCTTGGAGGTCCCATGGGTGGTGGTGCGGGTCCTGGTGCTGGTGCGGGTCCTGGTGCTGGTGCGGGTCCTGGTGCAGGTGCAGGCACAGGTGCAGGAC
>Ga0214919_10004531_pt1 | contig 20294 bp, 12 predicted proteins | sample LL1503_MetaG_FD_177994 | JGI IMG/M metagenome (GOLD analysis project Ga0214919, IMG submission 177994) | Freshwater microbial communities from Lake Lanier, Atlanta, Georgia, United States - LL-1503 | ecosystem: Environmental > Aquatic > Freshwater > Lake | place: USA: Georgia | collected... | reverse complement strand
AATAATTGAAATTCGAGATATAAATTGAAACTTTTCGCATAAAAATTCAAAAAAATGAGCATTTTTTGCCTCTATAAATTTTTTTGTTTTTATGGCGTTAAATTTCTGCCGTTTTCAACGGGGCCCATTGGTGCGGAATCGGGATCGATGAGTTTTATCGCGAAAGAAAGTGCCTAGAAATTTTTTTGGTAAACCCGGGAAAAACCCGGGTGTTGCATGAGCAAATAAAACTTTATGATCTGCCCTTAATTTTTATCTCACATAAAATTTTTAATTTTCTGAAGCGCCCATGAATTAAACGGGTATTGAAGACAAGATGATATTAAATTCCAAACATTTTTTTCTGAGCTCTAGTTCAGAAGTTGATCAAATTATTCAGCCCTTAAAGCAATATTTTGGGATCAATAGTTTTATTTATAAAAAAAATTTCAATGATGGTTCTGAGCTGAGACTGTCTAATCAGCCTGCGTGGACGGAGGTTTTTTACAAAGAAAATTACTCTGAAAAAAGCGTTTTTGAAAAAAAGCCCAGTCATTATTTAAAAAGTAAGATTCTCTGGGATGAATTGCCTAATAATTATTCTGCACCTTTTGCAAAGATGCGGGAATTAAACATTGCCCATGGCATTACGTTTATTGAGCCTGGAGACGATGGCTGTGAGTTTTTTTCGATGGGGATTCCATCGGGAAGTTTTTCACTGATGCATCGTTATTTATCCAGATTAGATTTATTAGAAAAGTTTTTAATTTATTTCCGTGAGCGGGCTCAAGATTTAATTATACGAGCCGATAAAAATAGAGTGTTAATTCCAGGTAAATTTGACAATGCACCGATGTTTTTAATTGAGCAGAAAGTGCATTTTGATCAGACCGGTTTTTTAAAAGCGATTGACTCTTCAGAGCGGGTTCAGCAAAATTTTTCTATACGAGAAATTCAATGCGCTGAGCGTTTATTACATGGCTATACCATTAAGATGATTGGCCAAGAATTAAAGCTTTCACCCAGGACTATTGAGGGTTATATCAAAAGTGTTAAGCAGAAGACGGGTGCTTTAAATAAAGCAGATTTGATTAGAGGTCTGTCAAAATTTTTTTCTTGAAAAATAATTTATGCAAAGCGCGTTAATTCAAGAAAAATTTCTGTTTTTTAATTTTTAGTGGGCGTTGTCTTTGTGTGTTTTAAAAACGTACATATTGCTAGTCATCCATTGGTATTGTATGATGCAAGCCATTCAATTAAGCACATGAAATTAGGTGTTATCCATGCCTCAAGTCCCATTAGAACACAACGACCGTGTGGCTTTTCGAATTGGCCAGGAAGAAAAGTTTTTATTAATGCGTGCGGCTGCCTTGCAGCATACGAATTTGACGGAATTTGTGATACGGAATGCCGTATTGATTGCGCGAAAAGTGATTGATGAAAACGAGACTTTCTCTCTCACTGAGAGGGACAGCTTGCATGTACTTAACCTTTTAGATAACCCCCCAGCGCCCAATGCTAAGTTAATAGCTGCCGCTTTTGCATTACCAAAAAAATCCTAATTATGACTTTACCAACTTGGCACGAGGAACCGATCGGGAGACAGCATGATCGTAATGCTTTTGACTGTGGCGATGATGAGTTAAACCAGTTTCTATATCGTCATGCTAGACAAAGTCATGAGAGGGGCGGCGCGAAAACTTATCTGGCGTTGAGCGAGGGCGCTCAAAAAATTTTAGGATTTTATAGTTTGAGTCCTGCTTCTATTGCTTACGAACGTACCCCAAAAATCATAAAACAAGGACTTACTCGACATGAGGTTCCTGTTTTTAGATTAGGTCGTTTAGCTGTTGATATCTCTGTCCAAGGTCAAGGACTTGGAGGGCAATTATTATTGGCAGCCGGGCGACGTTGTCTTTTAGTAGCTGTTCAGACAGGCGGCGTTGCCCTTTTGATTGATGCTAAGAATGAGAGGGTCGCCAAATGGTATACAAGCTTTGGAGCAGTTTCTTTATTAGATAATCCTTTAACACTTTTATTGCCCTTTCAGACCATCCATGCGGCGCTTGCAGCAGCCGGGAAGCTTTAGTAATAGTTTTTATTTTTTATATTGAAGTTGAGTATTTTTAATGCAAATCGAATTAAGTTCAAATATCCCAGAAGAGCTCGAAGGCATGAGGCTAGACGCCGCAGCAGCGAGAATTTTTTCAGATTATTCCAGGAATAAAATTCAAGATTGGATTGAATCTGGGGAGTTATTATTAGACGGCAAAGAGGCTAAGACGAAAGATAAAGTCAAAGCCGGGCAGTTATTAGAGCTAGATGCTGAGCTTTTGGATTTACATGAGGATCTGCCTGAGAAAATAGACTTAGATATTATTTATGAAGATGAGTTTGTTTTAGTTATTAATAAACCGGCGGGTCTAGTCATTCATCCAGCGGCTGGGAATCTTACGGGGACTTTATTAAATGGCCTTTTATATTATTTGCCAGAGAGTATTAAAGTCCCCCGCGCTGGGATTATTCATAGGCTAGATAAAGATACATCTGGTTTGTTAATCATTGCCAAGACTTTTGAATCCCATTTAAAGCTCACCCAAATGATGAAAGATCGCGAAATTTCCAGAAGATATTTAGCGCTAGTCAATGGCGTTTTAAAAACCAATATGACCATTAGAAATTTTATGGGTCGGCATCCTGTAGATAGAACCAAGATGGCGGTTGTATCTAAAGAGATTGGCAAAGAAGCCATTACGCATTGTGAAGTTCTAGCCCAATATTCAAACCATACTTTGATAGAGGCGAGATTAGAGACTGGGAGAACACACCAGATTAGGGTGCACATGGCGCATAAGAAATTTCCCTTGTTTGGGGATTTAGTTTATGGCCCAAGAGTCTTTATGCCGAAATATGCCGATGAAGAAGTTTTAAAACAATTTAGAAATTTTAAGCGTCAGGCTTTATGTGCTTATGCTTTAAGTTTTAATCATCCAGTGACTGGAGAGTTGTTAGAGTTTGAGATTGATTTGCCAGAAGATATGCAAGGGCTGCTTGATACGCTGGAGAGTCTTGAATAATTTTTAAATTTTTATCGAGCTGATTTAAATTTTGTAATTCTTGCTCGAGGGTTTGTTTATAAATTTTATGAATAATATTTTGGTTGGGATTAATTGTAATTAAATAGCTCTGATTTAATTTTGGGTTATTAATTATTTTGACGTGAGTGCGGGTTGCATTATTTAACTCTCTAAATAATTTATTGCCTGCCAGTCTTAATTGATGCTGGTCAAAGGGATATAAAAAAGTATTGTTCGGATTAACAGAGGAAAATTGATAGCCATATTGTCGTGCTTGAAGTTCGGTTAGCTCTTGGTAAATGGCGAAAATAATATTGAATTCCTGAGTCTGAGTTTCTGGACGATTTAAATACCGAAGATCGACACTGAACAATAAGCCAAAATTTGGGGGCAGTCCGGGTGCGAGTTGATTGATATTGTCTAGAAAAACATCATTGAAATTAATATGTGCAGACTGTAATTGATTGGCCGTGCCGTGAGGAATTTTAATGGTTTTAAATTCCATTTGATGAAGAAAAATGGACCCAACATGAAAATTATAAATCGGGTTTTGTGCGGTAATGACTAAATTAGTAATGGCATATTCGCCTTCAAGTGCCCAAAGTAAATTGGTGTTTAAGTCTGAGTAGGTAATGCTTTTAATTTCTGGATTGGCTTGAAGAAATTGGGTAATTAAAAAATCGAATTTTTGCTCCGCCTGTTTTTTTTCTAAGTAAGAAAAAGCGAAGAAAAATAGAGCGATGATAATTAACAAAGTAAAAACTTTATAAAAAATACTGGTGTTGAGCATGAAAGATCACCTCTTTGGTTTTGTGATTTTTTAAGGTGCAGAGTGTATTAAAAAATGCGAAGTTTAAATATGTGGGGATTGTTTTTTTAGATTGAGGTGATGGCTGCATGATGCAAGAACTCATGATGAAATTGTCAATGATGGAAAAATGCATCATGAGTTTTTGCATTGCCTACGGAATTATGGTATTTTTTTTATCTTATTCAATAGGTTATTTTATTTTTAATAAAGCTAAGGTGTTATTTTTATGAGAAAAAATAGGCAAATGTTCCCTTTGGGCAAGGCTTATGGAGAAGCTTTTTGCAATAGAATTGAGGAAACAAAAGAGTTAATCGGCAATATTGAGAGTGGAAAACATACTTTTTTAGTCGCCCAACGTCGCTATGGTAAGTCCAGTTTGTGTGAGCGTGTTTTTGAGAAAATTGATTGTGCTTGGGCAAAGATTGATTTTCATTTGGCTGTCACAGATAAAGATGCCGAAAGAATTATTATTAATGGCGTGATTGAGTTGATTGGCAAGTCCTTAGGTTCAGCGTCTGAAAAATTAATGCTGATTGTGAAAAAATATGCCAAAAAATTACAGCCGAAATTAGCCATGGGTGCTGAGTACTTCAAACTAGAACTGACCTTGATAGATGACAGTAGTCCTGCTGAAAATATTGCAGAGGCGCTGATGATTCTTGAAAAGCTATTAAAAGAAAAAAATAAGCAGGCTGTTTTTCTTTTAGATGAATTTCAAGAAGTAGGGTTGATAAAAAATGGTCGGAGTATTGAGGGTGCTATTCGCAGTGTGGCCCAAGAGACGCAGCATTTGGCTTTTATTTTTTGTGGGAGCAATCCACATTTATTGCAAAATATGTTCGAAGATGAGCGCAGGCCCTTATACAAACTCTGCCGAAAATTAGTGGTGGATAGAATCAGTGAGGAGCATTACAGGAATCATTTAAATAAAGCAGCTAAAGGTATTTGGGGGCAGTCTTTTAATAAAGAGGCTTTCGAAAAAATCATGCGCTTAAGCGAACGACACCCTTACTATATTAATTATCTTTGTGATGTGATGTGCTCGATGTTTGAGATGATGCCTAGTCTTGCAGAGATTGATCAGGCCTGGGATCGAGTCGTTGAAGAAGAGCGAAGCGATTTGATTAAAGATTTTTCGTCTTTATCTAATAATCAAAAAAAATTAATGATTCATGTTGCGACCCACGAGGGATCAGCCATTTATTCTGCAGAGACTTCCAGGAAAACAGCGATGCCTTCGGGGTCTATTTCGAGCATTTTGTCCTCTCTGATTGAACAAGATTATCTAGAAAAAGTGGGTGACAACTACCGCTTGATTACACCAGCTTATAAGAAGATTTTGACGGAGTGATTTTTATGGACCCCGACTTCCGCCGGGACGACGCGAGACGATCTTATCTACATAACGCAGCAGCTACCCTTGCTGCTTCCATCAACAGATCCCCCCCTTTCATGACTGCCTAATATTCCATATTTTTTATAAATCTGGATGAAAAAGTGTTTTCTCCTATGTCTTTATGTGAAAAATAAAATAAACGTTTTAAATATTAGTATTTCTTATTTTTGTTTGTTTTTTTTTGTGAGAAAGTAATTTCTTCTTAAATTTATTTTGAATAAAATTTTACTGGGGGAGTGGGCATGTCAGGAAGAGATTCAGATAGGAAGGTGGGACTTCCAGGAGCCGTGTATGTTGAGGGAAAATTAGTTGATTCAGAGATCTCAACGGGATACAGGGGAGAAGCTCGCAAGCCAGGAAAAATATATGAAACTGGATTTCAGTCGCACGGTTCTAATATGGATCTTTTTAAACACGTCAATCCAGTTGGAGAACAGTACTGGAATGAGAGTGGCTATGTTTCAACCTCTGTATCTAGAGAAGTTGCAATTGGTTTTCCTAAGGGTGCTAGAGGTTTTTCCTATGTGTACAAGATTCAGCTGCCCCCTAATGCGGTCAATGTTAGTGCGCGTTTGCCTGATATCGTTCCCGATAATTTTCATCCAGAAGATCTTGCAATCTTTCTTGAAGAGCGTGAGATGGCCATTCCGAAAAAAATTAAGCCTTCAGATATTGAAGGTGCTTGGAAAGTCAAGATAACCAGTGAACATACCTATAGTGATCCTGATTGGGATGATGCAAGTTGCACCCGTACATTAAGTGAAAAGTTTATTCCAAACCCAGATTTTAATCGTCGACTCACGATGAGTAATGTTCTGAGTTCTGGCTGGTACCAAGGGTTAAGAACAACAGCTCGAGGTGTAACAGCACTGGGTCTCGGGGTCGATACTGTTAGTTTTTATCGCTCTGTTGTGAGCAGCCGTGCTACTGGAAATTATGATTATCTAATCAATGAGACTTCTAGAATTGTCGGCGGATGGGCTGGCGCTGCAGCTTTTGGTGCCGCTGGTGCAGAGGGGGGTGTCATAGCCTGTGGGGCAGGTGGACCTGTTGGATGGGCGGCCTGTGGTTTTGTGGGTGGCCTTGCTGGAGCTATCGTTGGTTATCAAACGGGTAGTAGTGCATTACCTGCTTTGGTTTATAACGTGCGTTCAAGTCGTGGCTCAGTACCAACGTTAACACCCGCACAGGCCGATGTTTTTCAAGGCGGTGTCTGGAATGACCTTTCACTGGCAGTGGGTAGAACCATAGACTCTGTCATGAATGCTGGCAGAAATGTTTTTGAAAATTTGGTTCGCATACAGCGGCCGACTGAAGATGGCTTTATGCCGATGGTTCCTGTGGACGCCGCACCTTTATTTCAAAGAAGACCCGTTGATCATAATCCTACGCCAACACCTCCCGTGCCCCCCACACCTCCAGCGCCACCATCAATCACTCCCCCAGTTCGAAATAGCTTATTTCATAATAACGCCATGGAGTCTCATATCGCGCGTCAGATGGGCGCTCAGTCATCGCCGTTTAGTATGAGTTTTAATTTTCTACATCAACACCATGCCTCACCGATTAGTTTATTTGATCGCCCCAGCGGCATTCAGGCTTTAAGTTTTGATAGGGGTTATAACATTGGCGCTGATCACTTGACGGGTGTTAGTGCTTTGCTGGGTTTTAACACAAGACCCAGTGATCCGATTGCTTGTTTTACGGAGCGAATGTTTGGCGCTCAAACGACTACGGATCTATGGGGCAATACCATAGACTCTTTTGGTCGTCGCACTGATCGCTATGGACATCGATTAGACATAGCAGGCAATGCTTATGATCAAGGGGGTACAAAAGTCGATTTCTTGGGTCGGCCGAATTATTCCTCCAGTGAAATTGCACAAGCATTGAAAATGGCTTTAAGTGCTGAAGCTGGGAATATGTTTTGGACGGTGGCGAGTGTGATGAGCCTGGTCAATAATTTTTTAGGCGCTTCAGGTGCTTATAGCACCAGTGATTTTGCCTCTTTGCTTCAGTCGACAGGCTTAGTGAGTTCCTACAATGCCTATAACTCTCGAGAGCTCAGAGTGCTCTCAAAGCTTTGTAATGACATTGGCGGTGTCGCAACATCTGTGGGCCTACTCAAGGGGCTTCGTAATAGCGTTGAAGATGTGATGTGTGAGCGTGCTTGCCTAGCTATGAAATTAAAATACGGCCGTGTTCCCTTTGAATCAGCTCAGTTAAGACAGCTTATTCGTGAGTTGACCCAGGCTATTTTTATTCATGAGACTTTTCCATTCTTTAGTTTGCATTTTAATGATCAGGGCGAGCTATACCCTGTATTACATCCTGCTTATCAAAATACTTTAGTGGGTGAGGTAATTGGCTATTTAGATTATTTCTTAAAAAGTTTTTTAAACGGCGGAACCTATGACATCACTTTTCTCCGTGATTGGCACAAGACGCGTAATCATGATCTTGAGTATTTGCGTCAGCATGTGATGGATATCAAAGCCATTGCCAAAGCCCATGGAATTAAATATGTGTCCTCCAGAGAATTATTACAAAGAGAAAAAGTAGACCACTTAGCAGAAGGCGAGGATGCGTCGAAATATGGCATGAAATTCATGACGTCTTTTAGAATTATTTCAGAGCGTGGCGACGTTCAAAAATCCGGTGATACTTTTGTGGTCAATCCTGATTTTCGTGTTGAGCATTCGGTCGATCTAAGGCCAGATTATGCGGAGCTGATCCGTCGGGAAACAGAATTAAAAGGCACGCCGCCAAAAGATTTTGAAAAATTACAGTCGGTCTATAAACAAATGGCACAGTCTATCCATGACACAATGCCAAAGCTGCCCTTTTGCCGAGATTATTTTCAAATGCTCGGGGTGATTAATTTTTTTTGTTATTTAATTAATACTTATAAATCCATGGGGCGTCAGCTGGATCTTGAATCTATTCCAGCCCCAGAGCAGGCAGAATTTCCGCCTGTGTTGCCACCGATTCCAGTGCGTTACTCTAAATATTTTGAAGTCAAATTAACCTTGGCAGACGTATTAAAAACTTTAGGAGCTGCTGAAAGCCCAGGACGAGTCGAATTTGATCAAGTGGTTCGCAGTGCACTCGATCATGAAAAAATTAAAAAAGATGATTTTAGTTTATTAAAACCCGGCATTATTTCACTGATCTCGCCACAACTACCGCCTGATATCGTCATGGACGAAGAAGCTCAAATAGAAACTTTTAATAAAGTGGCGAAGATCTTGGTTCGTCACTTGCAAATTTCAGTGCAGGCCATGAGCCCCATTGCTGGAAAAATCTGCTTTTTTGAAGTTATATTTGGAGAGGCAGGGTCTGCCAGGATACAAAGCGGCGTAGACCTTGATTCAATGACTGAAAATTTAGCGTTCCAATCGATTGTTGCTTCAAAAAGCTTATCGAGAACCCTGGCGCTTGTGCGTGAAACTTTGGCTGAAAAAAGGGTGATCGTTTCAGAAAAAATTAATGCACATTATGAGCAATTACTGGTTCAGAAATTACAAGAAGACATAGATTCCTTCGTGAAGCAAGTGATTGAACAATGTGAAGCAGTCATCCCAATGCAAGAAGAGATGATTCGAAGAGGAGGCGCAGAGGCACTGGAGTCGGCCAAAAGAGAGCATGGTTCACGCCTTGATGTTGATAGAACAAAAGCGGCGATTGATGCGCAGGTAGAAGCAGATATTGTCGAGATGAAAGCAGGTGTCATGGCGCAAAGAGACGCATTGCTTACAGAGACAAAGGCTCAAATTGAGGATGAGATCCGAAGTAAAGTGACAGAGATAAAAGCCGGTTTGTTAGAAAAAGTCAGTGAGATTTTAGATAAGCTTGAAGGAGAACTAACGGCTTTTGAACAGGCCATTTCTCATGTGTCTAGTTATTGGTTGTCATCCGAAGAAGATTCTTCATTGGATTTGATGACTCGCTATGAGCACTCGGTGCTAGAAATTGGCAATAAAGACCTTTATCAAAAGATGGGTATGAGCCAAAAAATCGTGGGTGGTTGTGGTGTTGCTATTGAAAACTACACCCCTTCAAAATTAGCTCAGAGTGTTCGCTCTCATGTTGAGTCTCAGTTAGAGGGCGTCCCTGCTGAAACTTTTATTAGTTTTGAAGAAAAGGGCGAGGCCTATGCAGCAATGCAAGTTCCAGTGAAATTCTCTCCAATCATTGGCCAAGAAGATCTTCGTCCTATTGCTCAGCTATTTGAAGCCAGAGGGGATGAGAGTCTCACAATGGGAGAGGCTGAGCAGAAAGCTTTTAGTGCCCTGGTCTTGTCAGAATATAGGGCTGAATTGACCGCTCGAGACGCTCCTACTCCAGCGTTTAATATGCGCGCAAAAGATTCAGCAGGTCAGACCATGGCGCATCGCGTGGCTGATGCGGGTCTAATCAAAGCGATAGATTTTTTAACTGAACGAGATTCTGCTTGGCTAGGTTATGCAGATCATCGAGGCAGACTGCCGATTCATATTGCAGCGGCGAGTAATCAAGTAGGTTTTATTGAAGCACTATTGCGCTTAGAGCCTGGCTTGATAGAGGCGCCGATGTCTAATCATATGACGCCATTATTTTGTGCCGTGGAAGAAGGAAGACTGGAAGCAGTTAGAGCATTAATTATGGCAGGGGCTAATCCAAATCACACTTTGCCAAATGGCTTAACGCCTTTGTTTGTTGCAACCCAAAAAGGCTATCAAGATGTCGCACTGGCCTTGCTTGAAAGTGGATTAATTAATGTCAACACCATGAATGATAGTCATGTAACGCCTTTGCATATGGCCTTAGAGCTGGGACTAGAAGAATTATCTAACGCATTAATTGTAAGAGGCGCCAATGTTAATCATCCAACGAGAAAGACAGGTAGAACGCCTGTCTTAGTCGCCAGTCTGGAAGGTTTAACCAAGAGCTTGTCAGTCATGGTTTCTCAAGGGGCCGTATTAACCAGTACGCTGGAATCACTGGATACCGCGGTGCATTTGGCGGTGCAGGGCGGGCATATTGAAACACTGGTATTTCTTGTCACTAACCTGCCTGCTTTAGCGCATCAAGCTAATCGCGATGGCCAGACGCCTTTGATGCTGGCGATTCAGTTAGGGAAAATTGACTGTGCTTTATATCTAGCAAGTCAATATGTCGACGCAGACGCTCCAAAAATTAATGACCAGAATAATTTAGGTAAAACAGCCCTGATGCTGGCTGCAGAATTTGGGCCCTTTAGCGTGATTGATTTGATATTGAGAAATTCAGATCTTGATATTGCTATTAAAGATAAAGAGGCGCGGGATGCTGCGTATTATTTATTAAGACACGGTCGCTATTACCACTTCACGCAATTACATCAAGCTGGAAAAATCGATGTTTTTGCAAGCTATGGCGAGGAGTCAGGCCAGGAATCAATCAAGGAATCAACCCTGGCCATTGCAACTTATTCAGGCAATACACTGCTGATGGATTACCTGGAAGAGCAGGGTGTCAAATTTAACTCAGCTATAAAGCCAGGCTGGGGGCCTGTTCAATATGCCATTGCACGAGATGACTTGAGCGCTCTGAAAAAATGGGTGGCTGAAGCTGAAGCAAAACCGAGTGGCTTATTGTCTTCTCTGACCTCTTTGTTTTCTTCTAAACCTAAGTTTGAAATTACTTCAGGGCCTGAAGCTGGAAAAACTCACCTGCAGTTAGCGGCTCAATATGGCGCACTGGAATGTTTTAAATATCTCATGCTCAGTGCGTCGCAAGATCGCCTGGATCATGAGTTTGGTACGGGGCTTTTAGAGATCGTCGCTGATCAAGACTCTCCGGAAATTTTAAATCTAGTCATGCAAAAAATTGAATCAGTCAATGCTCCCTCTGCTGGAACAGGGAATACCATTGCGCATTGGGTGGTTGAAAATGGTCGGATGAATTTGGTCACAGAGCTGAGTCAGTATGGGGTGAATTGGCTGCAAAAAAATTCTGCTGGATTAAGCCCTTTTCATCTTTGTGCGTTACATGATGATAAAGAAATGCTGGAGGCCATGCTGTCTCAAATTGAAGAGAAAGATATTCCGAAAGATTTGCTGGGGTTCGCCTTATTAAAAGCAAAAAAATCTTGCGGTGAATTTTTATCTAAAAAATACCTGACGGTTTTTGAAGAAATAGATAATAACAGGGCGCTATTGGACGCCAGTCAAAGTGGTGACTATCGATTGGTTCATCAGCTGATCACAGCGGGTGTTACCCCGAGTATGGGAACTTTAAAAGTCGCCATTGAGCAGGGTGATTATGCGATAGCCACTTTATTAATCGAACATGGGGCGCCTATTGGAAATGGGGTGGATTTATATCAATTTGCGATACGACATGAAGCCATAGAATTATTGGAATATTTGTTTGAGAAGGGCTTGCTTGATTTGCCAGCTGTTACGATAGCGCAAGCAGTCGCACGGGCAGCTACGCCGATGCTGAAGGCTGCTTTTTCAGGCAATTTCGAGCCCTATCATTGTTTAAAAGCAGAGATGCTTGAAGCGATAGAAGCGAGTGATATCAGTACGGTGACACGTCGCTTAGATAGATTCCCAATCAAACAAGCTTTGTTTAATTATCAGGGTGTTCGTCGGCCTCTCCTGCATGTTGCTTTGATGCAAAACTATGAAGCGCTTGTGAGTGAGCTAAAAAGAATAGGGATAAATCCACTGTTGAGAGATTTAGAGGGCCATGCGGTGATTTGTCACTTTCTGACACCTTCCTCAAAACTCAAATGGATCAAGAAATATTTCCCCTCACTAGATCGCGTCATATTCACTCAAACGCTTGGACACCTCAGTGAAAATACCGTCATGGATGAACTTTCGGCATTGGGGCAAAATTTATTAATTACGCAACTGCAACAAGCAGGATTTCCAAAAGATTATGTGTCCCATGATCATCGAACCTTGTGCCACATGGCAGCACTTGAGGGTTCTCAAAGCTTGATGCAAATAGCGACTTCATTATTTAGCCAGAATATTAATGCCAAAGATAATCATGGTTCTACAGCCTTGATGGTTGCCGCATCAAAAGGACATCTGAGTTTGGTGAAGTGGATGATTAAACAAGGCGCTAATCCTAATTTAGTCAATCGCGATGGCGAAACAGCGTTGATGATTGCTTGCAAAATGGATCAGCTGAGCACTGCAGAATATTTATTAGAAATCACTCAGGACGTCGATCATGCGGATCGGCATGGATACAGTGCTTTTTTATATGCGGCTAGAAACGGATTGTCTGAAATTTTAACGCGTTTATTAGCGAAGCCTGTTGTTAAAACAGATAGACAAACAATCTATAAAAACAGTGCGTTGGCTTTGGCTTCGATGGCTAAAGACTTATCTGTTTTTAAACGGCTTTTGTCTGATGAGCGATTTAACGATCCAGTTATCAGGCTGGAGGCGGCTCGTTTTACTGCACGCTATGGAAAAATTGAAGCTTTAAAACTGCTTGTTAATTCAGGCGTTGATCTTTGTGATGAAACCAATGGGACAGCGCCTATTGCCTTAGCTATTGCTTTTGGTAATGACGATGTCGTTCGCGCTTTACGTGAGTATCCTGGATTTTATGAGCCTAAAATTCAGCAGCAATTATTGTCTGGAGCCGCTGAGGGCAATTGCCTCTTTGCGATTCGCGAATTGTTGCTGAATCAGGCAGATATTAATTCGGTTGATCCAAAATCAGGCGCAACGGCACTGGTGCACGCAGCGGTTGGTGATGCGGTTCAAGCGGCTGAGCTTTTGTGCCGTAGTGGGGCGGATCTCACTATTGCCTGTGTGAATGGCATGACGCCCCTGCATCATGCGGCGTCTGTTGGTTCCGTCGGTGTGATGCGTGTTTTATTAGCTCATGGTGCGAATCCCCATGCAGAAACCACGGCAGGTAAAACCGTGATGGCGATTGCGCGGGAAAAAAATCATGAAGCGGCGGTGCAATTATTATTGATCACGCCAGATCATGCTGAATATGCAAAGCCTAAGAGTGTTAGCGCGCCTAGGGTGATTGCCCTAAAAGACATGCTGCCTATATTCAATCAGGTCTTAGAAAGCGCAGCGCAAAACCATCAATTATCTAGCTTATTCAGTCAGCTTTCGCTAAGAAGTATTCAAATGGCCTTGATTGGATTTTTGAAAACGCCTGAGCCGGAAAGAAAAGTCTTATTGCTGGCTTGGATGAGCCTATTGGAAGAATATAAATCTGATTTAGCAGAGCTGGATAAGAAAAGCATATTTTCTCAATATTCCTGGGATGTCTGCATGACCGGTGGGTTATTTATGAACTGGTCACGTCTGGACACGGCTGGTCTTAAACAGGTCTTTTTTAACTATATGGCACCCAAAATTCTAAGCAGCATTAGCCCTGAAACTTTTGCGTATAGGATGGAAGATTTTGATTCATTTTTAGGTCTCTATCTCAAATATCCTTCAGAGGCGATCGTTGAAAAAGTGGAATTAATTAAGCCCGATATCGCGTTCCAATGTGATGATGGTAAAGCCCTGAGATTAATTAACAGCCAGCTTGAAAAACAAATCTTGGAAGGTGCAGAACTCCATACCCTGTTTGTTGAAGAAGTGAAAAAACCGCCTGAAACAGCCACAGATATGCTGGTTTATTCTGAGATTTTTAATCTAGACGAAGATCTTGCTCTGTCTGTTATGGCTAGGCATTTTAGACAAGGAAAATACGCACTCTCAGCAGAAGAATTTGATCATGTCATTCGGGCGATGAGCCCATTCTTGCTAAAGCCTTATTCTGTTAGAGAAGGTCATGAAGATGGTTTTATTTTCTATGCAAGCTTTTTAAAAGAAGAGCTGGGCACGAGAATTTTTAGAAAGTTTTTTGAAATTTCTTGGGACGAGAGTCTTGCTTATAGTATTTCATTAGAGCTCTTTTCTAGTGTGGTGAGATTGATGGTTTCTTTAGAGGGCGAAGTGGACCTATGTGCGCTGATAGAAGCTCATATGCCACGACTTTCTGAAATGAAAGCCGCCTTAGAAGCTGAATCCCAGCGCATGTTAGAACGCAAGTTCCCTGAGCAATCATTAGAAGATGTAGTCGCTGCATTCTCGACTCAGACGGATTTTACGAGTGAGCTATTGCCAGCCGATGAAATTGCTCGGATTGAAAGCGTCATGCCCGTGATTGAAGGGATTTTCCAAGAGTTGCAGTCGATCAGTGAAGAATCCCTGAAAGAGCGGATTAAAGATTTTGGAAATCTAGTCAAAGATCATCCTGACAATGATGCCTATAGGGCTCAGCTCTTAGGGGCTTTGAGCGTGGCGATGAAGCGCACTCATAATAAAAAACCTTATCGAACGCAGCTATTTGCACTGATGGCCTTAACTAATCCTAAAGAGGGTTTTAAAGGCCGTATGGCGCAAATTTTAACGGGTGAGGGTAAGTCTTTAGATTTAGCGATGCTTAACGGGTTTTATGCAGTACAAGGTGAATTTGTCGATGTGATTACTTCCTCTGAAAACTTAGCGGAGCGAGATCAGCAGGAATACAAGGATTTCTATGAGTCTGTGGGTGTCACGTCGAGTTATTTGCCAGATGGAAATCAGACAAGGGAAAATTTTAAAGGGCAAATTGTTTATGGGACCAATGTTGCTTTTGAGTTCGCCCAGTTGGGTGAAATGATTTATGGAAGTGATGTTCGCTATACCGAAGTCAATGGTGAGTGGGTGAAGCGTCCGTTTGATCATGTGGTTGTCGATGAAGTTGATAATTTATTTTTAGATACGGCGCTCAATGCAGCGAGGATTGCGGTTCCAGCAAGGCATGATATGAGTTGGTTGTATCGGCCATTACTTGAGTACTATCAAACGCATGAAGGCTTCGGTGTGTTCGATATGCAATTGGACATTGGTGAGATGTTTAAAGACGACCCAGAGAAGCATGCAATTCTCGGTAGAATTCCAGTAGAGCAATTTGATCGATGGTGTGATGCCATGAAAGGGGCGCTCAAGCGAGAACGAGGTAAAGATTATGTGATCAAAGATGGAAAAGTGGTCATTATTGATTGCGAGAATACCGGTCGTGAGCAAGCCGGAATGCGTTGGGCGGGGGGTGAACATGAATTCGTTGAGGTCTTAAATGGCATTGAGGCCAAGACAGAAACTAAAACCTCAGGTTCCTTGTCTCATCCTGCCTTTTTTAGAGAGTACGCCAAGATTTCAGGCGTGACTGGGACCATGGGTGAGCAGGTAGAGCGCAATGAAGTCCGTCGTATTTATGGCGTGGATACTTTTGATGTTCCACCGCATAGGCCCTTAAAACGAGTCCAAAAAGCCAGTCGGTATATTCTTGATAAAGATAATTATTTCAAAACGCTTTATCAGGAAAGTTATAAGGCCACTCAGAGAGGACAGCCTTGTTTAATTTTGCTTCGATCGATTAAAGATACAGAAGCATTTTCTGAATATCTTAAACAGCGTCACTTGACTCATAACATTCTTAATACCCAGCAACAAGAGGGTGAAAATCATTTGATTGATATCGCAGGTCAGCCTGGCAAGTTGACCATTGCAACGAATACAGCAGGGCGAGGCGTGGATATTCGCCTCACAAAAGATTCGTTAAAGGCAGGGGGCATGCATGTTATTTTTGGCTATCCGCCTGTGAATAAGCGTGTTTTAAAGCAGGGCATTGGTCGCGGTGCAAGACGCGGGGAGCCTGGTTCGTGGCAAGAGATTATTTGGCGTGATGATCCTGCGATGAAACATTTGATTCCCAGAGACGCTTATCGTCATAACATTCCTGAAAGGCAGCTGCCTCCGCTATTGGATACCATTCGTCGTAAGCAAACAGAACAAGCCTCTGCACATCGCGTATATGAATCCAGTAATTTGATTCTGCAGTATGAGTTGCTCAAGCGTTTCTCAGAACCTTATCGCCAGTTGTCTAAAGATTTGGAATCTTTGTCAGAGGGTGTTTTCTTGAGAGAGATGACGAGAACGCGAATGACGGAAAAACCCGATCTTGCTTTTGGTAAAAATAAAATGACAAAAGACCATCTTGGCTTTGTGCGTCGAGGTTTATTACTACATGCCACAGCCGCTGATAAAACAGTCATGTTTGACACTTTAAAAGAACTTTATATTCGTTATGTGGGCCAACTATGGGCAGAATATTTTACCGAAATGGATCGGGATCGTGACAGACCTCAAGATCTTGAGGTTTTAAAGACTTTGAGAAATCAGCAGTTCGAGGAATTTATGGCGGGTGATATTGCCAAATATTTTGGTGAAGGCCGCGGCGGTTTTTATTATTTCTGTCATCAATTAATGAATGAAATCAAAGCTGAAAGAGTCGTCGCAAGATCGGCTGCACTTGCTTTTGCATCACGAGCGGGAGGTCATGCTGTCGGTGTTACTAAAGGGGGTGTTTGTGAACCGCGGTGATGCAGGCCATGACCACTTTTGAAATTACAAATGAAAGCTGCCGATTGCATCTGGCCCTCTGGATTCCTATGATCGACGCCTGATTTTTTTAGGAAAGATTTTTTTTATGATCTACCGGCCTTTGTCTTTATTTCTGGGCTTGAAATACACCAGAGCAAAATCTCGAAATCGATTTATTTCTTTTATTTCTTGGGTGTCTATCTTGGGTATTGCCCTCGGGGTCATGGTTTTAATTACAGTGCTGTCTGTCATGAATGGCTTTGATCGGGAAATTAAAACCAGGATGTTAAACCTCGTTCCCCAGGTGACTATTGCACCTTGGGGTGGCGGTAATTTAGATAACTGGCAGGGCTTATCTGGTTTAATCCAATCTAATAATCAAATAGAAAGCTTTGCGCCTTTTATAGAAACCCAAGCGATGATCAGCACTGAGGGAAGTCCAAATTTTGGCATGCTCAAAGGCATTGAGCCCAGTTTGGAATCTGGTGTTTCACCGATTGCGAATTGTTTAATAGAAGGCGATTTAAAAAATTTAACGCCAGGTAGTTTTGGCATTATTTTAGGTGAAGATCTTGCCAGTAATTTGGGGGTGGGTTTAGGCGATAAAGTCAGTGTGATAGTGCCCAAGGCTAGTTTATCCGCCGTTGGATTTTTGCCGCGAATTAAAGTGTTTACTGTCGTTGGGGTATTTAAAACAGGTTATCAATTTGATGGGTCTTATGGCCTCGTGAATATTCAAGATTTAGGCAAAGTTTTACAAATTCCAGAAGGCTCTGTGAGTGGGGTCCAGCTGAAATTAAAAGATTTATATCAATCTGGAAATATAGTGAACTGGCTAGGGGATAAATTACCGCTGTCAGATCATGCGTTTGATTGGACCTATCAAAACCAAAACTTTTTCCAGGCATTAAAAATGGAAAAAGTCATGATGTTTTTAATTCTATGTTTAATTATTGCCGTCGCAGGTTTTAACATGCTGTCCCAGCTTGTCATGATGGTGACCGATAAAGAATCAGATATTGCGATTTTAAGAACGCTGGGCGCGAAGTCTGGTTTGTTAATTCGAATCTTTATGATTCAGGGATTTATCACTGGGGCTTTTGGGACATTCTTAGGGGTCATTTTAGGCATTATTTTATCTCTGAATGTCACTAATTTGGTTAATTTGATTCAAGAGATTTTTCATATCCAATTTTTATCTTCCGATGTTTATTATATTAATTTCGTCCCGTCTTATTTAAGAGCCCAAGATGTATTAATTATTATTGGTATCGCTTTATTAATTAGCTTATTAGCCACTATTTATCCGGCGATTAGAGCCTCGAAGATATTGCCAGCGGAGGCTTTAAGATATGAGTAAAAATATAATTATCTCAGCGAAAAATTTAAGAAAAATTTTTAAAGAAGGGAAATTAGAAACCATCGTTTTAAAAAATATTAATTTAGAGATTGCAGCTCGAGAGACCGTCGCTATTACAGGTTCTTCAGGATCTGGCAAGAGCACTCTCATGCATTTACTAGGCGGCTTGGATCAGCCAAGTGCTGGAGAAGTGATTTTATTAGGCGAAAATTTTTCGAATTTAAATTCGAATCAAAGGGCGGATTTAAGAAATAAAAATCTAGGCTTTGTGTATCAATTTCATCATTTATTACCAGAGCTTTCAGCCCTTGAAAATATCATGATGCCGGGCTTATTAAATAAAAATAAAAGTTTTAAAGAAATTTTAAATCAGGCTAGGAATTTATTGAGTCAGGTGGGTTTGGCGCATCGAGAAAATCATAAGCCATCTGAACTATCTGGCGGTGAGCGTCAAAGAGTGGCTATTGCCAGAGCCTTGATTACCAAGCCTGTGTGTGTGTTAGCCGATGAGCCGACGGGAAATTTAGATGAGAAGAATGCGCAAGAAATTTTAAATTTGTTATTAAATTTAAATAAAAATCATGGCATGAGTTTGGTGATAGTGACCCATGATCAAAAATTGGCGGATCAGATGGATAGAAAAATTAATTTGTCAGAAGGGATGGTTATTTAAAAATGGACTTAAAAAATAAAATTATTTTAATTACGGGCGCCACAAGTGGTATTGGGAGAGCCGTGGCTTATCAAGCTGGAAAATTGGGCGCGAATTTAATTTTATTGGCTAGAAGGCAAGAAAAATTAGAAAGTTTAAAACAAGAATTAGTTAAAAATTTTGGTGTGAAAGTATTTTTAATTAATGCTGATATTAGAGATCGAGAATTAATTAAAAATAATTTAAATAATTTACCCAGTGATTTTAAAAATATTGATATTTTAATTAATAACGCAGGGCTTGGTATTACCAGCGACCCCATTCAAAAAGGCGAATTAGAAAATTGGGATGTGATGATTGATACCAATATCAAGGGTGTTTTAAGCATGATAAATTTTATCTTGCCCGGAATGCTTGAAAGAAAGACAGGACATATTGTGAATCTTGGCTCTGTGGCGGGTCATGATTGTTATCCTGGCGGGAATATTTACTCAGCGACGAAACATGCCGTCAGGGCTTTAAGCAAAAGCTTGAGATTAGATTTATTAGGGACTGGTTTAAGAGTGACTGATATTGCCCCTGGTGCGGTGCATACAGAATTTTCAGAAGTAAGATGGGCGGATAAGAAAAAATCAGATGATTTTTATGCCCAATTTGCGCCCCTTAAACCAGAAGATATCGCGGATAATATTATTTATGCCATTACCAGGCCTAGCCATGTGAATATTGCAGAGATGGTGATTTATCCAACGGATCAGGCGTCGCCTAATCATTTATATAAGTCGCGTTTATAAATCGCGATTGAGTCGAAAATTTAAACCCTTGGGCTTGATGAATCAAAGCTTAGAGGGACTACTTGTGAGGCTTTAGGTTTTTTCCTATGAGAAGAGGGGCTGAACACACAAGCAGTTTTTATTGCAACTATCGTGGCAGCAGGGGTGGTGGGGCTTGCAGTTCGGATAGAGACAGAAGAGTCGGAGCTAGTGCTCATTGCAGGTGAAACTGGCGCACTGACTGGGCTTGTCTCTACTTCAGCATTTGCCACCATGATCGCAGCAGGCCTTGGAGATGGAGATGCTAGAACAAATCTTTCCAGCTGGGTTAATAAGCCAAGATTGACCTCTTGGCCAAAGAAAAGGGGTTGGATCTTAAAAATCTTTCTTTCTTCTGAAGGTGCAAAAAAACCTCTGCGATTTAATATGCGATTTGCAGGCTCAATGATTTCTTTCTGTAGAAGTTGATTGATGGTTTCTGGGCCGTGAATTTCTCGCATTTTATTTAAAATTCGAAGAACACATTGATCAGACAGGGCAAAATCGTTACTGGTTTTGTTGAGCTTGCGAACGGTGTTGAGAAAATCTTTAGGCGTTAGTGCCAAAAAAACTTTTTCTAGTCGTGCTTCAGGGATTGGGTAAGGGTTAGATCTTGAAAAAATATCGAGAGAGATTTTTTTAAATTCATTGAGCAAGTTAATGATGAGAAAAATGCTCGTAACCGATCCTAGAACCCCACCTACCGCCATCTATTCTCCCGCGCGATAATTCAGGCCGCTATCTTTTAGACGGGGTTGTTTTAACCTGCTTTTTA
>Ga0214919_10004530_pt1 | contig 20300 bp, 21 predicted proteins | sample LL1503_MetaG_FD_177994 | JGI IMG/M metagenome (GOLD analysis project Ga0214919, IMG submission 177994) | Freshwater microbial communities from Lake Lanier, Atlanta, Georgia, United States - LL-1503 | ecosystem: Environmental > Aquatic > Freshwater > Lake | place: USA: Georgia | collected... | reverse complement strand
CGGTCGCGACCAAGGCGCGCAAGCTCAGCTACAAGGAAAAGCGCGAGTTCGACGAGTTGCCGGCGCGCATCGCCGCGCTCGAGGCCGAGCAGGCTTCGATCAGCGAGCGCCTGGCCGACACCGCGCTGTATGCGGCCGATCCGGCCCAACTGCCGCCGCTGCACGCGCGCTACGCCCAGATCGACGACGAGTTGCTGGCGGCGATGGAGCGTTGGGAGCGGCTGGGCGGGGCCTAGACGCCTAGACTGCGACCCATGCCCGATCACGCTGAACCATCGCCCTCGGTCCGCCAGGCCGCGCGCCTGTCGCCGCAAAGCCTGGGCTGGCTGCTGGGCGCGGTGGGCGTGATGATTTTCGCGCTGTCGATTCCGATGACCCGGCTGGCCTCGGGCAGCCTGGACGCGCCGCAGTTACCGGCGGTCTTCGTCGCGATCGGCCGCGCCGCGCTGGCAGGGCTGCTGGCGGCGGTCTGGCTGCTCGTCACGCGTGCGCCTCGCCCTCGGCCTGCGCAGTGGCGCGGCCTGCTGCTCAGCGCGCTGGGCGTGGTGTTCGGCTGGCCCTTGTTTCTGGGCTTCGCGGTGCAGCGCGTCGACGCCGCGCACGCAGCGGTGGTCTCGGGCCTGTTGCCGATCGCCACCGCGGTGATCGCCGCGCTGCTGCTGCGCCAGCGGCCGAGCCGGGGTTTCTGGGCCTGCGCGCTGCTGGGCACGGCGCTGGTGCTGGGGTTCGCGTTCTGGAAGGGTGGCGCTGCGCTGCAGGCGGCCGATGGCTTGCTGGTGATCGCGATCCTGTTCTCGTCCTTCGGCTATGTCCACGGCGCCGGCCTGTCCACACCGCAGCGCGATGGTTCGGCGCCGATGCCGGCCGAGCAGGTGATCAGCTGGCTGTTGGTCGCGAGCCTGCCGATCACGCTGCCGGTGGCGCTGGCCACCTGGCCTACCGGGCCGGTGCGGCTGCAAGCCTGGGGCGGTTTTGTCTATGTCTCGGTGTTTTCGATGTGGCTGGGCTTTTTCGCCTGGTACCGCGGTCTTGCGTTGGGCGGCATGATGCGCGTGAGCCAGGTGCAGCTGCTGCAGCCTTTTTTGTCGATGTGGCTGGCGGTGCCCTTGCTGGGCGAGCCTGTCGATGGCGCGACCTTGGGTTTCTCGCTCGCGGTGATGGCCACGGTGTTCTTGTCGCGACGCATGGCGGTGTCTGCGCCAGCGCTTGCCAAGGCCTGAGCCAGCGTCTAGGCCTAGCCTGTTCCTCTGACCCACCACCACGATGACTTACAGCCTCTCCACACTTGAAGCTGCCGCACGAACCGTCCACGCGCTGATGCCTGCGACGCCGCAATACCGCTGGCCGCTGCTCGAAGCGGCTTTCGCGGCCCGACCTGGCGACGGCACCGAGCTCTGGCTCAAGCACGAGAACCACACGCAGGTCGGTGCATTCAAGATCCGCGGCGGCTTGGTGTATTTCGACCGCTTGATGGCCGGCGGTGCCAAGCCGGCCGGCGTGGTCAGCGCCACCCGCGGCAACCACGGCCAGTCGGTCGCATTTGCGGCAGCGCGCCATGGCCTGCCGGCGCTGATCGTCGTGCCGCAAGGCAATAGCCGCGAGAAGAATTCAGCGATGCGTGCGCTCGGTGCCGAGCTGGTCGAGCATGGCGACGATTTCCAGGCCGCTCGCGAGCAGGCGCAGGCGCTGGCGGCTCAGCGCGGCTGGCTGATGGTGCCGTCGTTTCATCCGGACATGGTCGCTGGTGTCGCGAGTTATGCACTCGAGCTGTTTGCTGCTGCGCGGTCGCTGGCGGTGGTCTATGTGCCGATAGGCCTGGGCTCAGGCGCCTGCGGGCTGATCGCTGCGCGCGACGCGCTGGGCTTGGCGACCGAGATCGTCGGCGTGGTCTCGACCGGTGCGCCGGCTTATGCCTTGTCACTGGCGCGCGGCGAAGCGGTGTCGCATCCGGTGACCACCTTGCTGGCCGACGGCATGGCTTGCCGCACGCCAGAGACCGACGCGCTGGCGATGCTGCAGCGCGGGCTGGCGCGGGTGGTCAGCGTCAGCGATGCCGAGGTCGCAGCGGCGATGTGCCGCTTGTTTGAAGCCACCCACCAGGTGGCCGAGGGTGCGGGTGCCGCCGCGCTGGCAGCAGCCTGGTCCGAGCGGGCCCAGCTCGCCGGCAGCCGCGCGGCGCTGGTGCTCAGCGGCGGCAATGTCGACCGCGAGGTGTTCGCCGGCGTGCTGGCAGGCACGGTTTTTCAGGCGTCCGCAGCATGATCGCCCGCCGCTTCTCGCAACTCGATGTCTTCACCGACCAGCCGCTGCGTGGCAACCCGCTGGCTGTTGTCCACGACGCGCAGGGACTGAGCGACGGCCAGATGGCCGACTTCGCGCGCTGGACGAATTTGTCGGAAACCACTTTCTTGCTGCCACCCGACGACGCGGCGGCCGACTACCGGGTGCGCATCTTCACCCCGGGCGGCGAGCTGCCTTTCGCGGGCCATCCGACGCTGGGCAGTTGCCATGCCTGGCTCAGTGCTGGCGGCATGCCGCGCGACGCCGATGTCGTGGTCCAGCAGTGCGGTGTCGGTCTGGTGCGGGTCAGGCGCGACCGGCATGGAAAAAGCGAACGCCTGGCATTCGCCGCGCCGGCGCTGCGCCGCGCCGGCCCGGTCGACGCTGGCCTGCGGGCCCAGGCGGTGGCCGCGCTGGGTCTGGACGACGCCGAGCTGCTGCAGCTGCAGTGGATAGACAACGGCCCGGGCTGGATGGCCGGGCTGCTCAAGGACGCTGCGGCAGTGCTGGCGCTGCGGCCTGACTTCGCTGCGATGCGGGGCCTGAACTTAGGCGTCGTTGGCGCCTATCCTGCGGGCAGCGAATGTCAGTTCGAGGTCCGCGCCTTTGTGCCAGACCTGGGCGTGCCGGAAGACCCGGTCACCGGCAGCCTGAACGCTGGCTTGGCGCAGTGGCTGATCGGCGCCGGTCTGGCGCCTGCGCGCTATGTCGCGGCCCAGGGCGCTGCGCTCGGCCGGTCCGGGCGGGTGTTTGTGGCGCAGCAGGGCGCTGACATCTGGATCGGCGGAGCCGTCTGCTCTGTGCTCACCGGCACCGTGACACTGTGATCAGCGCGCGATGAGCCTGAGACGGGCCGGCGCCGTCAGGGGTTGCGGAAGTGGTCGTGGCAGCTCTTGCACGCTGCCGCAGCGCTGCCGAAAGCGGTCTTGACCTGGTCCAGATTGCCGCCTTTGGCGACGACCGTGAGCTTGGCCACTTCGTCCTGCATCTTCTTGGCGTCCTCGTCGAACTTGGCGCGCTCGGTCCAGACGTTTGCCTTCGGCGTGCCTTTCTCGGTGCCGGACGTGCCTTCGACAAAACCGGCGTACGGCAGCTTGGACATTGCCGCAACGATCTCGGCGTTCGAGGCAGCAGCGGCTGCGTCGAAGGGCGCACGACCAGACGCCATCGCGCCTATGCGTCCGAAGTGCGCGGACATCACCGTGAACGCGGCTTTGCGGTATTTGACCGCGTCTTCGGGTTTCTGGAACTGGGCAGCCGCCGAAAGGCTGGTCAACGAAACAAGGGTGGCGATAGATGCCAGCAGCAAACGTTTCATGCAGGTCTCCAACAAGAAGGGGTTGAACCGAGGCCCGGCAAGGCCGTCGGGCGAACGCGAGTTTACGGGCTGCAAGCCAGGTCTCGGACGCTCGAACTGGGGCCTTGACCGCTGCCCGTGCATTGCGACCGATGGCCTGGCATGGACCCGGCAACTTGGGCTATCGTTGCTGGCATACCGACTTTGCTGCCCTGCTTACCGCGCACCATGAGCACCAGCACCACCAGCACCATCAGCACCATGAGCACCATGAGCACCATGAGCACCAAGACGCCTGCCACCCCAGCCGAAACCAAGCTCGATATCCGCGCCGCCACCCGCGCCGACACCCGCGCCGATACCCACCCGGTGCGGGTGTGGGATTTGCCAACCCGCGTTTTCCACTGGCTGCTCGCTTTGGCTGTCGTCGGTCTGGTGGTCACCGGTCATGTCGGCGGCAATGCGCTGGTCTGGCACATGAGGCTGGGGCTGTTGGTGTTGACCTTGCTGTCATTTCGGGTGCTGTGGGGGCTGGTGGGTGGGCGCTGGTCACGGTTCACCAGCTTTGTGAGATGGCCTGTCGCCTTGCTGCGCTACCTGCGAGGACAGGCCCGTGACAGCGACTTTTTCGAGGTCGGCCACAACCCGCTGGGTGGCCTGTCGGTGTTGGCGATGATCGGCTTGCTGGCATTGCAAGTGGCCACGGGCCTGGTGGCCGACGACGAGATCGCCACCACCGGTCCGCTCAACAAGTTCGTCTCCACCGCCACCGGGCTGGCCGCCACCTCCTGGCACAAGGATGTGGGCCAGTGGATTCTGGTCGCACTGGTGGGCCTGCATGTGGCTGCGATTGCCTTCTATCGCTGGCGCGGCACCGATCTGGTCCGGCCGATGCTCACGGGCGACAAGCACTTGCCGGCTGGCGTGCCGCCGTCCGCCGACAGTTGGCAGACCCGCTTGCTGGCCTTGCTGCTGCTGGCGTTTTGCGCCGCCGGCGCCTTGTGGATTGCATGGCTGGGCGCATGAACCGCAAGCCTTGCCTGCTAGACTGAGCGCAGACTGCCTCTGCCCTGATGCCGCCCCCTGCGATCCGCCTGCAAACGCCCGACACACCGGAACTGCTTGACGCTGCGCGCGGCCTGTTCCGCGAATACGCCCAGGACCTGGGCCTGGACCTGGGTTTCCAGAACTTCGACGGCGAGCTCACGTCTCTGCCTGGCGACTATGCCGAGCCGCAAGGCGCGCTGCTGCTGGCATTCGTCGATGGCGGGCTGGCGGGTTGCGGCGCCTTCCGCCCCCAGCACGACGTCGACTATGCCAATGCCTGCGAGATGAAGCGTCTCTACGTGAGGTCAGCGTTTCGCCGCTTCGGCCTGGGCCGCATGCTGGCCGAAGCCTTGATCGACCGCGCCGTCCAGGCCGGCTACTCGGCGATGTTGCTCGACACGCTCGATGAGATGGAGTCCGCGCGAGGGCTTTACGCGACGCTGGGCTTTGTCGAGGTTCCACCGTATTACTTCAATCCGATCGCTGGCGCGCATTACCTCAAAGTCGACCTGGGTTGAACCGCCAGCGCTGCCCCCACCTCAAGCCAGGTGACATGAAACGCCACGAATCAACTGACAAGCCTTGCACCGCAGTCGGCATGCGCGACCCTGGGGGCAGGCAGTGAGCCCGATCAGCGCCTTGCCATTGCCGCCCGCCCGGCTCGGTGAGTCGCCACTGTGGCATCCGGTCGAGCAAGTCCTGTACTGGTGCGACATCCCAGGCCACCAACTTCATCGCTACCGGCCTGAGACCGGCGAGCACAGGCAATGGGACTTCCCGTGCGAACCGAGCTGCTGTGTGCCGCTGGCGGGCGGTGGCTTGTTGTTGGCGATGCGCGACGGCGTCTGGCGCTTCGACGCCGATAGCGCAGAGCGCAGCCTGGTCGCCGCGCCGCCTTACGACCCCGCCAGCGAGCGCTTCAACGACGGCAAGGTCGATGCGCAAGGCCGCTTCTGGGTCGGCACGATCGACGACCAGCGCCAGCCCCGGGCTGCGCTTTACCGGCTGGCCAGCGGCAGCGTTCAGCGCATGGCCGACGGCATCACGGCCAGCAATGGCCTGGCTTTCAGCCCGGATGGCGCGACGATGTACTGGGCTGACACCAAGGCCCACGCTGTTTACGCGTTCGACCTCGACAGCCGCGAGGGCAGTTTGTCGCGACGCCGGATCTTCCAGCAGTTCGCGCCGCCCATCGCGGGCCAGACCTTGTCAGCCTACGGTGGACGACCCGATGGCGCGACAGTGGACGCTGAAGGTGCGTACTGGGTCGCAATGTTCGAAGGCCAACGTTTGCTGCGGTTTGCGCCTGATGGCAAGTTGTTGACCGAGCTGCCGCTGCCTGTGCGCTGCCCGACCATGCCCTGCTTTGGTGGGCCGGACCTGAAGACGCTCTACATCACCACGGCACGCGACAAACGCGCTGCCGAGGAACTGGCGGCGCAGCCTTTGGCGGGCTGCGTGCTGCAGCTGCGAGTCGACGTGCCCGGCTTGCCAGCGCATCTGGCCAGGATGTGATGCGACTTCGCCGCGCCGCTCAGGCGCAGCGGACCAAACCGCTGCGGTTCACCGCTTGGCTCCAACTTGGCGAGGCGCCACGCTCAGCCCCCCGGGATGCAGGTCATCAGTGCGCTGATGCACAGGCGCAACAAGTGCCGATGGTCTGAAGGCAGAAATAGGCGGGTTTTCACGTACACTCTCGCGGTTTGTTGCTACCTGATGAAGTTTCTTGATGACTGTGCGGCTATCGACTTCGGGTTTGCGGTATGCGCCATGGGACGAGGACGCATCGCTCGAAGAAGACTTCAAGCGCTTCAGTCCAGAACAGGCTGCTGAGTTCAGGTCCAGGCATCCCGCTGTCTCGCCGTGGTGGGTGGTGCTGGTTCAGGCGGTCATCGCGGTCTTGCTGGCGCTGACGGTTTGGTTGGTCACAGGTGCGGCCGGTCTGTGTCTGTCGATGCTGTACGGCGCGGCAGTGGTGGTGGTGCCAGGGGCTTTGTTGGCGCGCGGCATCACCAGTCGTCCGGCGGGCATGTCAGCCGCTGGCCGGGTTGTCAGTTTCATGGTGTGGCAGTTGGTTAAAGTATCGTTGTCGGTTGTCATGTTGATGCTGGCGCCGAAGATCGTGCAGCCCTTGAGTTGGCCGGCATTGCTGGCGACGATGGCGGTGTGCCTACAGGTTTACTGGTTCGCGCTGTTGTGGCGCGGGCGCAGATTGAAAAACGGGATCATTTGAAATGGCAGCTGAAGGTCACGCGCCCACCGCTGGCGAGTACATCGTTCACCACCTGACACACCTGGGAACGGGCAAACCCAAGAGTCTGGTTGATTTCTCGGTCATCAACTTCGATTCGGTTTTCTTCACGACGCTGCTGGGCATCATCGCTTGCTTGCTGCTGTGGACTGCGGCGCGCAAGGCCACCTCTGGCGTGCCGGGGCGCTTTCAGGCGGCGGTGGAGATCCTGTTCGAAATGGTCGAGAGTCAGGCCAAGGGCATTGTTCACAACGCCAACAGTCGCAAGCTGGTCGCTCCTTTGGCGCTGACGGTGTTCGTCTGGATCTTCTTGCTCAATGCAATGGATTTGCTGCCGGTCGATCTGCTGCCGCTGATCTGGACTTGGATTTACGGCGCAGCAGGTCACGATCCGGCCCATGCTTACCTGCGTTCGGTGCCCACGGCGGATCTGTCAGTGACCATGGGCTTGTCGGTCGGCGTGTTGATCGTCTGCTTGGTCTACAACGTCAAGATCAAAGGCATTGGCGGTTGGGTGCACGAGTTGTTCGCGGCGCCGTTCGGTGACCACTGGGCGCTCTATCCTTTCAATTTCGCGATGCAGGTCGTCGAGTTCGTTGCCAAGACGGTTTCGCACGGCATGCGATTGTTCGGCAACATGTATGCCGGCGAGCTGATCTTCTTGCTGATTGCGCTGATGGGTGGCGCTTTCACTCTCTCCCTCACCGGTTTCGCTTTGGCTTTCGGCCATATCGTGGCCGGTACGGTGTGGGCCCTCTTCCACATCCTGATCATCACGCTTCAGGCGTTTGTGTTCATGATGTTGACGTTGGTCTATATCGGTCAGGCACACGATTCGCACTGACCTGCTCTTCGCTCTTCCCCTTTTTCTTTCAATCCTAAAACAGGAGTCATCATGGAACTCATCGGTCTCGTTGCAGTTGCGGCAGGCATCATCATTGGTCTGGGCGCGATGGGCGCTTGCATCGGCATCGGCGTCATGGGCAGCAAATTCCTCGAAGCGGCTGCACGCCAGCCCGAGTTGACGGGTGAATTGCAGACCAAGATGTTCTTGCTGGTGGGTCTGATCGACGCCTCCTTCATCATCGGCACCGGCATCGCGCTGTGGTTCACCACCGCGAACCCGTTCCTGGCGCAACTCGCCAGCCTGCCGAAGTAATTTTGCGGTTTCGCTGATTGCTGCCTGCCCGGCTCGCGCCGGGACGGGCGGTTCCTGCCACCACGACTTGAGGCAACGACGTGAGCATCACCAGCACCTTCATCATCCAGATGATCGTCTTCCTGATTCTGGTCTGGTTCACGATGAAATTCATCTGGCCGCCAATCACAGCCGCGCTCGACGAGCGCGCCAGGAAGATTGCCGCCGGCCTGTCGGCCGCCGACAAAGCCAAGGCCGATTTGGCCGTGGCCAACCAGCGTGTCGAACAGCAGCTTTCCGCTGCCAGGGTCGACGCGACCACCCGCTTGGCTGACGCCGACCGGTTGGGGCAGCAATTGATCGAAGAAGCGAAGTCCCGGGCGTCTGATGAGGGCGCCAAGATCGTCGCCGCAGCCCGCGCCGAGGCGGCTCAGGAGTCCTTGAAGGCTCGCGAAGCGCTGCGCGAGCAAGTGGCCGGGCTGGCTGTCAAGGGTGCTGAGGCGATCCTGCGCCGGGAAGTCGATGCCGGCGTTCACGCCGAGTTGTTGACCCGTCTGGCCGCCGAGCTGTAACCATGGCCGAACTCGCAACCATCGCACGCCCTTACGCCGAGGCCTTGTTCAAATCGGCTGCTGGCAGTGGCGCTGATCTGGTCGAACAGGTCAACCAGCTCGCTGCCGTCGCTGGCAATGAGCAGTTGCGCCAGTTTGCCGACAACCCTAAGGTCGGCGCGTCCCAGGTCTTCGATGTGGTCAGTGGCGCGGTGCAGTCCGGCTTGCACAACATGGTCAGCAACCTGCTGCACATGGTGATCGAAAACCGCCGTCTGGCAGCAATGCCCGAGATAGCGGCTCAATTCAAGGCCTTGGTCAATACCCAGTCGGGCCGGTCCGACGCGATCGTCTACAGCGCTTTCGCGATCGACGATGCCGCGTTGGCGCAGGTGCTGGTGGCGCTGGAAAAACGCTTTGGCCGCAAGCTCAATGCGCGGGTTGAAATCGATCATGAACTGATCGGTGGCGTCCGCGTGGTGGTCGGCGATGAGGTGCTCGACACTTCCGTCAAGGCCCGTCTCGAACAAATGAAGGCCGCCCTGACAGCTTGATGGTCCGGGCCTCCGGGCCCGCAAGCCGTCTGCTATCGCGCCGTCCAAAGGAGAAAGCAATGCAACTCAATCCCGCAGAGATTTCCGAACTGATCAAGAGCCGCATCGAGGGTCTTGGCGTTTCGGTCGATATCAAAAACCAGGGCACCGTGGTTTCCGTGACCGACGGCATCGTGCGTGTGCACGGCCTGTCTGACGTGATGGCCGGTGAGATGCTGGAGTTTCCAGCCACCGCCAGCGGTGCGGCCACCTACGGTTTGGCGCTGAACCTTGAGCGCGACTCGGTCGGCGCTGTGATTCTGGGTGAGTACGAGCACATCTCCGAAGGCGATGTGGTCAAGTGCACCGGTCGCATCCTGGAAGTGCCCGTCGGCCCCGAGTTGATCGGCCGCGTCGTCAACGCGCTGGGCGCGCCGATCGACGGCAAGGGCCCGATCAACGCCAAGATGACCGATGTGATCGAGAAGGTTGCCCCGGGCGTGATCGCGCGCCAGTCGGTGAGCCAGCCGGTGCAGACCGGTTTGAAGTCGATCGACTCGATGGTGCCTATTGGCCGCGGCCAGCGCGAGCTGATCATCGGCGACCGCCAGACCGGCAAGACGGCGGTGGCGATCGACGCGATCATCAACCAGAAGGGTCAGAACATGACCTGCGTCTATGTCGCGATCGGGCAAAAAGCCTCGTCGGTCAAGAACGTGGTGCGCGCACTCGAAGCCAATGGCGCGATGGAGTACACCATCGTCGTGGCGGCTACGGCCAGCGAATCGGCGGCGATGCAATACGTCTCGGCCTACTCGGGCTGCACCATGGGCGAGTACTTCCGGGACCGCGGGCAAGACGCGCTGATCGTCTATGACGACCTGTCCAAGCAGGCTGTGGCCTACCGTCAGGTCTCGTTGTTGCTGCGCCGCCCGCCGGGCCGCGAAGCCTTCCCTGGCGACGTGTTCTATCTCCACAGCCGTCTGCTCGAGCGTGCCGCGCGCGTGAACGTCGACTATGTCGAGAAGTTCACCAAGGGTGAGGTCAAGGGCCGCACCGGCTCGTTGACCGCGCTGCCCATCATCGAGACACAAGCCGGTGACGTCTCGGCTTTCGTGCCGACCAACGTGATCTCGATCACCGACGGCCAGATCTTCCTGGAAACCTCGCTGTTCAACAGCGGCATCCGTCCCGCCATCAACGCCGGTATCTCGGTGTCGCGGGTCGGTGGTGCGGCGCAAACCAAGCTGATCAAAGGTCTTTCCGGCGGTATCCGTACCGACTTGGCGCAGTACCGTGAGTTGGCTGCGTTCGCGCAGTTTGCGTCCGACCTCGACGAAGCCACCCGCAAGCAACTCGACCGCGGCGCGCGAGTGACCGAGTTGCTCAAGCAGGCCCAGTACTCGCCGCAGCCGATCAGCCTGATGGGTGCGACGCTGTTTGCGGTCAACAAGGGCTTCATGGACGACATCGACGTCAAGAAGATCCTGGCCTTCGAGCACGGCCTGCACCAGCACCTGAAAAGCAGCCACGCTGCGCTGCTGGCCAAGCTGGAAAACGACAAGGCCATGGACAAGGCCGCGGAAGAGGAAATGACTGCCGCAGTCACCGCGTTCAAGAAGTCCTTCGCCTGAACATGGCCCACCCCCGAAGCGCCTGCGGCGCCTCCCCCTCAAGGGGGCGACGCCAGCGGACCGGCCGAGCCGGTTCCGCGGCGTCTGCTTGATAGGAGTGCCATATGGCAGTCGGTAAAGAAATTCGAGGCAAGATCAAGAGCTTCGAGAACACCAAGAAGATCACCAAGGCCATGGAAATGGTCTCGGCGGCCAAGATGCGTCGGGCGCAGGAACGCATGCGTGCGGCCAGGCCTTACGCGGACAAGATCCGTAACATCGCGGCCAACTTGTCTCAAGCCAATCCCGAGTACAAGAGCCCATACCTGCGCAAAAGCGTGACATCCAAGGTGTCGGGCTTCATTGTCGTCACTGCCGACAAGGGCTTGTGCGGTGGTTTGAACACCAATGTGTTGCGGGCCTTCACCAGCAAGCTGCGCGAGGTGCAGGCTGCCGGCGGCACAGCGCAGGCGGTGGCGATCGGCAACAAGGGCAACAGCTTCCTGAACCGCATTGGGGTCAAGGTGGTGAGCCATGCCACCCAGCTCGGCAATACGCCCACGCTCGAGATGTTGATCGGCCCCGTCAAGGTGATGCTCGACGACTTCGTCGCCGGCAAAGTGGATGTGGTGCACCTGTGCTACACCCGCTTCATCAACACGATGACGCAGGAACCAGTGATCGAGCAACTGCTGCCCTTGGCGTCCAACCGGCTTGATCAGACAGCATCCGAAAAGGCGCAGTACGGCTGGGATTACCTTTATGAGCCGGATGCGGCCACGGTGATCGAAGAGTTGCTGACGCGCTATGTCGAAGCCTTGGTGTTCACGGCTGTGGCCGAGAACATGGCGTCTGAGCAGTCCGCGCGCATGGTGGCGATGAAGGCGGCCACCGAGAACGCCGGCAGCCTGATCGGCGAGCTCAAGCTGGTCTACAACAAGACCCGCCAGGCGGCGATCACTACCGAGCTGTCCGAAATCGTCAGCGGCGCGGCCGCCATCAGCGGCTGATCCGGCCGCACCCCTCCCCGAATTTCGTTTTAAGGAACTACAAAATGGCGAACACTCAAGCCCTGGGCAAGATCGTTCAGTGCATCGGCGCCGTGGTCGACGTGGAGTTTCCGCGTGACCACATGCCCCGCGTTTATGACGCGCTCAAGCTTGACGGCTTGGCGCTGACGCTTGAAGTCCAGCAGCAGTTGGGTGACGGCGTGGTACGCACCATTGCGCTGGGATCCAGCGACGGCCTGCGCCGCGGCTTGATGGTCAGCAACACTGGCGCTGCCATCACCGTGCCGGTCGGCAAGGCCACACTCGGTCGCATCATGGACGTGCTGGGATCGCCGATCGACGAGCGTGGCCCGGTCGACCAGACGCTGACGGCGTCAATCCACCGCAAGGCGCCGAGCTATGACGAACTCAGCCCTTCGCAAGAACTGCTCGAGACCGGCATCAAGGTGATTGACCTGATCTGCCCGTTCGCCAAGGGCGGCAAGGTCGGCCTGTTCGGCGGCGCCGGCGTCGGCAAGACCGTGAACATGATGGAACTGATCAACAACATCGCCAAGGCGCACAGCGGCTTGTCGGTGTTCGCCGGTGTGGGCGAGCGTACCCGCGAGGGCAACGACTTCTATCATGAGATGGCCGAGTCCGGCGTCGTGAACCTCGAGAACCTGGGCGAGTCCAAGGTCGCGATGGTCTACGGCCAGATGAACGAGCCCCCAGGCAACCGCCTTCGCGTCGCGCTGACCGGCCTGACCATCGCCGAGTCGTTCCGCGACGAAGGCAAGGACGTGCTGTTCTTTGTCGACAACATCTACCGCTACACCTTGGCCGGCACCGAAGTCTCGGCCTTGCTGGGTCGCATGCCTTCAGCCGTGGGCTACCAGCCGACGCTGGCCGAGGAAATGGGCCGCTTGCAAGAACGCATCACGTCGACCAAGGTCGGCTCGATCACTTCGATCCAGGCCGTCTATGTGCCAGCGGACGACTTGACCGACCCGTCGCCTGCCACCACCTTCGCCCACTTGGACGCGACGGTCGTGCTGTCGCGTGACATCGCATCGCTGGGCATCTATCCGGCCGTTGACCCGCTCGACAGCAACAGCCGCCAGGTCGACCCTAACGTGGTCGGTGAAGAGCATTACAGCACCACCCGTGCGGTGCAGCAGACGCTGCAGCGCTACAAGGAATTGCGCGACATCATCGCGATCCTGGGCATGGACGAGTTGAGCCCTGAAGACAAGTTGGCCGTCGCCCGTGCGCGCAAGATCCAGCGCTTCTTGTCGCAGCCTTTCCACGTCGCCGAGGTCTTCACAGGTTCGCCAGGCAAGTACGTGCCGCTGAAGGAAACCATCCGCGGCTTCAAGATGATCGTTGCCGGCGAGTGTGATCACCTGCCCGAGCAGGCCTTCTACATGGTCGGGACCATCGACGAAGCCTTCGAGAAGGCGAAGAAGATCTAGTGACAGTCGCATTCGGGCCGGGGGCGTCGTTGCCCTGCTCGCCGCACGCGAGTGCGGCTGTGCGGGGCGCCTAGCCCGCGACCCGACTGCTTGCTTCTTGAACCTTCTCGTCGCTAAGGACTACAGAACATGGCAACCATTCAAGTCGACGTCGTATCCGCCGAGGAGAACATCTTCTCCGGTGAGGCCAAGTTCGTCGCACTGCCGGGCGAGAGCGGTGAGCTGGGCATCCTGCCTCGCCACACGCCCTTGATCACCCGTATCAAGGCGGGCGCGGTCCGGATCCAGCGCGCCGACAACGGCGAAGAAGAGTTTGTCTTCGTCGCCGGCGGCATTCTGGAAATACAGCCGGGCAAGGTCACCGTGCTGGCAGACACCGCCATCCGCGGTCGCGATCTGGACGAAGCCAAGGCGCTGGAAGCCCGCAAGCGGGCCGAGCAGGCGATGAAGAATGCCAAGACCGATGTCGATTTCGCGAAAGCTCAAGGCGAGTTCGCGACAATGGCAGCGCAGATCGCGGCGATCGCCAGGCTGCGCAAGCGCTGAGTCGACGCGCCAATCGCTGACAGTTGGCGAATGGCAGACTCAGGCTCCGGCTGTTGGCCCGGGAGCCATCAAACTACGCTTGAGCCTACTGGATCAGGAATTTTCGGCTTGCCGGGTGACCGCCCTGCAGGCCTTTTTTCTGCTCAGCGAATGTCGGGCCGATTGGGCAATTCGTCGGCGTTGTTGTCACTGGGATTGATGGCGAAGTTTCGACGCAGCAAGCCATCGATTGTGGCGATGGCCTGGTCCAAGCCCTGCTCGAAGCGGGCATCGCGAAAAGCCTGCCGCATTGGAGCTATCAGCGCTTGCCATTGATCGGGCGCCACATGCCGGTTGATGCCGCGGTCTGCAACGATCTCGACCGCTCGCTCCGCCAACAGCAGGTAGATCAACACACCGTTGTTGTGCTCGGTGTCCCACACCCGCAATTCGCCGAATAGCGAGACTGCCCGCTCGCGCGCGCTCAAACCTCGCCACAGCCAGCCCAGCGGCAGACTGGCTTCGACGCAGACACGGATTTCGCCACTGTGCCGGCGCTCACTGTCGGCAACGCGGGCTTCGATGCGCGCCAGCGCATCTGCAGGCAAGGCGCGCCGGACATCGCTCTCGTCGTGGCAACGGTGTCTGAGCAAACGCATCAAGCGCTGCATCACCATTTGCCTCCAGCACCGCCACCACCGAAATCGCCGCCGCCGCCGGATGAAAATCCCCCACCGCCGGACGAGAAACCACCGCCACCCCTGCCACCCCCGCCACCCCAGAGGACCGGCGGCCCGCCACGACCGCCGCGACCGCCTGATGACCCAATGCCCAGCAGTCCGACCATCACGAGCGCAATCAAACCAGCCAACCCGCCAAGGAGCACACTGGCGCTGAGCCAGCCCGCCAGGGCGCCTGTGGCACCCGCCGTGGCCAAGGAACCGAGCTTGCGGCCCAGCACGCCGGTGAGCAAGCCGCCTAGGACAGGAACGCCGACAAAGAAGAACAGCGACAAGTTTTCCCAGCTGATAACGCTGCTGTCAAGCGTGCGCGGCGCGGGCAGGTCCTCGCCACGTATTCTGGCCATCAAACCATCGACGCCGGCGTCCAGTCCGGCGGCATAGTCACCCTTCTTGAACGCCGGTGTGATGGACCGGTCGATGATCTTCTTGGCAGCCAGATCCGGCACCGCGCCCTCCAGCGCCTTGGCTGGCGCAATCCAGACGCGCCGATCGTCCTTCGCAACGACGATCAACAAGCCGTCGCCGACATCGCGTCGACCGATCTTCCAGGCGTCGCCGACCCGCTGGGCGTAGCTGGCGATGTCCTCAGGTGCGGTGGAACGCAGCGTCAGCACCACGATCTGCGAGCCGGACTGAGACTCAAAGTCAGCGAGCTTTTTCTCCAGACCCGCTCGCGCCGTGTTGCTCAGCAAGTCGGCCAGGTCGACCACCCGGCCGTTGAGCGCGGGCACAGGCTGGAGGTCCTGTGCCCATGCGGGGCTGCCGAGCAGCAAGACAAGCATCAAACACGGCAGAAGTCGGGCCCAGCGCATGGTCATTGACCCAGCCTCACTTGCTCGCCGGCTTGTCGAAGCTGACCGTCGGCGGCGCGCTGATGGCCGCTTCGTTGGCCACCGTGAAACTGGGCTTGGTCGCGTAGCTGAACACCATGGCGGTCAGGTTGGTCGGAAAGCTGCGTGTCAGCACGTTGTACTGTTGCACCGTCTTGATGTAGCGGTTGCGCGCAACCGTGATGCGGTTCTCTGTGCCCTCGAGCTGCACCCGCAGGTCCTGAAAAGCCGCGTTGGCTTTCAGGTTGGGATATTGTTCGCTGACCACCATCAAGCGGCTCAGTGCGCCGGTCAGCTGACCCTGCGCGGCCTGGAATTTCTGGAACGCCGCCGGATCGTTGACCAACTCGGGCGTGGCCCGGATGCCGGTCGCGCTGGCACGTGCCTCGACAACCTTGGTCAAGGTCTCTTGCTCGAAACTGGCCTCGCCCTTGACGGTCGCCACGATGTTGGGAATCAGGTCACTTCGGCGCTGGTACTGGTTGAGCACCTCGCTCCAGCCGCCCTTGACCTCCTCATCGAGGCGCTGGAAATCGTTGTAACCGCAACCCGACAGCAGCGCTGCGGAACTCAAGGCGGCCACAGTCAACATGGAACGGGGGTGGGGCATGAAATTCTCCTGCTCGTAAGACCTATGGGCATCAGCATAGTGGAAGTTGCCTGCTTCGGATCCAGGCCTCGATGCAGCCTCAGGCCTGGCATTGGCAGAAGGCAACGCGATAATCGAAAAATGAACGTCCTGCAAAACGATAGCTTCCTGCGCGCATGCCTGCGCCAGCCCACGGACTACACGCCGGTTTGGCTGATGCGTCAAGCAGGACGCTACCTGCCGGAGTACCGTGCCACACGGGTCAAGGCAGGCAACAGTTTCATGGGCTTGGCGACCAACCCCGACCTTGCCACTGAAGTCACGCTGCAACCGCTTGACCGCTATCCCCTGGATGCGGCGATCTTGTTTTCCGACATCCTCACCGTGCCCGATGCCATGGGCTTGGGCCTGAGTTTCGGCGCCGGCGAGGGCCCGCGATTCGCCCACCCGGTGCGTGACGAAGCGGCAGTCGCTGCGCTGGCTGTGCCCGACATGGCCAAGTTGCGCTATGTCTTCGATGCGGTGGCGTCGATCAGGCGCGCGCTCAAGGGCCGGGTGCCTCTGATCGGATTTTCCGGCAGCCCCTGGACGCTGGCCTGCTACATGGTCGAGGGCGCAGGCTCGGACGATTACCGTCAGATCAAGACCATGCTTTATGCGCGGCCCGACCTGCTGCATCGCATCCTGGCGATCAACGCCGATGCCGTGGCGACCTACCTCAACACCCAGATCGAAGCTGGCGCGCAAGCCGTGATGATCTTCGACTCCTGGGGCGGGGTTCTCGAGCATCGGGCATTCCATGAGTTCAGCCTGGCCTATACCCAGCGCGTGATGTCGAAACTCAAGCGTGAGCACGGTGGTCAGCGGGTTCCGGCGATCGTTTTCACCAAAGGTGGTGGCCTGTGGCTAGAGCAGATTGCAGCCACCGGCGTCGATGTGGTGGGACTGGACTGGACATGCGATCTCGGCGCAGCGCGCCGCCGGATCGACGACCGGGTGGCCTTGCAAGGCAACATCGACCCGATGGTGTTGTTTGCCTCGCCCGATGCGGTCGCTGCCGAAGCGCGTGCCGTGCTCGACAGTTTTGGTGCGCCACAAGCTGCCAATGGTCGCTGGGGTGGTCATGTCTTCAACCTGGGCCATGGCATCAACCAGCACACGCCGCCCGACAACGTCCTCGCGCTGGTTGAGGCCGTGCACAGCCATTCCCGGGCCATGCGTAGCGCCAGCACAAGTTGAGCGTAGGCTGTCTTCGGTGTTTGAATGCCAATGGTGGGGGCTTGACTTATCCCCAATTCTTGAGCAAGCGCCGGGTGTATGAAAAATTCATTGTCTGGGCGTGATGTATGCCCAGGAATTGTGCCAAGCCATTGATTAAAAATAAATTTCCTCGCCGGTTTCTAGATCCGGTGTTGCCGTGAGAAGCCTGCAAGATCAAGCACTTGGCGCATCTACCAGTCGGTTTCCCACAAAGTTATCCACAGAATCACACTCGTGGCGTGAAACGGCAGACTCGCCCAAACCGACAGTCTGAGCGGCCCCGTTGATCCGGCGACGCCAAGCCCCCAAGGCGCGCAATGCCAGGGATTGACTCAACTGCGGAGCGTGTTGCCAAGCCTGCATGAACAGGCCGGTGATTGCCCGGCGCATCGGTCCTGAAGAAAATTTGGCTTTGCCACTTTGCTTGGCTCGGTTGGTAGGCTCGGGCGCTGTGCGCCATGGATCACTCAACGGCAGCTTGGTTTCCCCATGAGACCGTCTGTGACGCCCTGTCGCTGGGAAAGCGCAGACGACGAGATGAGGCCAACACTGCGCGCCTCGTCAGCGCATGGCGCAGAACGGCCGCGGCCCAGTTGATGACCCATGGGATGAAAGCCCATCTTTGACGCCACAAAAGACACGCGTCAAATAAAGCCCCAATGTCAGTCGGTAGCGAACCCGGCTGCCGTAATTGTCGTCACATTCCAGGTCTCGAACGGCAAGAACAGCCTCGCGTGAAAGAGCCACAGGTCCAAAGAAACCACCGCGCATGTGAACTTCTTTGGCCACACGCCATCTCAAGTAGGCGCTGCGATGTCGAAACCCCGCGACAGCATGACAACATGCATTCCATAGAGACGAAGCGCCATACGGTCTTTCAGTCAAGCCCGGTTTGCAGGGGGAGAAGACCTCCTCATTGCGCTCCGGTCAAGCCCATCTGCCAATACCTTCAGGACGCGTCACATGAAAAAAATGTCCCTGCAACTTGTGAACTTTACACTTTTCAAGCTACTCGTCATTTCAACCTTGGCCTTGATGACCGGTTGTGCCAATCGCTTCGATTTTCCATTGGCGCCGGAATCAGTTCCGATCGACAACTACACCTACAAGATCGGCGCCGGCGATTCCTTGAACATCATCGTCTGGCGCAATCCAGAGCTGTCAATGGTCGTGCCCGTTCGCCCAGACGGCAAGGTGGCCGCGCCACTGGTCGAGGAGATCTTGGCGCAGGGAAAGACCTCGATCGAATTGGCCCGTGATGTTGAGAAAGAGCTCGGAAAGTATGTTCGAGATCCTGTCGTGACCGTGCTGGTGACAGCATTTTTCGGGCCGTACACCCAGCAAATCAGGGTCGTCGGTGAAGCGGCCCGTCCGCAGTTCCTGAACTACAAAACCAAGATGACGCTGCTCGACGTGATGATTGCCGTCGGTGGACTGACCGACTTTGCCGCCGGGAATCGGGCCACGATTCTTCGCACAGGTGACGGCAGCAAGCAGTACGCAGTTCGAGTGAGAGACCTGATCAAGCGTGGCGATCTGTCGGCCAACATCGAAATGATGCCAGGTGACATCCTGGTGATTCCACAGAGTCTGTTCTGATCCATGTTGCCCGTACTCACTGATAGATCATCACCTAGCGCGCCAAGATGGAAGACTTGATCAGCCAAATTTTCGCAATTTTGCGAGGGATGTGGAAGTTTCGATGGTTGGGTCTGATCGTGACCTGGGTGATCGGCGCAGGCGGCATGGTGGCAGCCTTCAAGGTACCCGATCGATATGAAGCCATGGCCAGGATTTTCGTCGACACCCAATCGATCCTAAAGCCTTTGATGTCGGGTCTCGCAGTGCAACCCAATGTCGACCAGCAGGTCAACATGCTCAGCCGCACCTTGATCAGCAGACCCAATATTGAAAAGCTGATCCGGATGGCTGACCTGGACCTCAAGAACGAGACCAAGGGCCAACAAGAGTCGCTGATTGAAGGACTGATGAAGAGCGTTGAAATAAAAAGTGCTGGACGAGACAATCTTTACTCGTTGACTTATGTAGATGCTGACAAGGACAAAGCCAAGCGAGTCATCCAGTCAATGGTCTCGATCTTTGTTGAGTCTAGCCTCGGTGCCAGTCGAAAGGACACGGATTCCGCCAAAGTATTCTTGGACGAGCAGATCAAGACCTACGAGACCAAGCTCGAAGCAGCAGAGACCCGACTGAAAGACTTTCGTCTTAAAAACATTGATCTCCAGACTGGAGAAGGCAATGACTCTGCGTCGAAAATGAGCACAATTAAAGAGCAATTGCAGGCTGCGAAGCTTGAGTTGCGTGAAGCCGAGAACTCCCGAGACGCTGCACGTCAGCAAGTCGAAATCGAAAAGGGCGGGAGCGCGAGCACAGCCGTGCAGACTCTTTTGCAGGAGTCGAAAATCGCGGTGGCCACACCTGAAATTGACGCAAGAATCGATGCGCTGAAAAGAAATCTAGACCAGTTGTTGCAGCGCTTCACCGACCAACATCCGGACGTTTTGAATTCACGCCGATTGCTCGGAGAATTGGAGCAGCAAAAGCGCAAAGAGGTCGTGGAACTTCGAAAGTCTGCGCTGGCGATGCCATCGAATCCCCAGCAAGGCAACACCAGTCTTGCGATGCAGGAGTTGACCCGTCTCCAGGCCTCATCGGAAATCCAGGTCGCCGCGTTGAGGGCAAGGGTTGAAGAGTACGGCGCACGTTATGCCCAGGCGCGCGCGCTGACCAGAACGTCACCGCAGCTCGAAGCCCAGGCGGCGCAGCTGAACCGGGACTACGGCATCGTCAAGAAGAGCTACGAAGACCTGGTGGGGCGACGGCAATCGGCCGTGATGTCGGGGGATCTGGACATGGCATCGGGCGTTGTCGATTTCCGTTTGATTGATCCACCTCGAGTTTCGCCGCGTCCGGTTTCGCCAAACCGGTCAATGTTGTTGTTGTTGGCCTTGCTGGGTGGTGTCTTTGCCGGGGTTTTCTCAGCATTCGCCGCCAGCCAGCTGCGTCCAGTCTACAACGACTCTCAGACACTACGCTTGAAATCCGGCGTTCCGTTGTTGGGTGTGGTCTCGATGGTGCTCAGTGAAGAGCAAAGTCGCAGCGAGCGATTCGACCGTCTTCGCCTGCAGTTCGGAGCGGCTGGATTCCTGGCGTTTTTC
>Ga0214919_10004529_pt1 | contig 20300 bp, 16 predicted proteins | sample LL1503_MetaG_FD_177994 | JGI IMG/M metagenome (GOLD analysis project Ga0214919, IMG submission 177994) | Freshwater microbial communities from Lake Lanier, Atlanta, Georgia, United States - LL-1503 | ecosystem: Environmental > Aquatic > Freshwater > Lake | place: USA: Georgia | collected... | reverse complement strand
TGCCATAGCATTTTTTAGTTTCTGATGTTCAAGTGGAAGCCTGCTAAAATTGTAGGGTTCCAAAGGCGAGCAAAGGTATCATTTTTTCGTCCATTTTTCAATTTTAAGGCCATTCATGTTATTTTTTATATTGGACCCCCCTTAAAACCCTCAAACTCACCCCAATTACTTAACTTTGGCACGCCTATTGAGTATAGGAAATAACACAATTATCAAGCAGGAATATGTTGCAAATTATAAGTAAACTTTTTGGAGGTTCGAAAAGCGAAAAGGACGTTAAAAAAATAGACCATTTAGTGGCTGTTATTAATGGCCATTTTAATAGCTATAAAGTCCTTTCCAACGATGAATTAAGAGCTAAAACCACAGAATTTAAGGCTAAAATTAAGGCCTATTTAGCCGATACCGATAGTCAAATTGAAGCCCTTCAAGCAGAGGCGGAAGCACTCCCTATTAGTGATTTTATGGGTAGAGATGGCCTATATGAGCAGGTTGATTTACTCAAAAAGGAAAAGGACACCACTTTGGAAAAAGTACTTTGGGACATTTTGCCAGAAGCCTTTGCAGTAGTTAAAGAAGCGGCTCGCCGATTTACCGAAGAAGAGGAGTTGGTATCAACAGCTACCCAATTGGACCGAGAACTATCTGTCAAAAAAGAATATATCAATATTAAGGGCGACCAGTCGGTATTCCAAACCACTTGGAAGGCGGCAGGCACCCCCATCACTTGGAATATGGTGCACTATGATGTACAGTTATTGGGAGGTATTGTTTTACACCAAGGTAAGATTGCTGAAATGTCAACAGGTGAGGGTAAGACATTGGTGTCTACTTTACCCGCTTATTTAAATGCGTTAGCCGGAGAAGGGGTGCACATTGTAACAGTAAACGACTACTTAGCTAAAAGAGATAGTGAATGGAATGGTACTTTATTTGAGTGGTTGGGTATAACAGTAGATTGTATCGACAAGCATCAGCCGAATTCAGAAGAACGTCGTAATGCTTACCGTGCAGGTATAACCTATGGTACCAATAATGAATTTGGATTTGATTATTTAAGAGATAATATGGTGCATACACCAGAAGAGATGGTGCAACGTAAACATCATTATGCGATGGTGGATGAAGTGGATAGTGTATTAATTGATGATGCGCGTACCCCTTTAATTATTTCTGGTCCTATTGGACATCAAACTGGGGAGCAACAATTTTTTGAATTGAAACCAAGAATAGAAAAATTGGTGGAGATGCAAAAGAAAACGGTGAATCAATTTTTAATTGAAGCAAAAAAGAAAATAGCAGAAGGCAACGACGACCCTAAGGATGGCGGAAAGGCATTGTACAGTGCATTTAGAGGCTTACCTAAAAACAGTGCCATTATTAAATATTTGAGTGAGCCAGGAGTAAGAGTGAAATTGCAAAAGGCAGAAAACTTTTATTTAGCAGATCAGCAAAGAGAAATGCACAATGTAGACGTTGATTTATTTTTCCATATTGATGAAAAAAATAATTCAGTAGAATTAACCGATAAAGGTTTGCAATTAATTACAAAACAAGGAGAAGACCCTAATTTCTTTTTACTACCCGATATAAGTGTGGCTTTAAATGCCATTGATCAAAATGTAAACTTAAGTGCGGAAGAAAAATTCCAACAAAAAGAAAGTATTATTACTGAGTACAGCATTAAGGCCGATCGTATTCACACCGTGAATCAATTATTAAAAGCCTATACTTTATTTGATAACGATGTGGAGTATGTAGTCATTGAAGGACAAGTAAAAATTGTAGACGAACAAACAGGTCGTATTATGGAAGGACGCCGTTATTCAGACGGACTACACCAAGCCATTGAAGCCAAAGAAAATGTAAAAATTGAAGCAGCTACTCAAACCTATGCGACTATTACTTTGCAGAACTTTTTTAGAATGTACCATAAGTTAGCAGGTATGACAGGTACTGCAGAAACAGAGGCTTCAGAGTTTTGGAGTATCTATAAATTAGATGTGGTTTCTATACCTACCAATATTCCAGCTATTAGAAAAGACGAACAAGATTTAGTATATAAAACCAAGCGTGAAAAATTAGGAGCGGTTATAGAAGCCATTGTTACTTTAAGAGATCAGGGCCGTCCTGTTTTATGTGGTACTACTTCAGTGGAGGTAAGTGAATTATTAAGTAGAATGTTGCGTCAGCAAAATATTCCACACAATGTACTCAACGCCAAACAACATGCGCGTGAAGCACAGGTGGTAGCAGAAGCAGGTTTAACAGGAGCAGTTACCATTGCCACCAACATGGCAGGTCGTGGTACCGATATTAAATTAAGTCCTGAGGTAAAAGCAGCCGGAGGATTAGCAATATTGGGTACAGAGCGTCACGAGTCTCGTCGTGTAGACAGACAATTGCGTGGACGTGCTGGAAGACAAGGTGATCCTGGTTCTTCTCAATTCTTTATTTCTTTGGAAGACGATTTAATGCGCATGTTTGGAAGTGAGCGTATTGCAAAAGTGATGGACTTTGCAGGTTATAAAGAAGGGGAGGTTATTCAGCATAGTATGATTACAAACTCTATTGAGCGTGCACAGAAAAAAGTAGAGGAAAATAATTTTGGGGTAAGAAAGCGTTTGTTAGAATATGATGATGTGATGAACAAACAAAGAACCGTGATTTACAAAAAAAGAAATCACGCATTGTTTGGAGAAAGACTAGCCTTGGATTTAGACAATGCTTTTTATCAAGTGATTGAAGGCATGGTAACGAATTATAAATTGAACAACGATTACGAAGGGCTTAAATTATCCTTAATTGTTCAAACAGGTTTCGATACTAAAATAACGCAAGATGAATTTAAGTCGACCAATGATGCTGCACTAGTAGAGTTAGTTTATCAAGAAGCCATTGCGCATTATGAGTATAAGAAAAAGGAGATGATGAAACAAAGCATGCCTGTTTTCAAAAATATTAGAAAAAACCAAGGAGCACATATTGAAAATGTGATTGTGCCAGTGGGTGATGGAAAAATTGCCTACAATGTGCTGGTGAACTTAGACAAGAATGTAAGCACCGAAGGCGCCACACTAGCTGCACAAGCAGAAAAAAATATTGCGCTAAGCTTTATTGATGATGCGTGGAAAGAACATTTAAGAGCCATGGACGATTTAAAGCAATCGGTACAAACAGCTACTTACGAACAAAAAGACCCGTTAGTTATTTATAAAATGGAAGCTTTTGAATTATTTAGAAAAATGGATATTGAAATTAATCAGAAGCTAGTTCAATTTTTATGTCATGCGCATTTGCCTTTAGAAGATGCGGTGAAAGAAGGTCGTCAACAAAAAACAGACTTAAGTAAATTAAGTGCGAATAGAACAGAGGATACAGGTGGCAATGCTTACAACGATCCTAGTGATATAAAGCAAGCGCCCATTCAAGTTGGTCCTAAGACAGGACGTAACGATCCTTGTCCTTGTGGTAGCGGAAAAAAATTCAAAGCTTGTCATGGAAAAGACGCCGCTTAATAAATACATCGACCATACTATTTTAAAACCTACTTGTTTAGTAGCGGACATTGAAAAATTATGTGCTGAAGCTAAGCAGTATGATTTTGCAGCCGTATGTGTGCCTCCTAATTTTGTGAAATTAGCGAAAGAAAAACTTCTGGGTTCTACGGTGCAAGTAGCCACTGTTATTGGATTTCCATTTGGTTATAGTGCTACCGAAGCAAAAATTGCAGAAATTATTTTAGCCATGGTAGATGGCGCCGATGAATTAGATGTGGTGGCGAATATCTCAGCTATTAAAAACGGAGACTGGTCGGCCATAGCAGATGAAATAAATCATATCATGCCCATTATTCGTTCTAAGGGTAAGGTGGTTAAAATAATTATAGAGTCGGGTGTTTTAAGCGATGATGAAATTATTAAGTGTTGTGATATTTATGGAATAGCAGGTATTGATTATTTAAAAACTTCTACTGGTTATGCAGAAAAAGGGGCCAGTGTAGAAGCAGTTAAATTATTTAGAAAACATTTACCAGACCAAGTACAAATAAAAGCCTCGGGTGGCATTAGAGACTATGCCACTGCAAAATTAATGATAGATGCAGGTGCTATGCGCATAGGTTGTAGCGCAGGGGTGGCTATCGTATCGGGTGCGAATACAGATAATGTAAAATCTAATTATTAACTTTACCATTATCATGTTACTAGAGAAAATAAAATCATTAGCTAAGCAGCATCAAGCCGAGAATATTTCTATTCGTAGACATCTGCATGCCAATCCTGAATTAAGTTATCAAGAATTTGAAACCAGTAAATATGTGCAAGCGCAATTAAAAGCCGTTGGTATTCCATTTACTGTTATTGCTACTACGGGCGTCTTAGGTATTATTGAAGGAAAAAATCCTAGCAAAAGAATTATAGCACTTCGTGCCGATATGGATGCGCTTCCTATTATTGAAGAAAATAAAGTCGATTATATTTCTACTAAAGAAGGGGTGATGCATGCCTGCGGACATGATGTGCATACTACCATTTTATTAGGGGCTGCAAAAATTTTATGGAGTCTTCGTGAAGAATTTGAAGGCACTATAAAATTATTATTTCAACCGGGAGAAGAAAAAAATCCCGGCGGAGCAAGCTATATGATTCGTGATGGAGCACTTAAAAACCCAGTGCCAGCAGGCATTATAGGCTTGCATGTGCATCCAGGATTAAATCATGGAAAATTAAGTTTTAGAAAAGGACGCGTGATGGCCAGTGCCGATGAATTATATGTTTCTATTAAAGGTCCAGGAGGACATGCTGCTACACCGCATCAAACTGTGGACACTGTTTTAGTAGCAGCGCAATTAATTACTAGTTTACAAACTATTATAGCGCGCAATCGCGATCCACAAAATCCATCTGTGCTTTCCATTTGTTCTGTGCATGGCGGTAATACGACCAATGTTATTCCAACTGAAGTAAAACTAATGGGCACTTTCAGGGCCATGGATGAAGTATGGCGTTTCAAAGCACATGAATTAATGATGCAGCAAGCAAAAGGTTTGTCTTTAGCTACTGGTGCAGAAATAGATTTTAAAGTAGATGTAGGTTATCCTACTGTCGATAACGAACCTATTATTACAGAAGCGGCTTGGAAATTAGCCGACACATTTATGGGTGCTAGCAATGTAGAAGAAACAGAAAAAAGAATGGGCGCCGAAGATTTTGGTTATTATTCTCAAGTTATACCTGGTTGCTTTTTTAGACTAGGTGTACGCAATGAATCCAAAGGCATTATACATAATGTACATACTCCCCACTTCAATATAGAAGAAGAATCTATTGAAAATGGAGTGGGCATGATGGCCTGGTTGGGCACTCAATTATTTGCATAAAGCCTTATATTTCAACAATATATAGTACAAAAACCTCGTTTTGTATATATTCAGTAGCTTTGTAAAAGTCGAAAACTAACACTCGTTATAAATTTATTACATGTCGAATAAAGAAAACTCAAGAAAAGAACAGTCTTTAGAATACCATGCTAATGGCAGACCAGGTAAAATTGAAGTCGTTCCTACCAAGGAAGCTAAAACGCAAAAAGACTTATCTCTTGCCTATAGCCCTGGGGTAGCCATTCCATGTACAGAGATAAAAAACAATCCATCCGATGTATTTAAGTATACTGCTAAAGGAAATTTAGTAGGTGTTATTACCAATGGAACCGCTGTTTTAGGTTTGGGTAATATTGGGCCCTTAGCAAGTAAGCCGGTGATGGAAGGAAAGGCCGTACTATTTAAAATTTTTGCAGACATTGATGTATTTGATATTGAAATCAACGAAACCGATCCAGATAAATTTGTAGAAATCGTAAAATCATTAGAACCTACATTCGGCGGTATCAATTTAGAAGACATAAAAGCGCCCGAGTGTTTTTATATAGAGAAGAAATTAAAAGAGTCCATGTCTATTCCGGTAATGCATGACGACCAACATGGAACAGCCATTATTAGTAGTGCTGCTTTATTAAATGCATTAGAATTACAAAAGAAAAAAATTGAGAAAGCAAAGTTTGTAGTAAGTGGCGCAGGCGCTGCAGCGATGGCTTGTATAAAATTATATGTTGCCTTAGGTGCGAGATATGAAAACTTTATTTTGTTTGATAAAGATGGCGTACTTCATACAGGTAGAACCGATTTAGGAGAAGATAGAAAACCATTTGCCATTAAAGCAGAGAATATGACCTTGGTAAATGCTTTTAAAACAGCCGATGTGTTTTTAGGTTTAAGCGTAGGTAATATTGTGACTGCGGAAATGGTGGCCTCTATGCCAAAAAACCCAATAGTATTTGCATTAGCCAATCCCGATCCAGAAATTAATTATGATGCAGCAACCGCAGCAAGAAAAGATATTATTATGGCTACCGGTAGGTCCGATTTTCCTAATCAGGTAAATAATGTTTTAGGTTTCCCTTATATATTTAGAGGTGCCTTAGATGTGCGTGCAAAATCAATCAACGAAGCTATGAAGCTTGCAGCAGTCAATGCACTGGCAAACTTAGCAAAATCGGCGGTGCCCGATTCGGTGAATATGGCCTATAATCAACAGAACTTATGTTTTGGTCCTGAATATATTATTCCTAAACCTTTAGACCCTAGGTTGTTAAGCACACTAGCCCCTGCAGTTGCAAAAGCAGCAGTAGCATCGGGTGTAGCGCAACAACCTATTTCAAATTGGGAGGAATATGAATTACAATTAAACAAGCGTTTAGGTTTAGACAATCAATTAATGCGTTTAATTAGTAATAAAGCGCGTCGCGATCCTAAGCGTTTAGTATTTGCCGATGCAGAAAATATTAAAATATTAAAAGCGGCTAGTATTGTATACGACGACGGTATTGCTTATCCTATTTTATTAGGTAACGAAACTAGAATCAAAAATATAGCGGATGCCAATAATATTGATATTAGCGACCTACCTATTATTGATGTAAGAAGCGATGAGATGGAAGAGAAAAGAGAATTTTTTGGGTCTATCTTATTTCAAAAAAGACAACGCAAGGGTATTAATAAATACGAGAGCTTAAAATTAATGCGTACGCAAAATTATTTTGGTGCCATGATGGTGGAAACCGGTGAAGCAGATGCTATGTTGTCTGGCTTAACTAGAAATTATTCCGATGGTATTAAACCTGCACTTCATATTATAGGTACTGAAGAAGGCGTGAAGAAAATTGCAGGCATGTATTTACTCTTAACCAAAAAAGGTCCTTTGTTTTTAGCCGATACCACTGTGAATATTAATCCTAATGCAGAGGAGCTTGCAGATATTGCTTTACTGGTTGCGAAAGAAGTGCGTAATTTTAATATGGAGCCAAGAATTGCTATGTTAAGTTATTCCAACTTTGGAAGTAGCGATACACCAGAAGCAAAAATGGTTGCAGAAGCGACTAGAATTATTAAGCAAAGAAATCCTTCTTTAATTGTTGATGGCGAAATGCAAGGTATGATGGCCTTTAATAAAGAAATTTTAAAAGAAAATTATCCATTCAGCGATTTAGTAGACGCGCAAGTGAATGTGTTAATCTTCCCTAATTTAACTTCAGGTAATATAGCTTATCATTTATTAAAAGAAATTGGTGGGGTAGATATTATTGGTCCTATTTTATTGGGTTTAAAGAAACCTGTGAATATATTACAATTAGGTTCAGGGGTGAGAAATATCATAAATATGGCTACCGTAGCGGTGGTAGATGCTCAATTGAAAACCAGAATAGATACCAACTTAGAAGTACAAAGAGTAAGTTGGTGGAAGCGTATGAAAAAGAGAAAGAAATAGGTTATTTTTGTGATATGAATATTTTTACTCATTTCGGTTATTATATTTTGATGTTGAAGGGGATGTTTACATCTGCCGAAAACAAAAAAATGTTTTGGAATGAGTATATCAAACAATGTATGGATATTGGTTTTGGATCCTTACCCATTGTTATTATTATTTCTTTTTTTTTAGGGGCAGTTATCACTGTACAAACGGCTGCTCAGTTTGTCAATCCTTTAATTCCGATTACTACTGTTGGTATTGTTGTTAGAGATAGTATGTTACTTGAATTTGCGCCCTCTTTTTTAAGTATTGTTTTAGCAGGTGTGGTAGGCTCTAAGATTGCAAGTGAATTAGGCAATATGCGCATTAGCGAGCAAATAGACGCACTTGAAATTATGGGCATCAATACTAAGAACTATTTAATACTTCCTAAAATACTAGCTTGTTTTACCATTGTGCCTCTGTTAGTAGGAGTGTCTGCAGTCATTGGTGTTTGGGGAGGTTATTTTGTAGGTGGACTGACAGGTTCAGTAGCTCCAGAAGTTTTTATTATGGGTATTAGAAAAGGTTTTGAGTCAAACTATGTAACCATTGCCTTTTATAAATCGTTTATTTTCTCATTTATTATAAGTACAATCCCTTGTTATTTTGGTTACAATGTAAAAGGAGGGGCACTAGAAATTGGGAAAGCGGGCACGCAGTCAGTAGTAGTAAGTTGTATACTTATTCTCATTGCCGATTATTTAGTAGCTGCCATTGCTATTTAAGTTAACTTAGTAGTACAAATTTATCTCATGAAAATAAGCTTTCATGGTGCTGCGCGCACCGTTACAGGATCTAAACATTTAGTTCAGTTAGCCAACGGAGAAAATTTTTTATTAGACTGTGGATTATTTCAAGGAATGGGAAGAGATACCGATTCGCTGAACGCTAGTTTTGGCTTTGATGCCACTAAAGTAAATTTTGTTATTTTATCTCACGCACATATAGACCACTCTGGCTTACTTCCTAAATTAGCCAAAGAAGGTTTTAAAGGAAATATTTATTGCACGCCTGCCACCAAAGCACTTACCGAAATTTTATTGGAAGATTCTGCCATGATACAAAGAGACGACGCTAAATATGGCAATAAGCGCAGAGCTAGACAGGGCCTGCCTCCGATTGAGCCCTTATATGATATGGATGATGTAAGTATGGTACTACCTCTATTAACTGTTGTTGAATATAATCAGCCCACAAAAATTTCCAATTCAGTAGAATTATTATTTACCGATGCAGGGCATATTATTGGAAGTGCTGCCGTTAGTTTAAAAATTAAAGAAGGTACGGAAACTAAAACCCTCACATTTAGTGGCGATGTAGGAAGGTATCGTGATATGATATTGCGCTCTCCCGCCAATTTTCCTCAAGCAGATACTATTATTATAGAAAGTACTTATGGCGATAAATTGCACGATTTAGTTCATACTACACCCGATGATATTTTACATTGGATAGAAAAAACCTGTGTGGAGCAAAAAGGAAATTTAATTATTCCAGCTTTTAGTGTAGGCAGGACCCAAGAAATTTTATTTGAACTGAATCAGTTGTCCTTAGAAAAAAGGCTACCTCATATTCCAGTATATGTAGATAGTCCTTTAAGCATTGAAGCCACCGATGTAGTAAAAATGTTTCCAAAATACTTCAATAAAAAAATTCAAAAAATATTAGAAGTAGATGATGACCCCTTTGATTTCGAGGGGCTTCGTTATATCAAAACGGTAGAAGAAAGTAAGGCCTTGAATGAGGACTTGCATCCGAAGGTTATTATTTCTGCCTCCGGTATGGCCGATGCAGGCAGGGTAAAGCACCATATCAAAAATAATATAAGCAATGCGAAGAACACCATTTTACTAGTAGGTTATTGCGAGCCACATTCTTTAGGGGGAAGATTAATGAATGGCGCTAAACTTGTTAAAATATACAGTGAAGAATATCCAGTCATAGCCACCGTGGGCTCTATTAGAAGTATGAGTGCCCATGCCGATTACGAGGACTTAATGCAGTTTTTAGGCTGTCAAAACCCGGACTTAGTAAGTCAAATATTTGTAGTGCATGGAGAAGCGGAAGTGCAGGATCATTTTGCAGAAAGATTACGCAAAAAAGGATTTAAGGAAGTGATAGCGCCAGAAATGCACGAGACAGTGGCTATTGTATAATTTTTTTCTACCCTATTGAACAAAACCTAGTTAGTTTTTGTTTTATTAGAAAACAGATATATGCATTCTCAGGTAGCCTTATTGAACAAAAAAATTGCCCCTATGAGGGCTCAACTTCTAGCACATCCGGTGTATTCGAAAATTAACAATTTGGAGGGGCTAAAAAATTTTGTACAATTTCATGTTTTTGCAGTTTGGGACTTCATGAGTTTATTAAAATCCTTGCAAATTGGTTTGACCAGCGTACAGCTTCCATGGTTGCCCGTGGGCACGGCCAATACCAGGTATTTAATTAATGAAATTGTACTTGGTGAAGAATCTGATGTAGATGAACATGATAATCGAATTAGTCACTTCGAATTATATTTGAAGGCCATGGTTCAAATGGGAGCATCCACTTCTTTAATAGATGCTTTAATGCATGAAATACAAAGCGGTCAGCCCATTGAAACAGCTATTGAAAAATCGGGATTGCCTCAAAATATTAAAATGTTTTTAGCTTATACATTTGAAGTAGCTCAACATGCACCCATTCATGTGAAAGCTGCAGTGTTTACATTTGGAAGAGAGGATTTAATTCCAGATATGTTCACTGAAATTTTACATAAAATTTACGCAGACCATCCTCATCAAGTTTCCACTTTCAAATACTACATCGAAAGGCATATTGAAGTAGATGGCGGACACCACAGCCATCTGGCCTTAGAAATGGTTGCTGAATTATGCGGGGAGGATGCTACTAAGTGGGAGCAGGCCGCCGCAGCATCTTTAAAAGCATTGGAAATGAGGTCCCTTTTATGGGATGCCATTATGGAACCTAGGGCTATGAGTCAAGCAGCAGAGTAAAATATTCCTTATTTTCACTACAAATACATAGCTATGATTCATTCGATAGGAACTTGTTTATGGTTTGATGGCAAAGCAAAAGAAGCAGCGTATTATTATAAAGAAGTATTTGGCGATGTTGAGATTGTTTCTGAAAATCCGATGGCGGTAGTCTATAATTTATTTGGCCGCAGGTTCATGAATTTAAACGCAGGCCCGGGTTATATCATTAACCCTTCCATTTCTTTTTTTATAAGTATTGAAACCGAGGCAGAAATAAATAGCCTTTGGGAAAAGTTAATTCATGGTGGTAAAATTTTAATGCCCCTTAATACATATGCTTGGAGTGAAAAATACGGATGGTGCGCCGATAAATATGGTGTGAACTTTCAATTAATCTTAGGGCACAAAAGCCGCAGTAAAATAATGCCCAATATGCTATTCGCAGGTAGTCAAAATGGAAATGCAAAACAAGCTATTGAATTTTATACGCATTTATTTAAAGATTCAAATACTATTCAAATAGATACTTATCAAAAAGGGGAGCCCGATACTGAAGGCAATATTAAATATGCACAGTTTGAATTAAATGAACTTTCCTTTGGAGCCATGGATAGTTCGGCGCCGCATCAATTTAGTTTTAATGAAGCAGTTTCTTTTATTATAACAGTAGACACCCAAGAAGAAATTGATTATTACTGGAATTATTTAGTAGAGAAAGGTGCCCCTGGCAGATGCGGTTGGTTAAAGGACCCATTTGGTATTAGTTGGCAAGTAGTTCCTAGTTGTTTAGGGAAATTCATGACTAACCCCGCCACTGCCCCAAAGGCTACCTATGCATTTTTACAAATGTCTAAATTTATCATTGCCGATTTAGAAAAGGCGGTGGAGTAGCAGAAAATCATTTATCTAAGAACTGAATATTTAATTCAAGTTTAGCATCAAGTCCTATTTCAACCAATCGCTGTAAATTAGATAACCGTATTTCTTTAATATCGTTTTCGATTTTTGAAATATAGGACTTTGTAGTACCTAATTTTAAGGCAAGCGCTTCTTGAGTCAAGCCCTTTCTCAGCCTGGCTTCTTGAAGCATAGCCCCAAGCTTAAAGTTTTCATATCCTTTTTCAAAAGAGTCTCTTTTTTTAGTTCCAATTAAGCCATAATGTTTATCAATAAATTGATCTAGCGAAATAGTATTATTTTTCGTTTTCATAATTTAATTTTATTTGAATTGCCTTGATAATTTCATTTTTAGGCGTCTTTTGAGTTTTCTTTTGAAATCCATTTCCAATCACAATTATATTCTCTTTATCAAAAAAACAAAATATCCTAAAAATATCAGAACCAGTTTGAATTCTTATTTCATATATACCATTTGTTCCTGATATATACTTTAGATAAATTGCAGGTACAATTTCAATATCTTCAATTAATCTAATAGTCCAAAGTATCTTTTCTTTTACTCTATAATTTTGTTGTATAAAAAATTTTTCAAAATAATTTTTGTAAAAGAAAGCTTTTCTAAATTTTTTATTTATGCTCAATTTCAAAGTTAGTTTAAGTTGCCCAAAAGGGCAACTATTTTATTAATATTATTTACAGTAACTATATTAATAAATTGTAAGGTTTACTTTTCAAGTATAAATACGCTCAAAGAAGCTTGGGATTGCCGGCTCATTTCATTCGCCGTCATCCCAAAAGGGCTCCTTACCCAAAGCCTTTCAAACAAACGCTTCGCGTTTGTTTGGCTTTTTTAATGCTCCCCAACTCTCGAAAGCGAGCTTTCGTCGTTGTGTCGCATTAAAAAAGCCTCTCACTTTGTGAGAGGCTTTGTAGCCATCTTAGGAACCAGTTTGGACGAATTTGTCAGGGATATAAGGTCAATCTTAGACCTCAAGCTTAAGAACTTGTAAAAACAAAAACCGACCCATTTGGGTCGGTTTTATATTATTTTCTAAAACTATTATTATTTTAGAAAATAACACTTTGTAGCCAACATAGGAGCCTGTTTGGATGAATTTGCTGAAGATTTCAGGGCAATTTTAGATGTCAAGCTTAAGAACTTGTAAAAACAAAAACCGACCCAATTAGATCGGTTTTATGTTATTTTCTAAAACTATTATTATTTTAGAAAATAACACTTTGTAGAGCGTACGGGATTCGAACCCGTATTACCTCCGTGAAAGGGAGGTGACCTAACCCTTAGTCGAACGCTCCATGTTCACTATGTTATTAGGGTCGCAAAAATAGGTCGCAAACGCTTTACTGCCAAAAGTTTTTGGCTTTTTTTAGTGAATATCAATGCCCTAGCGGGTTTTAATTATACCCAAGCCAATAGCTGAAATCACAGCAGGTATCCCCAAATACGATCAATTGTTTGTATAAATCCTTGATTTTGTTCATTTCTTCTTAGTTATTTGCCCTATATTTTTAAAAAGATGGTACCTTTGCATCTCCTATTGAAAAATAAAAATTAATACAATGAGTTCAGTTAAAGTTGCAATCAATGGTTTTGGCCGTATTGGTCGTTTGGTTTTCCGCCAAATTTATAACATGGAAGGTATCGAGGTAGTGGCTATCAATGACCTTACTTCTCCAGCAGTTTTGGCACACTTATTAAAGTATGATAGTGCACAAGGTCGTTTTAACGCCGATGTAAAATCAACTGAGGATTCAGTAGTCGTAAACGGACATGCCGTAAAAATTTATGCTCAACGTGATCCTTCTCAAATTCCTTGGGGAGCGCATAATGTAGATGTAGTCATTGAATCAACTGGATTTTTCACCGATAAAGAAAAAGCAGAGTTACATATTAAAGCAGGTGCAAAGAGAGTAGTTATTTCTGCTCCAGCTACTGGCGATATGAAAACAGTGGTATTTAATACCAACCACGAAATTTTAGATGGTACTGAAACAGTTATCTCTGGTGCATCTTGTACTACCAACTGTTTAGCACCTATGGCTAAAGTATTAGAAGATAAATTCGGTATTGTTACAGGTTTAATGTTAACAGTACATGCTTATACCAACGATCAAAATACTTTAGACGGGCCTCATCCTAAAGGTGATTTACGTCGTGCTCGTGCAGCTGCTTCAAACATTGTTCCAAATAGTACAGGTGCTGCAAAAGCTATTGGTTTAGTATTACCTTCTTTAAAAGGAAAATTAGACGGATCTGCTCAACGTGTTCCAACTATCACTGGTTCTTTAACAGAATTAACTACTATCTTATCTAAGAAAGTAACTGCAGAAGAAATTAATGCAGCTATGAAAGCAGCCGCGAATGAGTCTTTTGGTTATACAGAAGATGAAATTGTAAGCTCTGATGTAATTGGTATTTCTTATGGTTCATTATTTGATGCAACACAAACTAAAGTAATGACTCAAGGCGATGTACAAATGGTTAAAACAGTAAGCTGGTACGATAATGAAATGAGCTATGTAAGCCAGTTAGTGCGTACAGTAAAATATTTCGCAAGTAAAATAAAATAAGTTTTTTATACAATGCCTCCGATATTTCGGGGGCATTTTTAATTTAGTTCAAACAGCAATAATAATATTATGAGTTCATTTAAAGATTTTTCTTTCGCAGGCAAGAAGGCCTTAATTAGAGTAGATTTTAATGTGCCTTTAAATGATGCCTTTGAAATTACCGACGACAATCGTATGCGCGCCGCCATTCCTACTATTACAAAAATTTTAAAAGATGGAGGTAGTGTTATATTAATGAGTCATTTAGGTCGACCTAAGGATGGCCCGACTGAAAAATATTCTTTAAAGCATATTGTAAAACATTTATCTGAATTATTAGGCGGTGTACATGTTGGTTTTGCCAACGATTGCATTGGTGCAGAAGCCACTGATAAAGCAGCCGCTTTAAAAGCAGGCGAGGTTTTATTATTAGAGAACCTGCGTTTTTATAAAGAAGAAGAAAAAGGAGATATAGCCTTTGCAGAAAAATTATCAAAACTAGGAGATGTATATGTAAATGATGCATTTGGAACAGCACACCGTGCACATGCATCAACTGCTATTATTGCACAATTCTTTTCAAAAGAAAATAGAACATTTGGACTAGTAATGGAAGGGGAAGTAATAAGTGCAGAAAAAGTAATGCACGCTGCACAAAAACCATTTACAGCTATTATTGGTGGTGCAAAAGTGTCGGATAAAATATTAATCATTGAAAATTTATTAGAGCGTGCTACCGATATTATTATTGGTGGTGGTATGGCATATACATTTTTTAAAGCACAGGGTGGAAAAATTGGTAAGTCCATTCATGAAGACGACCGTATGCCACTTGCCTTAGAAATTTTAGCCAAAGCAAAAGCGAAGGGTGTTAATATTCATTTACCTGTAGATAATATTGTGGCTGATGATTTTAGTAATTCAGCGAATACACAAACTTGTGCTAGTGGAGAAATTCCCGATGGTTGGGAAGGATTAGATGTAGGAGAAAAATCGAGAGAACAATTTGCTAAAGTAATTTTAGCAAGTAAAACTATATTATGGAATGGTCCGATGGGTGTTTTTGAAATGGAGAATTTTCAAGCGGGAACCAAGGCTATTGCAGTGGCTGTGGCAGAAGCTACTCAAAACGGCGCCTTTAGTTTAGTAGGCGGTGGAGACAGTGTGTCAGCCGTTAACCAGTTTGGCTTCAATGATAAAGTAAGTTATGTAAGTACAGGCGGTGGTGCCATGTTAGAATATTTTGAAGGCAAAACACTTCCAGGAATAGCAGCTATTCAGGGAGAAGGGAAATAAAAAATGATAAATGGCGCTTTTTGTCAGCGCTAGAAACCCAATAACTTGTTAAATTCATCCCTTCAGCCTAGCTGAGGGGATTTTTTTGTCATGTAATTCCGTCATGCGCAAAGTTTGGCATCTGCTTTGCATTATCTTTACAAACAAATACAAAACTATGTTACGTAAAAATTTAGGTTTATTCATTTTCTTAGGTGTTATTGTTATTCTATTTGGAATGGGATGCAATGGTTATAACGGACTCGTAAACCAAGACGAGAATGTAAACCAAACTTGGAATAATGTTCAAAGTGACTATCAACGTAGAGCAGACTTAATACCCAATTTAGTGGCCTCTGTTAAAGGAGAAGCTAATTTTGAAAAAACTACTTTAGAAAATGTAATTGCTGCTCGTGCAAGCGCTACACAAATGAAAGTAGATGCCAAGGATTTAACGCCAGAAAAATTACAACAATTCCAAGCCAATCAAGGTCAGTTATCACAAGCCTTAGGTCGTTTAATGGTAGTTTCTGAAAACTATCCTAACCTAAAAGCGAATGAAGCTTTCCGCGGATTACAAGCTCAATTAGAAGGAACTGAAAATAGAATCAAAGTTTCTAGAAATGATTTCAATGGGGCTGTTGCTGAATACAATAAAAAAGCAAGATCATTCCCTATTAACTTATTAGCAAACGCTTTTGGGTTTAAAACTAAAGAAGGATTTAAAGCAGATGAAGGCGCATCTAAAGCACCTGAAGTTAAATTTTAACGCATCTCTTTAAAGAATTCTTTAATCAAATTTATGTGGAATCCCTTTTCGCTATTTAAAACGAATACAGACAAATTATTGAATACCTCGGACAAGCAAATGCTTGTCCAGGCTATTCAAGCTGCTGAAAAAACAACCAGCGGTGAAATTCGTGTGCATGTGGAAAGCAGAACAAAAAAAGGCGATGCACTTACTAGGGCAACAGAAATATTTTTCAAACAAAAAATGAATGCTACTAAGGAGCGCAATGGCGTTCTAGTGTATGTAGCTGTAGAAGACAGAAAGTTAGCTATCTATGCCGATCAAGGTATTTACGATAAAGTAGGTGTTGAATTTTGGTATAGCCAAGTGCAAGAAATGACGGCGCATTTTAAGGAAGAAAATTATGTAAAGGGCATGTCTGTTGTCATTGCAGAAATAGGCAAGGCGCTTACGCATCATTTTCCTTATGATCGCGTTACAGATACCAATGAATTATCGGACGAAATAATGATAGGTAAATAATTAATTCAAGCAAGTAGTCCAAATGAAATTAACCAAGCTATTTATTGTTTTTATAATTGCCCTATTTACTTTTACTCATGCGTTGGCGCAAAATGTAATTGAAAAGCCAAACCCGCCTGTTTTAGTGACAGACTTAGCGGGTGTATTAAGCCCAGAACAAAAGCAAGCCTTAGAAAATAAATTGGTAGCTCTTGACGATGCAAGTTCAAATCAAATTGCAGTTGTTATTCTTCCTACATTAGACGGCAATCCTATTGAAGAGTATGCTACTAAACTTTTTAGAACTTGGGGAATTGGCAATAAGAAAACCAATAATGGAATTCTATTATTAATAGCTATTCAAGATAAGAAAATAAGAATTGAAACAGGCTACGGATTAGAAGGCGCCATACCCGACATAACAGCTAATAGTATTATTGATAACGATATTAAGCCTGCCTTTAGACAGCAATCTTATTATGAAGGCATTGATAAAGCCACAGACGATATTGCGAAAGCTGCGGTGGGTGAATATAATGAGAAGCGCGAAAGGAAAACTAAAGGAAAGGGTAGCAATCCCTTACTCTTTGTATTTATATTATTTATCATTGTTGCCATCCTTGGTAAAAAAGGCGGTGGTGGCGGTTCCAATATTGGTGGTGGCGGTTTCAGTGATATTGCCACAGGTATGTTATTAGGTTCTTTACTAGGCGGCGGCGGACGCTCTGGTGGCGGTGACTGGGGTGGCGGCGGCGGAGGCGGCTTCGGCGGCTTTGGTGGTGGAAGTTCTGGTGGCGGCGGTGCCTCAGGCGGTTGGTAGGTTACATTTTTGGAATAACTGCTGTAACTATATCCACTAAATCTTGTTCCCTTTCCCTTTTTTTGCTTTTAAAATTTCTGCTAATACCCTGGTATTAAAATAAGGATCCGATTGACTACGATATTCCTTAGGAATACTTTCTCTAAATTTTACAATTAAATCAATACCCTTTTTAAATTTAATGGGGTTGTTTACTTTATGCAGTAAATGTCCGAAGGCCGCTGTCATATAAAATTTCTCAGCAGACTGGTCGTTTAAAATCTCAAATTGCTTTGCAATAAAATCAAAAATACTTTCGTCTCCATATTTTGCGAGAATGGCTGTAACTGAAGTATTTAATCTCTTTTTAATTTTTTGTTTTGAAAAATTAGTGGCAATAGAGAGTGCAGCGCTAGAGTCAACTTTTTCAAGTGCATCTAGGGCAGCGCCACTTACTATATATGAAGAGTCTTTGGTTAAAGAAGTAAATAAATCAATATAGTCTTCATTGTAAGTGCCTGATAAAGCGTCAATAGCTTGTTCTCTCACTTCGCTAGAGGGGTCGGTACTAGCTAATTGTACAAAAGTATTTTCTATAGCTTCGTCCAAGGCAGTAGGGTTGAAGCTTTGAACGGCCCTTGCTCTAATTATATAAAAACTATCTTTTAAGGCTGCTTTTAATACTGCTTGTGCATTTTTATCCGTTAAATTTTCAGCAGCTTCATTTAAAGCTTCTAATCTATCTTCAAAATTTCTTGCATGAAAATATTGAAAGGCATACGCGCTCATTGTTTTCGATTCGTCTTTAAACCATAATAAGGTTTTGTCATTATCTACATTTACATTGTCGGGTAGGGTGGCGGCATCAAAGTAAAAACTATCAATTCTTTTTTTATTCCAAACCTCGTAATGATTTCTTTGGCCTGCTACATACACATCAATGCCAATAGGAAGGGTGAAAATTTTATTTTGTAATTGATTTTGTTGTACAATAATTAATACCTTTTTGGCTGTATCAATATACTTTTGTTCTATACGCACATAAGGGTGACCGCTACCAAAATACCATTGGTTAAAAAACCAGTCCAAGTTCTTACCTGTTTCTTTTTCAAAAGCCAACTTTAATTTAACAGCTGTACCACTGCCAAATTTATTCTCTTCTAAATAGTTATGTAAGGAAGCAAAAAATGCTTTATCACCCACTAAGTGACGTAGCATATTTAATACTCTTCCTCCTTTTTGATAACTCACTAAATCAAAAACATCTTCACGGTCTTTATAAAAATAACGCACTAAATCCTTTTCAGCATCAGAAGGACTACTCAAGTAATATCTTAATCCAGTAAAATTTTCATAAGCACCTGCATCCTTACCCTTGCTATGTTCTAGCCACAGCGTTTGACTATAATCGGCAAAGCTTTCATTCACAGTAATATTACTCCAACTCTCAGCTGTGACTAAGTCTCCAAACCAATGATGAAATAACTCATGTGCAATGGTGCTCTCCCAGCCATTACCATCTTTTAATTCACGTGCATCTTGCAACACCATCTCGTTATGCATGGTAGCTGTAGTATTTTCCATTGCACCACTTACATATTCTCTTCCACTAATTTGCGCATACTTAGCCCAAGGAAAATCAATGCCTAAGATTTTTTCATAATAGGCAATCATAGCAGGGGTCTTGCCATAAATTTGTCTTGCTTCTTTTTCATATTCTTTCTCTACATAATAACTTACTTCTTTGCCTTTGTAATAATCTTTCACAATAGCATAATCGCCTACTGCAAGAAAAAATAAGTAGGGAGCATGTGGTAAATCCATCTTCCAAATATCTACTCTTGTACCATTTTTATTATCAATTTGTTTAACCAATAAACCGTTGGAAAGACTTACATATTTACTCGGCACTGTTAATTGAAACTCTTCTGTACTTTTTTGATTGGGCTTATCAATAATAGGCAGCCATACAGAAGTACCCTCGGTTTCTCCTTGGGTCCATATTTGTATGGGCTTAGTGCTGTCTTTACCCAATGGATTAATGAAGTATAAACCTTTTGCATCGTTAATCGCGGCACTGCCCTTGGCCTTGTATTCATTGGGCTTGGCGGTGTATTTAATGTAGACAGTATAAATATCTGAAGGCGTATAAGATTTATCTAATTGTATTTTAATAACAAGTCCGTCGTATACATATTTTAGAGAACTTATTTTTTTATTCAACATTAAACCTACTTGATGAATGTCCATGCCTTTCGCATCAAGGCTTAAGGTATTTGTTGCTTTAATATGTGGACGAAGATTCAACCATACTTCTCCATTTAATTGCGATTTTGTGTAATCGAAACTAGCTACCAATTTAGTGTGTACTAATTCATTGTCTATAGTAGGAATACCACGGTATTCTTTTTTCCAACTAGTATCTTCTATTTCCTTAGAGCCTTGCTTGTCCTGTGCTCTAGCGTTTAAGCTAATTACAATAAACAGTAAATTAAAAATTAAAAATTTTCTCATCGTTCTATTTTTTTGCATCTTCTCTGCTTCGTATTTGATGCATCTAAGTTACAATACCTATCAAATAGAATCGTTAAAATAAACTTATAAAAAAATAACTAGCTTAGCAGTATAATTAAAGATCAATGGCTAGGTATTTTCTTGAAGTTTCCTATGAT
>Ga0214919_10004528_pt1 | contig 20307 bp, 20 predicted proteins | sample LL1503_MetaG_FD_177994 | JGI IMG/M metagenome (GOLD analysis project Ga0214919, IMG submission 177994) | Freshwater microbial communities from Lake Lanier, Atlanta, Georgia, United States - LL-1503 | ecosystem: Environmental > Aquatic > Freshwater > Lake | place: USA: Georgia | collected... | reverse complement strand
ACGCCTACGCCCACCCCGACACCTACACCTACGCCCACACCTACGCCCACACCTACCCCTACACCTACACCTACGCCTACGCCTACACCTACGCCTACGCCTACACCTACGCCTACACCTACGCCCACGCCTACGCCCACACCGACACCTACACCCACACCGACACCTACGCCCACACCGACGCCCACGCCCACACCGACGCCCACGCCAAGCCCTGGTCCTACACCTACACCTACACCTACACCTACACCCACACCTACGCCCACGCCTACGCCCACACCGACGCCTACGCCTACACCTACGCCTACGCCCACGCCCACGTCAACTGATATAACAAATTTATTAATAGATAGTTCTATTTTACCTAAAAAACACTTAACATATGATTTGGGTAGTCCTACAACAGCATGGAAAAAATTATATTTGAACCCGCAAACAATATCTTTTGTAGATGTGAAAGGTAATGAATTAGGAGGTGTAGGTTTAGATAAAAATAATAATCTCGTATTTACTAAAAATATGACAGATGCTAAGGGAAATGTTAAAACTACAACATCACGAGTTTTGATTAGCAATATACCAATCGAGGCTATAATCGCGATAACTGCAGTATCTACCGCTGCTCTGGGCGTTTTATCATATTTCCTATACGATAAATTTAAATCAAGTAAAAAATAAAATCATTTGCAATACATATATGAAACAGTAGTTTTATAAAAATATATAAAAATAAAAATTTATAAAAAATAAAAATATTGGGTTGTATTTTGCTACATTTTTTTACACATTTAAAATGCCGATTATATTATCTATATTAATAATAATATAATGGAAATAAAACCAGAACCTTATAAATTTGTAATTATGTAACGTTTGTTAAAAAAAATTTACTTTGGCATAATTCATGCGAATCACACTTATCTAAGGTTAGACACATTAAACCTACCGCAATGTCTATTTTTAATGAAATAAAACGTTTATCAAATGAAGAAAGAGATAAATTACTAAAATATATAAATGATTATTACTTTATAAACAAATCAGCATTTTAAATATGAAAAGGTGTAAAAGTGTATTTTGCCACACTTTTTTAAAAGTGTATTTTGCCACACTTTTTTAAAAGTGTATTTTGCCAGACTTTTAAAAAGTGTATTTTGCCACACTTTTAAAAAAGTGTATTTTGCCAGACTTTTAAAAAGTGTATTTTGCCAGACTTTTAAAAAGTGTATTTTGCCACACTTTTTTTAAAAGTGTATTTTGCCACACTTTTTTTAAAAGTGTATATTAAACAAATGGCGTTGAAGAACGGTATTAAGCATTTTCTAAAAAACATATACAATGCTTTTTATAAATCCGCACCCTTACACAAGGTCTTTTACATCTTAAGTATTGTCTTTATTATAATGTTATTTATCAAACGAAAGAATGGAGACATGGAAGGGTTCGAAGAGCGCTCCTCGGAATTCAAATTAAAGGAAGGTCCGACGGTTTATGACGATTTTTACGCCAGTGTCTACGATGAACTCGTATTCAACAAAATAAGGAATGATTATGAAGTCGGGCAGATTATTGAGACGACCAAGCCGACGGACATTAGCAAAATATTAGATATCGGCGCCGGCACCGGCCACAATGTGAGTAGTTTAGCCGCCCATGGCTATAAAGTGGTCGGTATCGACCTTAGCGAAAGCATGATTAAGGCAGCCCAAACCAATTACCCCGATTTGGAATTTCGGGTCGCCGACGCTTTAGATACGATGGCATTTGAAGCCAATTCCTTTACCCATATTACCTGCCTCTATTTTACGATTTATTATATTAAGGATAAACGGTTGTTTTTCGACAACTGTATGCACTGGCTCATGCCGGGAGGTTTTCTCATACTGCATTTAGTTAATCGCGATAAGTTTGACCCGATTTTACCCGCGGGGGACCCCTTTCATATTGTCTCGCCCCAAAGCTACGCCGACCAACGCATTACCTCCACCAATGTGAAATTTAATAACTTTGATTACCGGGCGAATTTTGAAATGATTCCGGCGAATAATGACACGGATGATGTGAATGCAATTTTTCATGAGACCTTTAAGCCACTAAAAAAGGGCGGTATTATCAGAAAAAATGAACACCAATTTTACATGCCGACGCAGGCGAAGATCTTGGCTTTAGCGAAAGAAGCCGGGTTTATTATGTATGCGCAAATTGATATGATTAAATGCCAGTACACGCACCAGTTTATGTATGTTTTGCAGAAGCCTAACTAGCAACCTTTGGAAAAAGTTGAGCCAAAAGGTGCAAGATTAGGTGCAAGATTAGGCGCACACTTTCGGCTAAGTAAAAAAATGCTGTAAAAGCATTTCTCTTTTTTCTTTAAACTTTTATTAAATTAAACACTTTTTTAAATTGTTTTTTCTGATTTTTACACATGGTTTTCGGAATCAAAAGTCTTTCTCTGTTTTTTGAAAGTATGGGTAGGCTTCAAGGTTTTTTGAATACGGATATGTGCTTGTATCCTCATACGACCAGGGTAGCGGATCAGACCACGTTGAAAACAAACCGGCATTTTGAAAGCCCACGAGTTTATATGCATATTCCCGGCGACGTATTTGATCTCGCACGGTTTTCATGGTTGAAAGCCTTTTCCCTGCAGCTTGAGGTGTGTCGTTCTCGTCATCCGATATATCTTCGACGTCTTCCCAGACATAGGTGGGATAAGTTTTCTTGTTTCGGCGCATGTACATCCAAATACTTTTCTCGGATACATGTTCTGTATTGATGCTGTTGTGCGTGGTAATAACCACCGGCGTCGGCTGTTGCACATCTTCATCTTCAACGAAGATTAAACGTGTCTTACTTAACTTTTTCTTGCCTACTACATTTTTCTGAACGGAACTCGACATTTTATACGGCTTTGCTTTGGTAACGGCTTTGCTTTGGTAACGGCTTTGCTTTGGTAACGTGCTTTGCTTTGGTAACTTTGCTTTTGCTTTGGTAACGGCTTTTTTGCTTTGGTAACGGCTTTTTGCTTTGGGTAATACATTTATCTTATTTTTTTTAAATAATTTCAATTTTAAAAAAAGACAGGGAAAATTTTAAAATTTTTTTAAAAAAATTATTTTAAAAAAATTAAAGAAAATAAGGAAAGAAATTTTAAAATTGAAATTATTTAAAAAAAATAAGATAAATGTATTACCAAAGCAAAAGCAAGTTACCAAAGCAAAAGCAAGTTACCAAAGCCGTATAAAATGAGTAAAACCAACCAGAGCAGCAGCCGTTACCAGAGCAGCCGTTACCAGAGCAGCCGTTACCAGAGCAGCAGTTACCAGAGCAGCAGTTATCAGATTCCCGGCCAGTCCTTCAATTTACGGGAGACGCAGATGCCTATCGAAGAAATTTACCTCGCGACATATAAATTTACCAGTATTTTCAGAGAAACTGAGCGCATTTTACTTGAGCGTTTAAGTAGCCGACGAAATCCAGTGGTGGTAGTAGGCACGTTTGATGCACCTCAAAAAGATATCGCCGATAAAGTAAACGGTTCGGAAAGATACTTTCTTAAAAAAACCATGGAAGAAACCGGTGTATATCTGATATTGTACGACATGAAACATTCGACTTATACCTTTTGGGGGTCTAGCGCTTGTAAAGTGTGCGACGCGATGAATCAAATACGGAATCGCATTATTACATATGTCGTGCATGTGCCTTCAAACGGTGCGAAACAAAAGCATGTGCATTCGCCTGAACCGGTTGCACGTGAGCCTGTTGCACGTGAGCCTGTTGCACGTGAGCCTGTTGCACGTGAGCCTGTTGCACGTACACGAGCACGTGACTCGTTTAAAGCTGAACGTGATACCCTTGCGTCTAGTCCTCCGCCCAGGGAAGAAGAAATGAAACCAATCCAGCGGACATCTTCAGCGCCTCGTCGTGAAGAAAAGGCAAACGTAGTACACGAGACTTTATCACCATTTGACTGGAAATATCTCTCTACCCTCAGAAAAGTCGAAAACGAAGCATATATAACGGACATGCTCTGTCAAATGGACAACGGAAAAATCGGTAAAAACGAATGCCTCCATAAATGCGAAGTTTATATGGCGGAATTGCTGAAAAAGACTTTGGCAGAACAGCAAAAAAAGTTCTTTCCGAGACCAGATAGCAACAATTTATAAAAACTTAAAGAAATTGAAATGAATAAAATTGAATAAAAAAAGAAAAAAAGCTTTTTTATTTTTTTATAAAGTATTTTTTATAAAGTATGATTTTTGCACAAAAGTGTTGCTAGGAAATAGTACACGGTTGATACGGTCGGTAATTGAAGGCGCTGTCTTGAAATGCGCACGGTAATTGCTCTTTGGGTTTTGTTTTTAAATAATCCTCAATCGCCTGCAATAAACTAAATCGGTTAATATGTGTTTCATCCATCAGTCCATCCGTAAATGTGTTAAACGCCTCGGGAATTTCGTATTTTTTCATCTGCAATGCATATGTTCGGTCATGTTCATCGTATTTTTCTGCCCTGTATTTCTTCAGTAATTGCACAAGTATAACCGGTTCTTCACTTGTAACTGGTGCACTTGTAACCGGTTCACTTGTAATAACCGGCGCTTCAACAATTGACGCCTCTTCGTTTTTCATCATAGACTCGTTTTTCATCATAGACTCGTTTTCCATCATAGACTCGTTTTCCATCATAGTTGCCATGTTGTTACTGTATTTTAACATCTACTTATTTTTAAGAGTTCATTTCAATTTTATATTTAAAAGTAATTAAATAATAATATAAAGATATGGTCTATATTATTCTCTCTTTGCTAAGTTTACTAATTATCCTTTACCTAATAACCGCCCTCTATTTAAAATGTAGAATGCCTTTTTGGGCCAAGCAACCCGTCTTCCATATTTATAATGGCTTTTATTGGTTGAAACCGCCCGGTATTATCCAGAAAGACCTGCCCAGTCTGGTCGATAAATACATTGATATCTTACATATTAAAACTTTTCCTTTAACCGAAGAGAGAAATGCGCTCTTAACGAGTGTATGTAATTTTATAAAAAATAATTACATCAAAGATAAACGGCAAGCTCAATACAATCCTACGCCAAATAACATCTTAGAGTATTTACAGGCCGCGAATCATGCGAGTTATTGCACCATATACCAGCAACCGAAATTACTATTTAACAAAACGGAGCCAGAGACATCGATTGACGAATTAGTTGCTGTCATTACGGCCAGACCTTTGTATGTACGACTTTTCAGTAATAAGCAAAAAGTGAAGACTTTTCCCACGTATTATGTCGATAACCTCTGTGTACAACCCGCCTATCGCAAAAAAAATATCGCCTCTACCATGATCCGGACCCACTATTACAATTTACGCAAACAAAATAAGCACATACATACGTGTCTCTTTAAGCGCGAAGGTACTTTGAATGCCATTGTCCCCTTAGTAGTATTCAATACATATTGTTTTCAGGTGTCCGTTTTTACTTCAACCGGCATAATTTTACCCCCCAGTATTGCACTGATTGAAATCGGTACAAATCAATTGCATTTACTCGTGGATTTTATGAAGAGCCAAATGGGCAAATTTGAATGCGTTATTCTCCCGGATGTCACGAACTTGGCCCATTTAATAAAAACAAATAATTTAAAAGTGTATGCGCTGTTAGAACAGAATAATATAGTGGCTTTTTATGTGTTTCGCTTAATTGAATTGGCTTATGCGGGAGAGAAAGTGGTCGAATGTATTGCGACGGTGGCAAATTGCGCACCAATACTCTTCCAAACCGGGTTCAACTTAGCCCTGCACAAATTACAAGATAATGTACAGTTGGTATTAATTGAAGATACGGCCCATGCCAACGTATTATTTGCACATTTATTATTACTACAAAAACAAGTGGTAAAATTTGTTAGTCCTACGGCCTTTTTCTTTTATAATTACGCCTGTCATAGTTTCAAAAAGAATGCAGTGTTAATCCTCTATTAAATTACATAAAGATTTCCATATAGTATATATAATTATGTACATACACGTCTTATCATTAGAGTCACAAAAATTTTATATTGGTAAAAGCGTTGGTTCTGATACGGACGAGATAATTAAGTCTTATACGAAAACAAAAAATATAGAACCTTGGGTGAAAAAATATAAACCCTTAACAGTTGTAGAAATATTTAAGCAAACGCACGATAAAAATGAACACTATATTACCATTTATTATATGAAAAAATATGGTATGGATGCTGTTAGAAGTGGTCTTTACCCGGATATCCAGTTAGACAAGCAGGTAATGCATAATTTGGCGCCGGAAATTAAAACATTCGAATTTATTGATAAATATCAGTCTTATAATTATGTGCCCTTCTTTGTCCAGACCGTAGAGAGTAATTTATACAAGTTTTTCAATAGTCCTGCGTATACCGCAAGCGAAAACAAATACCAATTAATAAATGAGGAATTATTTCGGTTGCACGAATTATATAAAAATATAAAAGAACTAGATAACGTAATAAGTCTTACGAATAGAATGAGTTATTATTCGGATAATACATACACAAGCACTACTATTGAATTAATCGATATTGTTAATAATAAAGATTTGATGGACGTATTATATTTTTATGATGATAATAATATACAAACAAAATCCTCTGTTGATAGTGATTATTTATCCAAATATGCTATTAAAATGAATATATTTGATGGGTTAGAAAGAATCGGAGACAGACTAGGGTTCGCATTTAAAAAACGTTCGCTCTTATTAATGAATTTGATAGATTTCAATATTACCAAGAAAAAACAATTATATGAATTAACTAAACATGACATGAATTTATCGAATATGGATATTATAAATTATACAGTAATTGGTTTAACCGAAGAAAAATTAAAACAATTATTAAATGGTTACAATAATATGCCTACATTGAATGAACCTCCTGCGTATGAGCAAATAGAAAAATCTAACGCGTATACTTGCCCGACCGCGCAAAAGAATCCACAATAAAAATGAGAAACACTCCTAAAAACGAATAGAGAATTAATTCTTCCATCACGTGGCCGGTTTTCTCGTCCTGTTGTTCTTCTAATAAATAGATCATGTAATTTAACTTCTCCAACAGTTGATCTTTATTGCCTAAATTTTTACTCATATCGGTATAATAAGGGACCTGGTGTTTATACGGACCGACGTAGTTATTCGCCCCGGTATACGTAAGCCCGTGCGTGTTCGGTGCATTATATCCCGCCGGGCCGGTGTAAGTAGAGCCAGTTTGCCCCGTCGGTAAATTATTAAACCCTTCGATATAGACCGGTCCATCTACTTCCTCGCCTTCGTTAATGGGCGTTACGTGGTAATTTTTAATTGGTTTCAGTTCATCGGCATTTTCCCTTGCCGTAGTAAGGGCTTGACCTTTTCTTCCTTGTAATTCGCCGTGCGGTGGCGGGTAAAAATCTGCCAAGGGGTTTTCATCACTATCGTCGCCGCCATTATGAATAGAACCAATCATGTTTTTGGCATTACTACTAATATGTCGCTCTGTATGCGCATTAATGGGCAAACCGTTATTCTCATTCAATCGTCCATTATTTATGGGTCTATCCACTGTTTTCTTTAAGGTTTTATTCTTTGTATTTCTTTGTTGCCTTTTTTTCTCTATATCGTCATTTCCAATATCATTGGAATTAAAAGGCGACCCTTGTAAGGAATAATTCATGTCTATATGAAATTAAGATATTTTATTTTTGAATAGTTCCTTATAAAATTTATTTACTAAATATATAGATGGATCAACCAATCGATATCATGAATTCATTTCATTATTATAATGAAACATTACCAGCAGAATATAAACGTTTAATTGAACATTATAAGTCTGAAATGGATCCCGATGACTGGGAAGATAATCCTTTAAAAATAAGTTATATTGTCATTAACTGGTTACTTAAAAATAGATTAGGTGCATTATCTTATAATCCGGAATTAATTAAAACCGGTGTTTTAACTAAAGAACAATTATTTGAACAAGTAGCTAACGCCGAATTATTAACTAATGTATTAGCATCATTTCCGAGAGTTACTACTCAAGAAGGTATTACTGTATATAGAGGGAAAACCTGCGAAAATATCATAAATTTACCCATAGGAAAACAAGTGACCATGTATAATTTTTTATCTACTTCGACAAATATAGATGTTGCAACACGATTCAGTAATATAGGAGAAAATCCGTGTTTAATGCGGATAAATATCCCACCAGGTAATCCTTTACCTTTTATTAATATGAGTATGGACCCTACTGATTCTGAGGCCGAAGTATTATTACCCGCCGGATCTACTTTTAAATTAATTAATAAAAGTAAAGTTAGTATTTATATACGTTTGTATGGTTGGCAATTGTATAACGTGTATGATTTTACGCTTGTTCGATTTGGAGCAATTGAAACTCGACATTTTTGGGGGAATTATACGAAATTAGCTGAAAAACTTTATAATGAATATGGAAATATAGAACCTTTAGATATGGATACGGAGGGAGGAAGTCTTACACATAATAAAACAAAACGAAGTATAAATAAAAGTAAAAGAAAAAAAAATAATAGAAAAAAAATAAGTAGAAAACAAATAAGTAGAAAACAAATAAGTAGAAAACAAATAAGTAGAAAACAAATAAGTATAAAACAAATAAGCAGAAAACAAAATATTAGGAAACGAACTAGGCGAAAATTATAAAATTGAAATAGATTACAATTATAATACAATAAGCAAATAAAGCAAAGCAAATAAGTAAAGCAAAGCAAATAAGCAAATAAAGCAAAGCAAATAAGCAAACCGAAACAAAGCAAACAAAAGAAGAAAATGTCCCGATATGAAGTTGAAATTTTACCCGATGGACGATGGCGAAATATGAAACCCGATTACGTTGTATTCAACGACCATATAAAAGAAGGCGAACACTCTTGCTCCTCTTGCAAGTGTTCCTTTTGTCAAGCCCCGTCAGTATTTAATATGATTAAAATTAAACATAAGACCGATGACATATGCGCGGGATACATGTACTGTTTAAGCTGTATTAGAAAAGAATATGAAGAGGCATTGAAAAATAAAAAAGTATAAAAATAAAAAAAAGTATAAAAATAAAATAAAAAATATATATTCTTATCTTATATGGCTTATTCGTTTAAAAAATTACATTTACAAGACCTCTATAAAATCGGCTTATATGAAATAATTATCCTGTTTATTATTCTTTTTTTTACTTATACCATGCCGATGACCGTGTATAAATTTACGAATTCATTCTTTGGTAAAGTAGTGACTTTGTTATCGATTATTTATGCCTCTTACTATAATATTGCGTATGGCCTGGTCTTGACGGCACTATTTCTTTTTATATCCGAGGTTGGCTATTTAGAAGGGTTTACTCGCGTGGAAGGGTTTACTATAAATAAACCCATTATTCCTAATGTCAAAGACGCCTTCATTAAAGAACACTGCACCGATAAACAAACCAAATTTAATTTAGAAACAATTGAGAAAGATTATACGGGCTTGGTGTTTACTGATGGGGTCTGTAATCCCTGCGACAAGACTTGTAGGTATACCATTAGTAATACCAGTGAGAACTTATACTTATTTGATACAAAAATAAAACCGCTGGATTCGACACTGTCTATTGACTGATAAATAAAAGTATATATTTTTGCTGTACTTTTTTTAAAAGTATATATTTTTGCTGTACTTTTTATAAAAGTATATATTTTTGCTGTATCTATTACTTTATAAAAGTATATATTTTTGCTGTATCTATTACATTTGTACTTTTTATAAAAGTACAATATATATGAAACCAGTTATAATATTAATAGCCTTTTTAACCTTTATAGTCTATGTCTTTTTTTTTCCCCCAATGAATACAAATAGAGAAAATTTTGAAAGTGAAATAGTAAATAATCTTAAAAGCAAATATAAACATAATAAACGAAAAGCGCTCATGTTAAAAGATGGCTTTACGAGTAATTTGAATAATAAGGTGACAAAACTAGTGAGAAAGTATAAGCTGTAAAGCAAAGTATAAGCTGTAAAGCAAAGTATAAGCTGTAAAGCAAAGTATAAGCTGTAAAGCAAAGTATAAGCTGTAAAGCAAAGTATAAGCTGTGATTCGTTGTACATTGTAGCGTATACTCTTCACGATAAGAACAGGTCTCTTATGTCCGCAAACTCATTCGTACTGCGGAATATATTGTAAATATCCGCGGACGTATACTTCAGATTTATATCAGCCAGTAATTCACTTTCTGATATATTTATTTGCCAAAACAAATTTATTAGACGCATCACATCATACGCCGTGCATTTTTGAAAATGCAGTTTTATATCAATGCGCCCGGGTCTTATAAGGGCTTTATCCAACACTTCCGGCTTATTACTCGTCATAATAATAATGCGTCCGCTACATTCATTGATGCCGTCAAACATATTCAGTAAATAAGATAAGTTATTGTTGTTATTATTAATATTACTATTCGTGCTACTTAATAATAACTCCGACAACACATTCAGTGCATCGACTTTGACAAAATCGTCCTCTTTTTTCTTTTCTTTCTGTTCATTAGCCTTCAAATCCCGGCATTTCACCGCCTGCCCCATCGCATCAATGTCCTCGAAAATAAGTATGCGTTGGTTTTGCGGGATAATGTATTGTTCACTGATTTCTTCTTTATAAATAATATTGTAGAGGTCGTGAAAATCCATCGTATCATTGAGTTTAATATCGATGCCGTGACGGCCTGTGTGATTCATTAATTGCTTGATGAAGCGTGTTTTCCCGCACCCCGGTTCGCCATACAGTAAAATACCGAGATTATAAGGAATGCCTTTCTCTACATACCACGCTTTATTATTGAGGAAGAAGTCGATTTTTTTGAGGACGGCGTCCATGTCGTGAAAATAGCTGTTGGCAAAGGTGATGGTGGATTCCCACGGCACGGCTTCGATACTCATAGTATTTGCTTTGCTCCCTTTGCTCTTTTCACTGTCGCCACCGCTACTGCCGCTTTTCTTTTTACTGGCGGCGGTGATATACAATTGATGTTCATTTGACGCCGAACGCAAATGCTCTTTATAGGCTTTGACAATACTGTTGATCCAGTCTTGAATTTCCACTAAGGATAACGTGTAGGAATAGATTTTCATCGTATTGTATTCAATATATTCGGTGCCGATCGGACCCCGCTGTTTTTCTTTGGAATCGATGGTAATTGCGCCATAAATATTCGCCGTTAAAGTAAATTCTTTCGATTGATCCACGCAATATTCGCTCGATTTCTCGGTATCCCGGCCGATATCGTCATCCCAGGCTAATTCGCTGACTTCTTTAATTTTATAAATAGATTTGTTGAGGGTGGCTAAATAATGCATAATTGCCCGAAATTTAACACTGCGGAGACGGTCGGTGGCGGTTAACACAATAGTTTGCTTATTTTTATTTTTTGTACTGAACATTATAGCCAGGCGTCGCTTTATGGACCGAACATTGGTATTATTATAAATTAGATACATTAGAGCAAAGAGACAGCAGTCGATTAAAACATAGCCGGTCTTTAACGCACTGATGATATGAGTCATCTGACCCATGATTAAGGGTACAATAAAGTATTCAGGATTCATGCTGTTTATGCTGTTTTATAATTGAAATGCATTCAATGATTCATTTCAATTTTTAAAAAAAAGGTTAAGCAAAAAATATAATACTATGTTAGTATTTTTAAAAAGTGCAAACGTAGTAGTTGATTTTTTTGCGATACCTATTACATTTGTACATTTTTTTAAAAGTATTTTTTAAAAGTGTGTGTTTTGCGATACCTATTACATTTGTACATTTTTCTAAAAGTATTTTTTAAAATTGTGTATTTTGCGATACCTATTACATTTGTACATTTTTCTAAAAGTATTTTTTAAAATTGTGTATTTTGCTACACTTTTTTTAAAAGTGTGTGTTTTGCTACACTTTTTTTAAAAGTGTGTGTTTTGCTACACTTTTTTTAAAAGTGTATGTTTTGCTACACTTTTTTTAAAAGTGTATATATATGGTAAAACAAATTATTGAAAATAGTGGTTTCTATAACCTCTTTCATCAAGCATATATCCACCCCATTAATACCAGTAAACTCTTTGCGGGTATTCTCATGATACTTATGAATATTGGTTCCAAATACATTGAAGTCGGATTAAGTAAATCCCAAGAACATGCTTTAAGAACACATATAGGGCGCGAAATCGTGATTTTTTGCGTGGTGTTTCTCGGGACGCGTGACTTGATTATGTCGATTTTAATGACCGCGGCATTTATCATCTTAACGGAACATGTGTTTAATGAAGAGAGTCGGTTTTGTATTATACCACGCCATTTGAAAAAGATGGCTCACTTGGCGACAAATAAAAAGGAAGATGTTATCACCCCCGAAGATGAACGGAAAGCGCGTGAGCTATTAGAAAAAGCAAAAACAATGCGTAAAAAACAGCAACAAGGGCAGTTCTTAAGTTATATGGATAAATATAGTGATCAGACGTTCGAAGATCAGACCTTTAGTGACCAGTTTTACGCCTAAATAAATACTTTTAAGATAATAAATTAAATCAAAAAATATGAAAATATAATAGAGACAGCAAAAGCCAGTGCTCCATAGAAGCCAGCCCCAGCGACTTTGTAATAGGGATCCAGTGTTTTACCAAACACCTTATATTTATAAATTAATATATCTGCTGCATAGCCAAGAGGAACTGCTAACGAGAGAAAAAGAAGTAATTGTTTTATCGTGAGAGGTGTTAAAAAACCCCATATTACATTGGTTAACAGCATCGTCAGCAGGAGAATCGTAACCACAGTTAAACCCGCATAAACAGCGGTTAGTAACGCATTATTATAATGTTTGAAATAGCTTCGTAAGGCGACAATGGGTTTGGGCATATGAATACTCTTTATTTGGGAGAGATAATTCAAGAAGAAGTCAGACACTGCACTGACAATAAAATTTGCCAGTATAAAACGAAGACTCATACTTAAACGCATTATATATATACTTTTAAAAAGTGTTTTTTTTAAAAGTATTTAATTAAAATATCCAATTAATGTAGTTATGGCCGCCTTACCCATTGAATTATTACAAGTGAATTTATTAACTAACGGCGATTATGTCGCACTGAAACCCTTTATATTCAAACCCAATGTGGCTATATTTTTCACCACTAAAATATTTTTAGATAAACAGATATTAACGGCTAACGGTATCGAAATTCGGTCTTCGCTCTTTCTCAATCATGATATCTTTGAGAAAGCCATACGATTATTAATTGCGGAGGGTTATAGTGAGAAATACACTAGTGAAGACATTCTGAAAAATAATCGAGAGATATTTAGAAAAGTATTTTTTTCGGAGAGTGAAAAAATACCGATTGGTAATAAAACTTATGTCGTGCTTAAAAGTTCTTATGTGCCGGATAGCTTTAACAAGATTACACCTATGAATGCAAATGCAAATCCAAATGTTATACAATATAAGATTGTATATAAATTATATCTGTTGGATAGTCAACGCGATTTAAAACCGGAAGATTTTAAACGGGGCAATTGTAAATTACAAGCCCGGGAACTAAATCAACAAGCGAGGGATATTTTCGGTGTTTCTTTAGGACTCGACGGGGAATTTCCGCCGGTAAGGTCGACGTATAATGTTACACCTTATTCTACGAATTCTTCTTATACTACGAATTCTTCTTATACTAATCCTTCCTATAATCCATCATATAATCCTTCCTATAATCCTTCCTACATAAATCCTTATTCTACAAATCCTTCCTATAATCCATCTATGCAAATAAACGAGGAACTATTGAAAACCAAACGCGATATACGGACATGGTTAAAAGACTATGACGCGAAAATACAACTTGATATGCGGGATCGATATATTCTCGAGTGGCAAGATTATAAAGATATCCAAGAACATGATCGTTTACCCGTTGTGGGTATGAATGCTTGGATTAAGAAACAGGAACAAGAAAATTTGGAAAATAAATATAAAATGGAATGGTTGAACTACAAAAATAAACCAGGGAATAATAGTAGTTTAGAAAAATGGTTGAAAGATAAACAAGAAGAAGTCGTGGAGAATAAAGTGAATGCGTATTATAAAGAATGGCTAAACTATAAAAATGGACAAACTTTACTAGGACGCCCCACGAATCTAAACGAATTTTTAAAAGAACAGGTGAAGCAAGAGCGAGAAAGAGAGGGATACAGAGGTGGGAAGAGTAAAAGTATAAAGAGTAAAAGTATAAAGAGCAAAAGTATACAGAGTAAAAGTATACAGAGAAACAGTATAAAGAAAAGTAAAAAAATAAAGACAAATAGTATGAAGAATAAAAGTAAGAAGGGGAAGAAGGGAAAGAAAAATAATAAGACAAAAAAAAACAGAGTAGGGGGTAAAAATATACAACAAAAACAAAACGTATCAGGCTATTATGACACTTCGAAAATCCACCCGGCTTCTATCATTTTATAATTTTTTATTTAATTTTTTTTTAGCCTGTTCTAATTTAGCCTGTTCTAATTTGGCCATTTCTATTTTAATCAGTTCTAATTTAGCCTGTTCTAATTTATCGAGTTCTAATTGTTCCTCGGCTAATTTGGCTATTTCAAAATCTTCCTGTTCTTTCAGCAATCGGGCGCGTTCGGAAGGTGGCAGTTTTAAACATTCAGTGCGAAAGCCTTCGACTAAATCATACGGAATGTTTTCAAAATCAACTAGGGTCCGATTCAGGGTATACAATTCTTCGGCGTGGGTCGTGGTTTCCAGGGCATTATAAAACGACTCCTGGTCTTCGAAATATTTCCGTGCCGTTTTAATGCCGCATTTTTTGAAAATTGGGGGGATATTATCGCTCTTATCGCCCGCGACGATCTTACAGAACAAATCTTGCTCGGGATTACCGGAGGAACTCTTGCTCTTCAATAAATCCTGATACTTCAAATTACGGATGTGCACGTGATCACTAGCGAGTTGAATATAATCCATATCACTAGCAATAATCCAGATATGCGCGTCCGGATAGGTTTCCCGCAAATGGCGGGTCGTGATCGCAATACAGTCGTCGGCTTCTAAATGGTTGTAGGAGAGGATCGAGTCGACCCCGGCGGTTTCAAAGAGCTTCTCGTCATAGGTCAATTGAAAGAACTTGCTTACGCCAAACTCGTCGTCCCGGCTACGCGTAATTTTATAACTCGGATAAATGCGATTGCGCCAAATATCGCTCCGCTTACAATCCTTGCCGACGAGTTTAATCGAATTGTCGATGCCTAAACATTTATTCATTTCTTGAATGCGCTCGTCAAAGGTTTTTTTGAATTTTTCAATAAATGCGGGGTCGTCATTGCAACTGGTATCCGGTTTTTCGCCGGATTTTGCATTCTTCCACCATACATTTAAGGCGAAATAGCGATAGAATACGAAATAACTGCCGTCGATGAGAACGAAATTTAAAGCCATCTTTATTGTTATACAGATGAAATGTTTAAATGGTTGTGTATCAATTTTATTATTATACTACACTTTTACACTTTTGGGAAAAGTGTGGCAAAAGCTCGGTGGGGGCAAATTTATGGTTGATAAAAGTGAAAACGGAGTAATTATACAGTGCAAATATACTATAATTTTTTATCAATAACAATTTCCTTGGCAATCCGCCTAATGATTTTATTTTCACTATCTGTGATTTCACCATTCCCGCCGGTTGACTGCTTAATCAATTTCATATACTTATCATTGAGTCGTGATTCGCCATCCATGCTTTCCGGATAGGTACTGCTCCACAAACCCATTAATTTCATATTGTTAAAGGAAATGGTTTTAATGGCGTAGCGGAGTTTGGGATTATTGGCTTCTTCTTTTTCCCATATGTCGTTATCCTTGACATATAATATTTCTCTCTTGGCATCGCTACAATGGATCGGGCGTTTATAAATATCCATGCTATTTAACCGGTCCAGCATAATCTTTGTAATGCCTTCCACATAGCCGAGTTCCCCGACACTCTCAAAATCCGACAGCTGAAGATTAATGGAATTGGCGAAATCACTAATATTCATCGCATCCTTGCATTGCTCATTAAGAAAGAATTGGAGGTTGAACGTTTTGTTATGACTGTTAATAGTGTTATTATTAATATTATTATTTCCAGTATTATTTTTACACATTTCGACCATTTGTTTTTGCAAGTCGGAGTTGCTTTTCATTAATTCCATTACCATACTCGTAAGATTTTTAAAATCTTCTGGTTCATTTTGAATAATTACATTTTCTTCTTTTATAATGCTATTACATGTTTTATTGTGACCCCATAATCCCTTTCTAGATTTATATATTTTATTGCAAAAATTACATGTATAAGTTGAGATATTTTTAGCGTTACCTGATGCGTTACCTATATGTTTAGCAGTCAATAAATGTTTAATATATTCGCTATTTTTACTGCAATTATAGGCGCAACATTCACACGTAAATTTGAAATCAACAATATTCGGAGATTTATTCTTTACCATTTTTATATATACTGGTAATATAAAAATCTCCTAAACCTTTTCTAATTAAAATCTATAAAAATAAAAAAAGTTATGGTAACAAATATTTTCATCTCTCTATAAGAAACCAGACCATCTTCTAGGAAAACCAGGTTTTCAAGAATTTCTGGACTGAGGACAGCCCCTTTTGAAAAAAGGACATTTTAAAAATGTCCAAAATGAAAAAAGAATCACCAAACCTGGAAAAATTTCTGAGATATATTTTTTAAATAGATAAAGAAAAGGATTTAATATATACGTATGTTACACTATTAACCATGTATAATAAATTTAAAAAACTCTTTTGTTGCGCTAGTAGTAGCAAAACAAAAAACACCAAATATTTAACCGATATAAATTATGTCGATACCGAACCTTTTGTTCCGCCCATTGTCTATGCCAAAGTTATTAAAGTATATGATGGCGATACCATCACGGTCGCATCAAAGTTACCATTTAAAGGCTCACCGCTGTATAGATTCTCGGTACGGTTTGCCGGGATAGATTCGCCCGAAATAAAAGGCGACACCCCGAAGGAATGCGCCTTGGCGACCAAATCACGCGATGCTTTATACAATCTCATCTTTGGCAAAATAATAGAATTACGAAATAACGGCAAAGAAAAATACGGGCGCTTATTGGCGGATGTTTATTTAGATGGTTTACATGTGAACGCGTGGATGATACAGCACAAATACGCGGTGAAATACGGCGGAGGCAAGAAAATTAGACCGGATAATTGGAATTAGTTATATACTTTTAAAAAAAGAATAACAACAATTTATAAAATATATTCTTATTTTATAAATGATTACGGTGAAAGAATTTATAATAATCACGATTATAATGTTATTGTTGGATAGTATTTATTTATACACATTTAGTGAGTTTTTCAATAACGTCGTCAAAAAAGTGCAAGGTAGTAAATTGAAAATTAATTTATTGGGGGCAACTTTATGCTATATTTTTTTAGTACTTGGTCTGCATTATTTTATTATTAGTCGGAAAAAACCTTTGTTAGATGCGTTTATTCTCGGTATCGTCATTTATGGAGTATATGAAACCACCACTTACGCCCTGCTTGAAAATTGGTCACCACTATCCATAATACTTGATACCTTTTGGGGCGGAGTACTATTTACGTTAACGACATATGTCGCTTATAAACTGTTATAAACAACCTTTATCAGCGAAGCAAGTAAAAAAGGTTGTACAAAAGCTCACAAACTACGTATGTTTTAAATTTAAACCTGTTTTGTTTAAATTTAATCTTAATTTGTTTAAATTTAAACCTAATTTGGCGCAACCTTTTAAAAAGGTTGTTTAGATATCCAAACTCACGGTATTTTTATCGCTCCTCTGTTTGCGTTTCGGTTTGTGGGGCGCCTCCAGCGACGTGTTGCGATTACTCATGACATTATTAATTTGCGACTGCATACGGGGCTCTGATTTTGCCGGGGCCGGAGGCGGGACATTAATCGTCTTCGTTTTTAAACCCGCGAGGAGGTCGCCAATATCGGAGGGACCTTTCATTTCGGCCCGGGGTGGCGCTTTCGAACGCTCCGCCGGCTGGCGACCGACCGGTTCAAATTGCTCTTGAATATTTATCCCATCGTTTTCCCGGGCGCGATTTAAGTCCGGGCGATTCGCGGGAGGCGCGTAGCGTTCGCTCTTGCTCTGTTGGGTAGGCATGGGTGCCGGGGGTCGACTATTATTCATATTGTTAAAATTCACACCCGCTCCGCCCCCGCCCCCGCCCCCACCTCCGCTATTCCCCGGCATAAAATTACTCATAAACCCCCCAAACCCGGGATTTTGTTGCCCCATACTATTCACCGCTGCCTGGGTAAATTGTTGGGCCAGCTCGGGATTTTGCCGCATAATATCGTCCATGCCCGGCATCGAAGATTTAAACATTGTATTAGTCATGTGCACCATAATACCAGAGCCCCCCAATTGAAAGAGCAACTTGAGTTCGGGGGCCATTTTCGCCTTCGACTTGTATTTTTCGTGCAATTCGGCAAAAATCTCGTCATAATCCCCGATATTTTCGTTCAATTGCTCCGCCCAGCCGTCGAGCTTAATATCAAACGGGTCAAAACGGTTATTTAAAAACTCTAAACCGGTAATCGCGGCCATTAACATCCGCCCCTGAAATTTGCAACTGTTAGTGCGCTCTTTCTCGGCAATAATCAATTCATATTCGCCCTTCATCTCCGCGAGAGAAGATTCCATCGAGTATTTCTTGGTTAGCTTGGCACCCTTACGCTCGATTTCTTCTAATTTGCGCAATATCTTGAACTTTTCTAGGAGCATTTCTTCTGGCGACAGCCGGGGCTTATCGGACATTTCCTTATCGGGATTGATCGGGACATTGTTAAATTTTCCGAACCCGTCCCAGGTCTTGGTCTCGGCAAAAGAGGTTTTGTCGGCTGTCGACCGGCCAACCGCGGGCATCGATTCCGCGTCATGGAGACTCATGATACTGCCCGTTAACGAATCTTCGTCATCGTCCCTAAAATTTAACTTCATGCTATCTTCTTTGCCGGAACTTTTGCCCATACCTGAACCATTTAAGGCCTGATTAAAGAGACTCGACTTGGACTTTACGTGGGTAGTTTTGGTATCACTGGCTAAATTATTTAATTCGTTTTCTAAATCATTTAAATCGGCTAAATCAATATCCGCACCCATCCCTTTATTGCCCCCATCATTCTTTCGTTTTTCATTCATTAAGAGTTCGATACCGTCGCCAAAATTCGCGGACTTTTGTTTTGAACTGCTCCCCCGACTTAAATTAATAACCGGATGTTCATCTAAATTAGTAATATCTATAATTTCGGCGTCGATATTCATTATGATAAAAGAATAAATTATAACTTTAAGTTATTCCGCATAGTTAAAGTTTATACATAGTTAAAGTTTATACATAGTTAAACTTATAATATGCAAAATTAGTATTTAAACTTAAAGTAATATATTGTAGTATATGACAATGCCTGTAGCAAATGTACCTACAAATGTACCTACAAATGTACCTGTACCTGCAAATGTACCTGTACCTGCAAATGTACCTGTACCTGCAAATATTAATTATAATTTTCTAAACGAATCCTCTATTTGTCAGGCAACATTTCCGACTAAAGAAGAGTTGACAAACATTATACATGACCATAATTTTAATAAAATTTTATCCCTGATTAGAGTTAAAATAATTTTTTCTAATAGTGTAATGAAAAAGAAAAGTGTTGTTAGTGAAATATTTGGAAACTATGAGTTGGCTTTAATCGAAGACGTGAGAACATTTTTAGTACGTAAGGGCTATTTTATACAAGTTATGACAGATAATTACCAAAATACTACTGGTTGGATTATTGATTGGTCTTAAAAAAAATAAAACTTATACCTTATAAGTTTTATATATATATTTTTTTCATTTTTTTTATACAGGTTTTTTCATTTTTTTTATACAGGTTTTTTCATTTTTTTATATACAGGTTTTTTCATTTTTTTTATACAGGTTTTTTCATTTTTTTTATACAGGTTTTTTTCATTTTTTTTAATACAGGTTTTTTCATTTTTTTTTATACAGGTTTTTTCATTTTTTTTATACAGGTTTTTTTCATTTTTTTTAATACAGGTTTTTTTCATTTTTTTTTTTACAGGTTTTTTTATATTTT
>Ga0214919_10004527_pt1 | contig 20310 bp, 20 predicted proteins | sample LL1503_MetaG_FD_177994 | JGI IMG/M metagenome (GOLD analysis project Ga0214919, IMG submission 177994) | Freshwater microbial communities from Lake Lanier, Atlanta, Georgia, United States - LL-1503 | ecosystem: Environmental > Aquatic > Freshwater > Lake | place: USA: Georgia | collected... | reverse complement strand
GCTTGACAGTCTCAGCTCATGATTTGACGTAAAGTCAATTGCAAGGTACTGAGTATCGTTAATAGTTGTGCCACCACGAAAAAGGTTTTGCTGGGCAAATGCACTCCTCTTCACCCACCCGCTCCAGGTCCAGGTCTTGCGGTTGCCCGCAGATGCAGGCGTACGGTTTAAATATGCACTATCTGCACCGTTGTACCTTAAGGATCTATTTATCTGAAAGCCAGCACTTTCGCCTCCAGCCAGCAGTAAAGGGTTAGCAGAGCCTGGAGTAATCATGCGCCTGTTGGGTTAGTGATGAGTTTGGCAGTGATGCGAGTGCTGCTATCGACGTAATAAAACAACGTAGACAAGGCTCCTGTTGTTGTTGTGATCGTTGGTGTTCCAGCTTCAAATTTAAAATAACTGCCTAGCACCAACGACCTTGCTGTTCCAGAATCTTGAGTGATGGTAATTGCTCCAGACTGGCCGGCAGTGAGATTGGTTGGATTGGCCAACGTAACAGTGCCAGCGCTTAAGGTCATTGAAAAATTATTAGCCGTTGCAAAGTCCAGCGTCACAGTACCACTTACGGTGCCTTGGGCACTGACCGATCCTCGCTGCGCTGCGGTGAAAGTTTGGGCAGTAGCCAGCCCAGCGTAACTTGCCCAGCTTAAAGTCCCCGATCCGTTGGTGCTAAGAGCTTGGCCGCTGGTGCCATCAGCTGCAGGGAGAGTGAGCGTAACATTTGCCGCTATGGTCGCAGGCGCTTGAAATGCGATCCAGTTGCTGCTGTCGGAATCAGCAAAACGCAAATCTGATTGTGTATTGAGGGTAATATCACCAGTAAATGCGCCGCCGGTCTTGGGCATTAATGCCAAATTAACGGCCGTTACGTCACCGATTGTTATCCAAGCCGAATTGGCGCCATTGCGGATTTTAAGCAGCGCAGGGCTTCCGCTGCCATCAATCCAGAACATGTATGCATAAGTGGTCGTTGGTTCGCTAGAACCGCTGTTCTGGCTTACTGCTGCAGCCAGAATGGTATTCAGCTCTGCGCGGAAGCTGGCCCCCGACTGGTTGGCAAGAACGTAATCAGTTGCTTGACTCATGGAATCTCCCGGCCATGGCCGACTGCTTGATAATCGAAGGTCTTAGAGACCGCGTTGCCGCTTCCATCATAGAACCTAATTTGGAAGCCAGATCTAGTAGCGCTTGAAATTGTAAAATAACCTCCAGCGCCAAGAGACTGGGCAGTTATGCCCAGTGAGGGTACATCATAAAACGCGGTTGGGTAGGTAATCGTATAAAGGCTGGTGCCACTTGTTAAGTTTCGTTGCGTCTCGGTGCGCCGCTGGAATGTGATCTTGGCGCCCAGCTGCTCAACCACAATGCTTTGAGAGACGTTAGTACAGGTAACCGTCATCTTAAATTGGAAGCCACGGCCTCGACTTGTTCCATTTACAAAAGGCTGCCATGTACTCCAAGTGGGGGAACCGCCAGGGTCCGTTTGAGTATTGCGAACAAACAGGCTGGCGTTTACATCGCTTAAGTTTTCAGCATCCCAATCAGTCCAATCATCAACAAAATCAGTCTTAACATCAATTAGCGACCCAGGTGTGAAAGGTCGGCTTAGCAGTGCAGCCTGTATATCAACATCATAAACAGCGCCCAAGTCAAGCGTATTTTGAAATGTATATTCTCCACTGCTAGCAGTTCCACCAACGTAATCAATTTGAATTAAATTATCCCAATTTCCGTCTGTTGCCATACTATCTACGTTTGTGGTAGCAACCAAGACAAGGCCAGCCTCGTCTACGCTGTAGACCATGTTTGTGCTTGAGCCAGGAAAATTACCCGTATGCTCTTGATAATTTTGAATTAATAAAGAGTCTTGAGGTGCAGGTAATTTAACAACAGCGCTAGCTACGTCGGGCGATTCATTATTTACGGAATCAACAGCGCGAATAAAATATGTACCTTCCAATAATGGAACGATTTTACGGGTGCTTGCGCCATTTACTGCGGGAACAATATCGTTGGCTCGGCCCCAGCTAGCGGTGCCAGTAGTGTCTGGTGTGTGACGTATACGGATTTGACCGCCAACACGCACGTCAATATCAACTGACTGAGGCCAATACAATTCAGCGCTTTTTTCATCGATTGGCGCGATATTAAGCGATGGGATTGTATTTGGCGGTGCTGATTTACCGGCTGCCGCCAATATGATTGCTGCTTTTGCACCAGCTACCAATAGTGCATTTTGCCCGTAAACTTCAATTTCGTATGTCCCGACGCTGGTGTTCAAGATTTCATAGTCGTTACTCCGTGTTGAAATATCAACCCAGTTGCCGGATTCATATCTCCACCGCACCTGATATTGCGATGATCCTTTTACAACTGACCAGCCGAGAATTATCTTAGAAAATACTTGCCCCTGGGCTTCATACAGAACCTCAGTAGCAGATAGATTCTGTGGCGCAGCTGGACCAGACGACAATGAAGTTGCAGCAGCTGGATTAAATAGGCTTGATGTTGATGGCCGAACTAATGTATTACCTCGCTCAACATAGTCAAATTTGCTTTCGTTGTAACTTAATGCTGTGACTGTATATTGTGCGCGATCTTTTTCCGTTACACTAAGCACTCGCCATAATGTGCGGCGAATTATTGAAGTGCCAACAAACCAAACTGCCCCTTTTTGGGGCGCTTGTTGGAATGGCGCTGCGACAGTCAACACGTTGCCATTGCGCAAAGTAATCTGGCGCGGATTGCCAAAAGTGCCATCTGGTTGGACAATACTCAAATAATCATCATTTGTAAATGTAATATCTGCAACACTATCAACCGTTATTTGCGTGGTAGTTGCCGAAATAATCCGACCACCGGTGCGCTCCCCGGCGCGAACTGGATCGTTGATGCGAATGATTTGACCAGGCCGAACAACCACACCAGCCTCAATGCTGCAAGTAAATGTAACAACCTCTGATTCATATTGATTAGAATATAAAAGCCAATCTGCGATCCGATGCGCTTGGCCTTTACTTGTACAAGCAAAAGCTTCAACTTCTGCTTTTACAACTCCATAGCGGGCAATAGCGGCCCTGTCTTCTACGGTTTCATAGGCTATATCTTGTGTGTTAAGGTCAAAATATTTTGAAACAACTACTGTAGGACGAGCTTTTATGCTGCTGCCACTATAGCTAAATCCTTCTGGCGTAACATTTGAATGATTAAAAATATAGCTTTCATCTGTTGGTCGATCTTGAGCAATAGTTAATGATCCAGCTGTCCAGTATGGCATTGCCCTAAAAATGGACGCCATATCATTAATCAATTTATATGCATCATCTTGGGTCTGGATATTTACGTTACATGTAAATCTTGGTTCCTGGCCGCCGAGGCCGTCACTGACAAGTTCAGAACAATAGACGGAAGCACGATAAAAAGCCCATTTATCAAGTGCAGCGGCATTGATATGATTGCCAAAACCATAACGTTGATTTGTTAATAGATCCCACAGGCACCATGCAGGGTCATTGCACCAAACCGCAGAACCAAATTGACCATCCCAAACGCCACTAAAAAGCAGCCTGCCTTCACGCCCCGTTGTAGTGTCTACCGTGGCATTTGATGGGATCTTAATCTTAAGGCCACGCACCCTATAACTACGTTGAGGCACACTACTAAATTGTTCGGCATTAATCCGCAATTGCATCAATGCACTATTAGGATAACGAAGTTTTGAATAAATAATTTCTGCATACGATGCCCAGTAAAATTCATTTATATGATTCGATGCATTGGTATCTGGGTTGTAACGTTTAACGCGAACACCAATAGGATACGCCGATCCCGCTGGAAAATTAACAACAGTGGATTGCTGATATAAATCAGCTGTTCGGCCAACAATTAATTGATTTTGTGGACCATCGCCACCTGGGCTTTCAAATGGACCACCACCATAGGATAATTCGATTATTACCCTAATTGCAGACCCGCCAATATCCCCAGTGGGTTGAAAGATCTGCATTTGTGGGATTGAAATTGTAACCCGAACTGCATCAACATTCGTATCTGTTATATACCTTGTAATTGGTACATCATATTTAACTTTAGCATTGACCAATATTTCAGACGATGTTGCTTCAGCGCCGGGTATATAATCTTGCGCTTGTGTGCCATAACGAGGTGTTACAGTTACACCAGTAAAGTTATAATCTGATGCCTGCAATGATCCAATGTTTGCCTGTGGCCTTAGTACTGGCGTATTATCTAAGTAAATATCTTTAAGCATTGCAAGGCCATATTCGCTGCTGGTACGAGAAAATCCTTTAGCAGAAGGAAACCCTTCAATCTCACCCTCGCCAATTAAGTCAAGGATTGTTGCCCATTGCGTTGAATTTAAAGTGTCTGGCGTTGTTGTCGGCGAATAAGTGACAGGTGCCGCCGAAGAATAAGTAGGTTGTTGTACAGTGCGCTGTCCACCGCCAAGGCCACCAGAACCAGCGATCATATGTTTGCTCATAGTTTATCGGTGCTCACCCCAAGGGAAATCACTATTGAACCTACAATTGTTTCGCCGTAAATCACGGGAACTGGCACACCTTGCCGCGCAACGTTTTGAATACCAGAAAAGCTAAATGAATTTCGCGGATCGCCTGGGTTGTTTTGTGCTGCGCTAGCGCCCATTTGCGGTGAAATACCGGGGCCAGAGATTTGCGGAACTGGTGAAATGAGTTGCGCTACTCCGCCCAAAGCCAAACTGGACCCAACTCCAACAGTGAGATTTGTGGCCAATGGCCCCAGCCATGCCGCTGCGCCAGGGATAAAGAATGCCGCTGCCACCAAGGCAACACCTGCAACAATTTTCCCAATCGCACCACCAACGTTACCGGCACCGACTAAAACTGGAATGATTTCGATCGGCTCAAGTCCAAGTGGGTAATGTAGGTCTTCCAAATCAAGCCTAGCCCTACCTGTTTTTATTTTATAGTGTTGATTTGCCATATGAGCTTCTAGTGCAGGAAAATTAGCCAGCAAAAACCGCACCGCTTCGGCTGGCGAGCTGACCGCTGCCTCAAATGTCCGTTGGCCAAGAAATTTAGCCAAATTGCCATAGACTTTGATTTTGCGTAGCATGGCTAGCCCTGGCTTGCATCTATCATAAGCCGGCTGGCATGACGCAGTACTTTCCCGGTGGCATTGATCCAATAGCCGCCGTAAATATCCCGACTGCTAAGCCGTCCGCGTAAATGATGCAAAATCATTTGATCGCCCAAGTAAATAGCGACATGATTCAAGCCGGAAGTTTCAATTGACATTAAAATCGCATCGCCTGGTTGCATATCTTCAAATCGCACTTGCTGAAAACCAGTTGCAGCAAAACATTTGTCAAACATTGGAGCATCATTAAATTCATCTTTTGAAGATGGCCGCTCCCAATCGCGTAAATCAAGTTTCCATTCTTCTGCGTACCAATCTCGCACGAGTGTCCAGCAATCTGATATTCCCCACACCCACTGCCTGCCAATCAATGGCGCTTTATATCCTTGTGGACGATATTCGCCCCACTGTTCGGTTTTAGGATTGACGATGTACCAAGGCAAGCCAGATTGCTCGCAAGCGATCCGATCGGTTTCGCTTGGCTCTGGCAATGTCCAAGGATGGCTATGTATAACTGCTAGCACTTCACCCAAATCTTCGGTTGCGGCGTAATCTTCTGGGTCAAGAATAAATTGATCTTGTGGATCAGGCGCCAAGTTGCGGCAAGGAATGTAACGTTTGCGACCTTTGACCACTACCAACAAACCACATGATTCCCGTGGGTCTTCGGCTTTGGCGTGGCTTAACGCAGCAGTGCGGGTGGTGTTATTCATCAATATAAATTACCAAGACCCGGAAAACCCCCAAATGGCAATGGATTATTTTGACCAAAACGTGCCTCACAGCTGGTAAGTCGCTTGCCGCAGACATCAGCGGCTGGGTCATTACTACCGCCACCAACCAGTGGCTCTTTGCTGGAAGAAAATCCAGAGGTCCAAAGCACGGCGCTTCCGCTGTCGTAAAGCTTTAATGCTCCATTGTTTTCTTGAGTCAACCTAGCAACAGTTGGGCCAGTTGAAAGGACTCTGAATTGCGCTGCTATGGTAGTGTATGTAATATAATCCGTTTGCTTAAATGGGTTGGTATCACTGACTCCGTTGTTTGTATAAGCATAGAATAACTGATCGTCGCCCCAAGTGCCAGTATTGCTTACATGGCTAATGCTTGTAATTTGATAAAATAAGTTACCATTATAAAAACTATATTTATCATAATTAAAAACCTTGGCTTGAGCGGTAATATTTACGGTCAAAGACCGCAAGGGTCGGGTGAACGTATACTGAATAGTTCGATAATCATTTTCAGCTACCGTTTGATTCAGATTATTTTTCCATACTCCATTATAACTGTCATAAGTAATTTCGCCAAAAAGCTCAACAGAAAACGTTACATTTCGTCCGTAAAAATTTGTGCCTTCAGGCAAGTAACCTACAATACTAATTGAAGTGAAAACTCGAGAATTTAAACTTGAATTCCAGATTAAAGTGGCTGGCGAGGTAAGCTTTAATACACCAAAATTATCATTAAATACTTGGACATAGGTTGAAATAGATTGCCCAGAAGTATTGGTAAACCATACGGGTGTTCCATTTTTGGAATATGTGACAAAATTACCATCCGGTTCTATCACACTGCGATACCATCCGTTCGATGACGTAATTGATTGTCCAGTATTAAGTACCTGACCAGCATTCAATGAAGCACTGCCAGCCGTAAAATTAGTGGCAGCAACTAAAGTCACAGCTGTATCATTTTCATTAAAATAAACTGTGCCAGTGTAGCCACATTCAGCGCTGCGATAAACCCATGGGCATAAATTTGACATGCATTGACGCTTGGGTGCACGGACACCAGCAAGATCAAAGCTAGAAGCTAATTCAAATTCAACTAACGTTCTGTTCTCTACGACTTTGCGATCTACATAATAAATTTCTAATGGCATAATGGCTTCTGGATCGGGCTGGCCATATGGGTTAACTCCACCAGCAAAATTAGCATGATCAAGGAATCTAGCCAGAGTACGAATACGGGTGAGTTTGGCGCCACAAAGATCATTGCCAGGTGATTTGTAATTTACGCTTAGCAATAAAGCAGAGATTGAACTTAACGCATTTGAGACTCTAATTACTGGTCGGGGCAAAGTGCCCTTGCTGTTATATTCAAATCCCTCAGCTTCAATTGGAAAAGGCGCATAAGTTTTGCCAGCGAATACAACTGGCTGCGTGAGACCCGTAGCGTTTAAACCCGCGTGAAATCTATATATGTCGCTGCTATTGTGTAAGCTTTGAGAAAATTCAAGCTCAAATAATTCAATAATTTGCGAAGGCGATGGTTTTTGTAGTTCGCTGATAACGCTTGGATAGGCACTTGCACCTGGAATTTCGTTTGTCATTGATCGGGCACCTCCCTGAATTCAGCGGTTATTTTGTTTAAATTATATGTTTTGTATTCGATATTCCATTGCTCGCATATATAAAGACGGGTGTTGCCAAATGGGTTTGTCCATGTAAATGATTCAACACCACCTCGGTCATAAAAGAATGCATCGATTTCCGCTCGTTCCGTATTAGAACGATTATCAAATGTTACCGTCCAAGTCCATAATGCTGTGTTCAAGCCAAACCGTAGCCGGTGTTCATAGCCATCGCCAAGGTTGACCGTTGTTTGCCGAGGCTTTCGGTTTGAAACCGGAGGATAGTCTGCAGTCCAAGTAAAGGTTGCCATTATGTTGCCAGCAGGCCTCCAGGGCGACGTTGTTTGATCAGTTCGGCCTGGACAGCGCCAGCGACGGCGCGACCAAGCTGCTGGGCGTCAGGGCGGTTACCTTGCACGTTAGTGCCTTGTGCATCAACGTTCACGACCACATTAGCGCCACCGCCGCCCTGCAATGCCACTGGAATTCTACGGCCATCAGGCAATGGCACATAGGCTTCATTCATGTTGCCTTCGCCAAATAGGGCCATTTGAGGACCAGAAGCGATACCTCCGGCGGCATAGGAGCGTAAAGGCATTGGCCCCATGGGGGTCATGATGCCGCCGTTGGCAAAACCAAAATTAGGGCCAGCAGTACCTACGCCAGTTACTGGATTGGTGTAACCAGATCCAAAGCCAGCAGAAGATGGGGCCGGACCAAATAAATTACCAATGCCTTGCACAATAGGTTTTAATATTAATTGTTGAGTCAAAATTCTAATCATATCTTTAATTATTGAATTTGCAAAATCTTTAAAATTTGCCTTGCCAGTTGTGGCTAATTCAACAATACTATCTGATAATCCTTTAAACGTATTAGTTGTCAATGCAGATACGTTTTGATTTAATGTTCCAATGCCGTCAGTAAAACCTTTTAAACCATCGCGAAGGCCTTGGCCAATATCAGCAGCATTTAATTTTTCAATTTCTGCATCTATTTGTCGTATAGCATATGCTGTTTTAAGGGCTTCTTCCCTGCTTGCGTTAAGGCCATCAACTATTTCTTGAAAATCTTTATTCCCCATTCCTGCTTGCTTTGCCTTTTCTGTTTCTTGTTTTAATAATTGATCATATGTTTGCCTTACTTTTAAATCGCCCAATTCAGCGGCAAGAGCCTTGGGGTCATTTCTATATTGCTTACGCAAACCTGCTTCAGTTAATTGCTTTGCATTTACGTCAGCCTGCTCGTACAGCATTTGCTGCATTTTGGTTTTGATTTCGTCGTATTTGTCTTTTTGTTTGTCTAGTTCTTGTGTTTGATCTTTTTTTAATTTAGAAATATTTTCTTCAATTCTTAATTGCGCTTGAAATTTAAAAATTTCATTCTCTTTAAGAGTAGTTTCCTCTAAATATCCACGTTGAAATGCAAGAAGTTTTTTCCTTTTTGGATCTTTTTCAAGTGCAACTTGTGCTCCCGCCTCCGAAAGCTTTATTGATCTTTCAATTTCTTTATTTGCAAGTTCATATTGCAGTTTTGCTACGCTTAAACTTTGCACTCCTGCAATATTTTTTCTTTCTTCTTCTTCGCGAATTTTTCTTTCAAGAACTGCAATATTTTTTAAATTACTTAAAATGTCATAATTACTTTTTGCTTTAAAGCTAGCCACGTTTTGCAATATTTTATATTCTTTTTCCGTCATTCCCTTGGTTTCATCCCCCTTGGGATCTTGATAATTTGATGGTTTGTCAAGTTCTTTTCTTAATTTTTCTAATTCTTTATTTTTTTCTGTAGTAGATAATTGATTGTAGCGCTCCCTGAATTTAGGGTCAAGAAAACCTAGAAGTCCTCTATTGCCTTGCTCTTTGGAAGCTTGTTCAAAAGCTTTTTGATTAGCTGCAATCTCAATAGCGCTTCTTTTTGATGACTCAATTGCAGCAGTCACTAGATTTGCAAATTTTGTAATTAAATCTTGTATGCCGGCACCTACAGGTTTAAAGAATTCACCAAATGCAAGTTGCATTTTTTTCAATGCATTTTCCATTCGTGCGCCTGCTTCATCCGTTGAATTTGCCATTCTTTTGGCAGTTTCTGCGTATTGAGGCCCCAGCGCGGCAACAAATTTCATTAAATCATTAAGGCCAACAGTCCCTTGCTCAAGATCTTTTTGCAATTGCGGCAATGTTCTGCCAGTTGACTTAGCAAATAGTGCCACGGCGCCTGGGAGACGTTCTCCAAGCTGGCCGCTTAGCTCTTCTGCGCTAACCTTGCCTTTACTGAACACTTGCGACATTGCAAGCAATGCGCTTTGTGTATCGGCTGTGCTACCGCCAGTAGCTTTAATTGCAGCAGTGACGTTTCTAAATACAAGATTTGCATCTTTTATATTGCCGCCTGCGCCTTTAACGGAAGCGGAAAGTCGAGTAAATGATTGAGTAGCGTCAAGAATTGGAACATTAAAATCTTGACTTATAGATTTAATGGCTTGCTGTGCTCTTGCGTATTCACTTGATGTACCAGTAACACCTTTCAAGGCAATGTTTAGCTTGCTAACTTCTGCCGCATATTCCGCTGTACTTACAACACTTTGCCGAACCAGCGCTGCAGTTGCCCCAATGCTGGCGCCCATTTGAGCGCCAGCTGGCCCGCCAAGTGCTGCACCCACGCCAGCGCCTACAGCCGCTTCAGGGCCGCCAAATATGCCGGCTGCAGCTACAATACCCGCGGATTGCCCAAATTCTTGTCGACGCTGTTGACGCCTACCACGCGCAGCAAGGCGCCTGTCGAAATCTGCAATTTGAGCATCAAATCCAGTTTTTTGTTCTTTTAGGTAAGTAATTTGCTGCCTATTTTCTGCCTGAATTTCTAATTGATTATATTTTTCATTTAACTCAAGTCGTTCTATTCTTGCTCGTTGTTGCAATGAATATTGCTGATCCAACGAAGACCGCATTTGGTCAAGCGCTTGATTTGCCTGGCCGTAATTTAATTGCTGGGGACCGATCGGACTTGGATATGCATTTTCAACTTGTTTGCGCCAAAACTCGGGGTCGTTGGTGCCAAAGGGCATTTGGCCATAGGCACCATAAGTGCGCCCCCTTCCCATAATTGCTTGGCCTGCATTGCCACCAGAAGCAATACCGCTGCTGGCGCTTTTAAATTGTGTTGCAGCTTGCGTTACAGAATTTAAGCGATTCTCTACGAGCTTGATATCTTGTGCAAACTGCCTGTATTCACTGCTTGCAATTGATGCTTGATCTTTAAGGCTTTTAAGTGTATTAACTGCTGAACGTAGATTATTTTCTGATGCATTTGACGCAGAACCAAGTGCTACCGCAGCGTCACGTAATCTATTTAAATCTGATGCGGCAGGAGTCGCAGATCCTTGTAGGGATTTAATTGCAGACTTAAGACCCTCGACGTTTTCAACGCCACGGACTAAGGCTTCAATTCTAAATTGGGTATCAGCGCTAGCCATCGCGGTTCAATGCTCCAAGTGCTGCTGCTTCCATGACTTGGATGCCCTCCAGCATGGCTTGCGCGTCTTCTATTGAGTATAGTTCACAGAACCAGCGTAATGTCTCATATTTAAGCCCCACGTAGCCGCCCATGGTCACGTTCCATTGTGTTTCCATACGCAAAAACATCAGGACTATGTCCCAGTTCTCTTGCCACACCTCAAAATCTTCAGATACAGACGGCAGGCTTGGAGGGTTGATCCCCAAGCCTGCGGCGTCCTTTTCGGTCTCATCGACCACACTGCCGCCAGCCCAATGCTCGGCGGCTTCTGTTAGTTTTTTCGCTTGGCTCCTGTCAAGCTAGCAAAAAATGCTTCGACGATTGCCGCACCCACTAATGGCACGTTAAGCAGTTGGTCAAGCGCTGCAGTGCTAAAAGGCACTTCTGCGCCTTCAATGTCAGATACACCTTTCCAGCCAATTACCACTTCTTTAGAGAAGTCTGCATCGTTGGTGGTACCTTTGCCGTCAATTACTTCTTGGATTCGCGATTGCGAAAGCCGTTTGAGTTCAACGTCAAAAGTTTGCTTTTCAAACCGGCCACCATCTACTGGAAATTCGACGGTAACCGGCCAGGAATAGCTATCCGACTGCTTAAGAACAAATGCCATTGGGGATCAGGTGTAAGCAAGGGACAGTTCGTCGTTGCCGGCGGCGGTTGGAGTCGCCACATAAGGCAGGTTTAGCATTGCAATGCCGTTTAAGTCGGCATAGGATGCGTCCGCCAAATCTGACTGAGCCATCGTCAGCGTTGCAATGTTACCAGCAGTGGTGCCATGCTGGAACGAAATGCTACCGGTGGTTGAACCGGTGGACACCGTAAAATAATTCTTGGTGGCCAACAACACGGCCTCAATCGACATGGTGCCAGCAGGCTTGCGGTCAGTAATCAGCACTTCCTTAGTGCCGCCAATCAACTCACGATAAACAATCTCGTTGCCAAGATTGAGATCGATTGATTGAAGGGCGCCGGAATAGCTGAATGCTGAGAAACTGGTGGTGTTGCCGTTTTTGAAGATCAGCGGTGTTGCTTGGTTGGCATAAGTTGGCGTAGCAAGCGCTGTATCGGTAGGAGCGTTATAGATCCCGGTCATCGTGAAGGCAATGGTAGGGATTGCTCCGACCTGGCCATTGAGGGTAAATGTGCCGCGGGCGCCGGTCACAATGTGACGAATGCCGTCTTGATAGAAGTAGATCGTGACCGAACTAAAGCTGGTGCTTACTGGCGCGTAGGTAACGCTAGTGGTGGCCACCACGGTCTCAGACAGCCCACAAGCCTTAAGCACGGGGCCATAGGCAGGTGCAGTACCAGCAGCGCCGGAGCCGGCAAGTTCAACCTCAAAGGTTACCTGCACACGGGTTTGTGCGAGTAACTGCTCGTAATTACCCAAATACGGGCGGATTAGTTCACGCTGAACTATGTCCGACTGAAGCGGCACAATGTCCAAATTCCGCACTAGGATCGCATTAGCCGATCCAGTTGGTGTTGGGTCGGTGCCGTAGGTAGCTTCAGCCTTGGCTAGGATCAGCCGTTTCCGTGTTAGCAGAGCCATTGCTCAATTCCTCGGGTTGAGTGTTGGCCGGCTCTGTCCGCTCGATGAGCTTCCGCTTGCCGGTTTTGGAATCAAGAAGGTAAGAACCACCTTGGCCCCAATATTCATCCATCATGATAGCCATGATCAGCTCGCAAGATTTGCGACCGAAGTGCGGTAAAGCACTCGATAATCACACATTACCACGCCCGCTGGTTGATCTGCTTCAACGGTTTCAAATGTCACCCCAACTGGCTGAATGTCGATGGCATAACCGCCAAGCGTAAGATCGGCCATTAGTTTGCCGTGCAGGCTTTCAATTATTGGATCGGCAATTTGATCCGGGATGTTGCCGCGCACAATTACTGCAACACGAACGGTAAGGCTCCAATCCAGCGTGGGGAGGCTTGTGTTTTGACTGGCCTGGTCGCTGATAGGTTCCACCACGATTGCAGGGCTTTCAGCGCGAGCTATGGGCTCCACGCGGCTGCGATAGATCCTGGTGCTAACGCCGGTGGTACCGGTGAGTGCAGTACGGATTGCGGTGATAATTGTTTCGCGTTTAGTGGTCATGATGCAACCTGAACATAGGATTCAACGCTAACCACACGAAAGCCTTATCAGCCTTAAAATTACTCATCAGGATTTTTGCAGTCCAATTTCTACAAAAGCACCATCATCAATCAACCTTGTCTCGCGCACTGTATAGGCAGTGCCAGCCACTGTAATCGAATTGCCGTAGACCAAGGTGCCAAAGCTGCTGGCTTTTGCTGTCAATGTATAATCAGTGCTCAGCACCATATCGCCGGCGATCACTTGGGCAGGCATATCTAAAATTCCCAATGCAGTAACGGCGCCAGCTGTGCAGCTGACGCCGAAATCGTTGAGGAACGTCGATAGGTCCTCAGTAAAAGCCATCAGACGTACTTCTTAGAAGCAAGAGCTGTGACTGAAACTGAACCGGTGCCACTGCCACCGCTCACAGTAAACAACACGCGCACATAACGCAACAGGTTGTCGCTGTTGAGGTAGATCTTTTCGTTGAATGCGGTATTAGCAGCAGCAGCGGTAAAGCCGCCACCAGTAATATCAGCGAAATCGCCAGAAGTAGTTGTATCAGAGTGCTGCAACTTAGCGGTGCGGGTGATGCCAGCACCACCGGCGGCGGCATCGATCATGAAAGCAACATCGCCTTCATAGTTGAGCAGATCAACATAGGCAGGGGTGCCGGCGCCAGTGGCAGAAACCACAGCGGTTTTATGCAGGCTCAACAGATCGGTCTTAGAGCCGAGATTGTGGATGGTCATTTGCTAGTTCTCCGTTTTGGGGGTGTGGGTTGAATCGTTTCAATTACTTGGGCCACAGCGTCTGCAGCCTTAATCGCTTTGCCAATGCCAATCAGGAATTTGGCATCCGCAGGGGAAGCATTAAGTACTTCCCCAATACGGACCACCTGGCCTGCCAACATTGTTTGCCGCAAGACCTCAATCTTCATGATCAGAGGGTGTTGTTGCCACGGGTGAAGGACTCAGGATGGCGAACGGCAATGTCCACATCCTGCATCGCTACAACGCGCACAGTGCCGGAGGTGCTGTGGGTGTAGGGATCCACCATGATGTCCAAACCAGAGAAGTAAGCAATGATCAGGTCGGCAAAATTGCCAAACCATAGATCGTTGCTTGCAACCTGGTTGCTGACCAGGCCGCGATAGCCATTCACTTCGCCGTCCATATAAATGAACTGAGCGGTGTTGCTGGCTTTTTCGGTGGTTTTCAGGGAACCGCGCATGGCGGCGTTCATTAGATACACAGGGCTACCCAGCAATGCGTTAGCAGTTGCGAGGTCAGATTCAAGTGCCACCACCTCGGTGAATGTCGGGGTGTTAGCGGCGAAATCTTCAGTGCCGATACCGGTGGTCAGCTTCAGGCCGAGGGGCTCGCTGTTGGTGCCGGTGCCATAAAGGCCGGCGTAATCAATTTTGAGCGCCAGTACGGTGGCAAGATCACGACGAACCATTTGCTCAACGTCGATGCTGGATTGCAGCATCAGGCGACGGCTGTAGTCGGTATAAGCAGCCACGGTCTTGGGGGTCAGGCTTACCTGATCGACAGACTGTTGGCTTTCGGTAGGAGCACCGGATTCTGCAACCCAATAAGCGGTAGCAGCGCCGTTTTGACGGGGGATTGCAACGTTGCCGGTCAGGCCGGTGAGCACGGTGGCGCCAGCTTGATCAAGTGCGGAAGCATTGCGTAGCAGGTCGATGAAACTGCCGGAATCCAGCATGGTTTCAACCAACGCACCACCACCGGAGCTAACACCAGCGGTCAGGTCGCGGCGCAGCACATCAGCGGGAATCGTGATGCCGCGGGATTGGCGACCCAGTTGAGCGGCAGCAGCTTCAGAAGCTTCAATTTCAAATGCAGCAGCTTCACGGGCTCCACGGTCGGTGGGATTAGCCAGAAAGTTGATCGCCCGCAGGAAAGAAAAGTTCTTGGCTTCCTTGGAGGTAAGGCCAATTTCAGGAGCGCTGACGGGCTCTTGCTTGGAACCAATCTTTTCCAGTACAGCAGCGCGAGCTTCATCAAGGCTGCGGCCACCTTCGATGAGTTGACGGCTAAGATCGGTCATTGAATGCTTATCGCACAGGGCGGAAATAGCGGAGATGCGGCTGCGCTCAGCTTTGGCGGCTTCTTCAGCCACCACCGCCGTATTGTCGGGGGTGTTGTCCATGATTTCAACAGTGGGTTGTGGTGGTGCGGCAGAAGCCGCAGGTTGAGCATCAAGCGAACGCCCGATGCCGACACTGGGGTCTGCAGGTATACTAACCATGCTCACTTCATGTACGCCCCATGAAGTGGCAATAAACTCGCCGGAGCCGCGTTGCTCCATGTCGTTGATCTGATAACCAAACGACACGTTACGCAATATTCCATCTTTTACATCAGTCAAAACCTCCTGAGCAAAAGGGTTTTGGCTGAATCGTACCGTTACATAACCACGCTTAAGTTGTTCATCAATCCAGCCGCGCTCGACGACGCCGATCACTTTGGCGGGATCATGATTGAACAGCAGCGGTGCGCCATCGTTCAAACGTTGCAGGTCAGCGGCGCCACGTTCATGGCTTAGCACCTCAGTGCCAAAATACCGCTGCACCGGATACTCAGAACTAAACGGAAATTCAAAAGTGCGTTCGTCGTCGCTGATTTGAAAATCAACGGCCTCCGCCCGTGTCAGCTTTTCCATTGGGATCATGCAATTACCTCATCTTGAGAATCATATTCGGTGGGTGTTGATGTTTCCACCAATGGCACCGGCTGTTGGGCGCCGGCATCATTTACCTGAGTTGGGTCTGTATCCAACACAATGCCAAGCTCATCAAATTTGGCCAGCTCGGCCTGTCGTTGCAGCAGTAGATCTTCAAGATCGCCACCTTGCTCTGACACCACATCAGATAACGTCTTAAACCCACAGCGGACGGCGGTCTTATAAGCTTCAACTTCCTTCTGCGGATCAACCCAGCTCCAGCCGCGGGGCATCCATTGAATTTTGCGGAATCGCTCTGGATTAATTTCATACCCTTGAATTGGCAGCTCACCGCTCATTACTGCCATTTCAAGCCATGCTTCATATATAGGCTGATGAAAATTTTCAATCATAAACTTCTGCAACACCCGCCAGGTATCGCGTTCTTCCAGCAAGCTCAACCTGCTGCTGCTGTAATTGGTTTGTGTAAAATCTTTAGATACAGATTCAAAGCTGCAGCCAACACCAGCCGCAACAGCGCGTAACATTGAGCGCATAAATGGCTCAAATTGACCATCAGGCGCATCAAGGCTTGGAACCGATACAGTCTCACCGGGCTGCAAATACTTGAACACACCAGGCTCAAAATTGCTTACTCGTTCGCCGTTGTAAATCTCATCACCATGCAGCTCGCCGTCAGGGCTAGTAATAAAGCCCATCAAGCTACTGCTGGCCCGCGCACGAATAACTTCAGCTTCCTCATAGCCAGCTAGATGGTGCAACCGTTGGATGGCGCTAGAAAACCAGCTCACGCCACGGGTTTGGCCAGGGCGCTCTGTAATAAACAAATGCAGCACATCTGCTGCTGGTACCCGAATGCGGCGCATATTCTGCCGATTAGCGCCAACAAACTGATCGCCAGGGTGTGACTGATAAAAGTGATAAGCAACAGGCCGTCCCCAACGATCAACCTCGACGCCCATCCGCACCATGTTGCCGTTTACTGGCTGCGGCACTTCATCATCAATCAGATAATCGCTTTCAAGGATTTCAAGCGCAAATGGAGTCTTGCCGCCGCCAAATGGTTGACGCACCAATCGTATAAATACTTCCCCTGATTCGCAAATTGATCGAATTGCCAAGCGCTCAATATCGCTAAAGCACAACATGCCAGCAGTGTGGCAACTTTGCTTACGGCTCCATTCTTCCCACTTTTCGTGAATTTGTTCGTTCAATGTTTCGTCTAATTTGCCGCCGCGTTGCATCTTGACCTGCGGCTGCATCTTGATACCTTGACCGATTACATTATTTTGCACTGACCGCAACGCCTGCCGCGCAAAATCATTATCACGAACCAGTTGCCGCGCACGATTGCGTAATGTTCTAAAACTAGATTTAATCTCAGAATCAACGCTGGTTGAGCTGGTAATCCAGTCAGCCGTCAGCCTTGTTACCGAAGCGCCTTGATACCCGCGTTGCCGTGGCTTAGGTGCCCCGCTCCGTAGCCAGCTATAAATTGCAGAACGAATGCCCATCAGAAGCGCACAAACAGGTTATGGGGGTTGCCCAGGCCGTTGGCCTGCAGCTGAGCGGCTTGCTCGCGCTTCACCTCAGCCTTTAGTTTACCCTCAAGCATCAACAAATCAGCCATTTCATATTTCTTTAAATTTCTGGTGCCAATCCGATATTCCTGCACCACGCCGCCGGATACGATTGTTCTAATCGCAGCCTGCACAGCCTCCAAATCCTTTTGCGCTTGCGTCCTACCGTCAAAAGCGCCTGGTGTGCTGGTGTAATTAAGCGCTGGCAGCACCTCAAGCTGGCCGGCACCAAGCGTAATCTTTTCGCTGTTATACGTTGCAATTGCCTGCCAAAACCATTGCCCTGCATCAAAACCAGCGCTGGTCGCGGCTGAAATCGTCATCTCCCAGCCAATGCCATAAGCGCTGCCAACCACCGTTGCGCCTTCGCTTGCTGTATTGGTGCGAAGGTAATAAGTCAGCGTCCACGTTGCGCTGGTAATTGCATTGCCAAATACATCAACACCCGAATCATCGCGCCATTTGACCGTATTGTCCGCTCGGATTTGGCTTGGAATGTTCACGGCATTACCAATTGTTAACGAATGCAGGGCCAGCAGCGGCGGCCTTCTTTGATCTTAGCGGAGCTGTTGGTTGTTCCAAGCGGCGTTCCAGCTGATCCCATATTGTGCGTCGATCATAGCGCTGGTACATCAAATTCAATGCCGCATACGCATAGACCAAGCAATCAAGCGCTTCATTCCGTGCCGATGGTTTTTTGACCCACTCACGAACCGGAAAACCCTTTACGAAACGTAATGCCTGCTTTTCAGCGGTCAGTTGCTCAAAATATTCAGTGCCTGTTTCGTTATGAAAATGTAAAAATCCAGGGCCGATCTCGTTATGGCGCAACCGGCCAAATAACGTCGTCTTAATGGTGTCGCCACCAACCGGGTAGACCGATGCGCCGCGCTTCAGTGATTTACCTGCGCTATTAAGGTCCACCTTGCTGGCTTTTCCAATTGGTGGCTTGCCCCGCTGGCTGGAGCCTTTGATCGCCACCACGCCCTGGCGGCCGCGTTCACGCGCATATTGATACACCTCATTTGTCATATGACCGCCACTATCGATTGCAACTACATCGGGTCGCAGCTTTCCGTTTAGCTCATGCGGCCATTCACGCAGCACTACCTCGTCCAATTGCTTCCATACCTCCGCCCTAGCTGGATCGCCAAAGATCTCTTGGTGATGTATCAACCAGCCCTCCTCATCGCGGCCCCAGCCCCATACGCTTACGGCTAGCCGGTTGTCCTGTACGTCAACACCAGCCGTCAATGCCAGCGCTCCGGCAGGGAGCACATCAGGCTCATAGGCCTCGCAACGTTCCAGCAGCGCGGCAGCGCCGATCTTGCTTGCATAATCTTCTTCCCATGTTTCGCCCAGCACCGTATTGACCCATGTCTTCAACGCTTCCGGGTTGGTCTTGGCTTCCAAGAATTCTTCCACCAAATGCGGCCACGTTGCATTAGGGCTATAGCTATACGCTGCCCAAATATGAAAACCGATATGCCTACCGTTGCCCGGTGCAGTTGCTAGCCATTCGCCATTTTCTACCATCCATCGTTTTTTGCTATGCGAAATCAAGACACCGCATGATTCACAGCAATATGCAGCAGTGCTTGGATCGTTATCGCTCCAGCGCATATTGGCCCATTTCAAATATTGCTTATGGTTGCAATCAGGGCACGGCACAAAATAACGCCGTTGGTCTGTTTCGCCAAACATCCGCTCAATGCGGCTAAAATCTTTGACAGTGGGCGTGCTGCCCGCAATGATCTTACGATTCCAGTAATATTCAGATCGCCTAATGCCAAGCTTGATCTGGTCACCTTCGGTGCCAGCGCTAGGCGGATAACCATCAACTTCGTCAAACAGCACCACCCGGCGGCTGACACGGCGAAAACCCCGAGGGCTATTGGCGCCAACAAGGCTTAATGTTCCGCCAGGAAACTGTTTTTGCAAAATCGTATTGGCGCCATCTTTTGCCTTGGCATCACTAACCAATCCAGCCAGTACAGGCGTATCACGCAGCATTGGCGCTATCTCCTCTTTTGAGTAGCCCTGAGCGTCTTCGATTGTTGGTTGGATCAACATGATCGGGCATGGATCCTGGTGGATGTGAAACGCAATTGCGTGGTTAAGAATCTTGGTGTAGCCGACCCGCGCAGACTTCATCACCGTGATCTGCTCCACCCGTGGATCAGTCACCGCATCCATAATCCCCTTCTGGTATGGCAACGTATGCCACCGCCCAGCCTCGGCGCTGCTTTCAGCCGATAGAAACGCAAACTTATCGGCCCATTGGCTAAGCGTCAGCTTTTCCGGTGGCCTGAAGCCCTCCAACGCATCAAGCACCAAGGAATTGATATCAGCCATCAGCTACGTCTTCCAGCGCTTCGCGCACAATATCTTCCAAAATCACAAAGGCATCCTGCGGAAAATCTGGTATTCGTTGCTTAGCCTTAGACGGAATTCCAAGGATCTTAGTCCTTGCTATTGCCACTACTTCGCCCCATTTTAACGCTATTTCTCTTGCGTTAACCAGCTCTTTTTCTTTTTCTGCGCGTTCAAGTTCAAGCAACTCTGCTTTCAGAAACTCAGTCCTGGCCCGGCTTTCATTGTAATCCGGTATAGACTTGTCAGTTGGTGATTGATCTGCTACCTTACCCCCGTTTATTCGTGTTTGAGTTGTTAGTGCCCAGTGTTCACGCAAACCCTCCAGCTCGATCATCTCCTTGCCGGTCACGCTCATCTTTGTTTTGACGCGACCTTCTTTAATCGCCCGCGTGATTGCAGACGGACCAATATTTAATGCCCTAGCGGCTTCGGCTTTAGTGACAAGCATGCCGGCATATTAGCTCATCAGCAAAAAGCTTGCACAGTGCTGGGGTAGGGGTTATAATGCCCGGCCCCGTTCACAAAGTAGTACGGTTGTACCTAGTTAT
>Ga0214919_10004524_pt1 | contig 20316 bp, 21 predicted proteins | sample LL1503_MetaG_FD_177994 | JGI IMG/M metagenome (GOLD analysis project Ga0214919, IMG submission 177994) | Freshwater microbial communities from Lake Lanier, Atlanta, Georgia, United States - LL-1503 | ecosystem: Environmental > Aquatic > Freshwater > Lake | place: USA: Georgia | collected... | reverse complement strand
TATGCTTAAAAATTTTACCGACCTGACTCTCGAGATCTCAAGCTAAGCAGCCTGTTTTGCCCATGTTTCTAAATTGACGGCTGAAAAACTTGATGATCGAGTTTATGATATACCGTTTCTTTGCATGTCTTCCGGTCATTGGCTTCAAATTCTCGTCCATCGTCAACTCGCACCGCATAGTTGTCATAAGTTTTATCTGCGGATTTAAATGCATCAAAAGCCTCAGTCGGTACTTTAAATTTTTCAATGATTTCTTTTTCAATCCTATTTTGATACTCAAATGGCGTTTCTCTATAAATCTTAAAAGCCTTGACCGGATCTTCATTATGTTTCGCGAGTTCAAACTTAGCCAAATAATATTCAAGATTTTTAACTGTCTTGTGAGCAGAAGCATCATCTCGAGAAGAAGATCCACCTCCAGCAGATTTTTTATCATGGACGCTTGTTTGTGCTTGATACCTCAATCTCGCTTCTTCTTCGTCTGCAATAAAGTTGTCTAAAAATTCAACCTGCAACTCACAAAAGAATTTCACAAAGGCTTTATCAGCAAAAAAACCCTCTGCTAAATTCTCAAAAGCAGCCCGCGAACGCTTTAAACAATAATCACCATGTGACCGACAGCCTGGAATCACCTCTGACCCTTTTGCAGGCTTGGCAGGCCCATATTGATCAAGGACCCTGAGATTTTGATATTCATGATAACCATCACCAGCTTTACACAATAAATCAATACCATCGCGATCTATTTCATCAACAATGGAGATTATCTCTTGTTCAATTTTGAATGTTAATGCTTTCTTGCACTGATCTCTTGATTCTCTATATCTCAACAAAAGTGCTACTAAGTTCCTCTCTTTTGATTGAGCTGATGCAGCACCTACAGACGACTTCAGAACTGCACCAGGTGAGGCACCCGGAGCAGAAGACGTAGCCATTCGTGGCTGAGCAACCGCAAGACAATCTACTGTCATTTTATTTTTTTCAGGGGCTTGAGCTACAGGAGCAGCACTTGCTATGGCGGACGACAAACTAGTTCCAGGCAAAGAAGGCTTTGGCGCGGCTTCTCCAGCACTTGAAGCTACCGCTTGCGGAGCACTCACTGGAACGAGTTGAATACGCTCAGTTGCTGGCACCCTAGAACGAGAAGCAACCACAGGGGCAGCAACACTCACAGAAGGCATCACAGAACCAGCGGCACTTGCTCCAGCAACCACAGGGGCAGCAACACTCACAGAAGGAATAACAGGTTTAGCTTGAACTGCTACAGCCTTCACTTGATTTACTGGGGCTACAGCAGGAGGCTTAGCACCCAACACAATAAAACCAGATAACACTGAACTTAGTTCCTTTTCTGCAGAGGAGATCTTTTGAGAAAAAAACTTAACAAGCGCTTTAGAGCCGGCATAATTTTGAATAAATGTGTTAAAAATTCGCACAGATTCCAAAGCAGCTTTCACGCGATCAAGAGGAGTTTTTCCTGGTTCTTGTCTCCGCAAAAGAGTGATGCCCAGCACAGCTTTTTGAAAGTCAACAAGATCTTTTTTTGAACCAAAGCCGCACAAGAAGGATCGATTTCTATCTCGTCGATGTTAATCATCAACATGGCATTCGAGAAATACCCAAGAACCGCGGCCTCTTTCAAACTCTGATTAACCTCATTACTACCTGACATACATGTACTCCTTAATTACTTATTATTTGTCATTTGATTGAACCCATCAAAAATGATGGTTCTAGTGTTTAAAAAATTGTCTTTTATGCAGCACTTTTTTCTCAAGATTCGCTTGTAGATAAAGCTTGAAAGCAGTATGAAAAACATCAATTTGATTATTTTTAAGAGGCACTGCAGCACCTACGGCCTGGTCTATACCCACTCCCGCCATGCGAACTCCTTTTTTTTAATTTCAGTCAATTTTTTTATTTTATTTAAAGTCCGGGATCTTAAAACATTTGCGTGCTAAAACGTCATAAAAACAATAAAATAAAACAAAATAAATGACTAAAAATTGTTAAAAATAATGAATAAAAAAACATCCCTCACCCCAGAATTATTAAAAATCATTCTAGATAAACACACCGAAAGACCCTTTACCGGAGACTATTGCGAGCCAAAATCTTCGGGAACTTACCTATGCCGCCAGTGCGGTTTGTCTTTGTTTCGCGCGCATGATCAATTTCACTCAGGCTGTGGCTGGCCCAGTTTTGATCTGGAAATTAAAGATCATGTCAAAAAATTATTAGATCCAGATGGTTACAGAACAGAAATCTTATGTGCTCGATGCGATGGCCATCTCGGGCATATTTTCACTGGCGAAAATTTTACTGATAAAAATACAAGACATTGCGTGAATTCTTTAAGCTTAGATTTTGTTCAAGATCCAGAAGTTTTAGACACCCAGGAAATTATCCTAGCCGCCGGATGTTTCTGGGGCGTGGAATATTATTTAAAAAAATTGTCTGGCGTACTAAAAACCGAAGTGGGTTATACAGGCGGTGAAAAATCTTATCCCACTTATCAAGAGGTCTGTGAAAAAAATACAGGGCATCTGGAAGCTTTAAGAGTTGTTTTTGATCCTGAAAAATTAGAATCAATTAATCTTTTAAAATATTTTTTTGAAATCCATGATCCCACCCAAGCCAATGGCCAGGGGCCTGATCTTGGCCCGCAGTATCTCAGTGCAATTTTTTATTTTAATTTAGAGCAGAAATTAATTTCTGAGAAAATAATAGAAATTCTAGAAAATAAAAATTATCTAGTCAGCACCAAACTTTACCCTGCCAGTACTTTTTGGCCTGCTGAAAAATATCATCAGGATTATTACTCTAAGAATAATAATACGCCGTATTGTCATAGATATACCAAGCGGTTTTGATTGTTAATCAAACTCTAAGAACAAACCCGCATGATCTGACACTTCGTCTTTTAAGACTTCGAATTTTTTAATATTAATTCCCTCTGGAGACGTAAAAATATAATCCGCATATTTTTCTTCTTTGGGATATAAAGATGTTCTGGTTGATTTAATTTCATACTCTTGAATTAAATCTATTAGACCCTCTGAGATAATTTTTAAGCTCTTAGTATCGGGCCTTAAATTAAAATCTCCGCAGAGAATTTTGGGTGTATTTAAACAATCTAGAAAATTTCTGACTCTATAAGATTGCGCCTCTCGCTCTTCTGTATCTGTCTTTCCTAAGCCATTCCATAGACCATGAATATTTAAAACAGAAAAAACTTTGGCGCCTTTAGATTCTCGACACTCTAACCACTGAAGATTTCGAGGATGCTTTGGCCCCGTCCCATCATAGTCTGGATTGTCATGAATTAAAATTTCGCCTTCGGCTAAAACATCCATATTTTTTTTAATCAAAGTTCCAATCCCATACACGCCTTTGACAGTCGGCCTAAAAAAGCCCTGATGGTTTGGTAATAAATGCAAGATCTCATCGAAAATATTTAAGCTTAAGAATCTTTCTTCTTTAGAAATTCTTTCTGGCGCCCGGTGATAAACCTCTTGAAGACAAAAGATATCTACCTCCTGATATTTTTTAAAAAAATCTAAGAGGGGCTGATACACATGGCCGCCCCAAATATTCAAAGTAATTAATTTCATCTTTATAGTCCCCTACAGAAGGCTATTTTTATTAATTATGTACCTCTGCGGAAGGCTATATTTCCAAAAAATAGACTTCCACAGGAGTACATGTTTTTATTTTTTCTTAAACTAATCCCACCAAGCTATACACCACTTGCGCCGTTCTTTTCTGTTTTAGAATTTTAATTTGCCCAGACTCTGCGCGTGAATTTAAATTTTCTAATAGATTTATATCTGGCTCACATTCTAAATAAATTAAGCTCCCAGGCCCCGCCCAAGAATTTTTAATTAATAGATCTAAAGTCTCTAATAATAAATTTTTAAAAAACGGCGGATCACAAAAAATTAAATCAAAAAATCTTGGGGAAATATTTGTTCGGGGTTGATCTAAAAATTTTAAGACATCCTGATTTTTGATTAAAACTTGCGCACTAACGCCTAAATCTTGCGCACATTTTTTTATATTCTCAGCCGTGTGTTTATCTTGTTCTAGAAAAATAATTTCTAGAGCGCCTCTAGAAATAGCCTCTAAGCCTAAAGCGCCAGTCCCGGCATAAAGATCTAAGCCCCGAGAATCTATCAAATCATTCATGAGCCAATTAAACAAAGTCTCACGAACTCGATCTGAGCTGGGTCTTAGACCCTCTATGGGTTTGAAATTTAATTTCCGACCTCGAAATTTTCCGCCAATGATGCGAACAGAATTATTTTGGGCCGAATTTTTAAAAGAATTGGGGGCAGCACGAGAATCAGTAATTTAAAAAACTCCAACAACATTGATTAAAAATAAAAAATAATTAAGCATCCCCACCGACGGTAATAGTCACCCAAGGATTATTATTCTGGGCGATGTGGGAAAAAGCCTGAGAAATATCCGAAGGGGCCAGCGATAGTAAATCTTGTGCGCGCTGATTCAAATAATTTTCTGGAAACCCGTAAGCCATTAAAGTTAATAACATATCGGCTAAGTTTTTATCAGAAGAAAATCCAAGCTGGAAACTACCGGCTAAATAACTTCTGGCATGAGCCAAATCCCCTTGTGCTGGACCACTCTGAGTTAAGCTCCCAATCGCTTGATTAATCTCACTCTCAACCGCTTGAGCATTGATATTGTCCGCTTGGGCCAAAATAGAAATTTCACCGGCCCCACTCCAGGTATTCGCATCTGAACTAATGTCATAGACCAAGCCCTGATCCACTCTTAAATTATTGTATAAAACAGACTCCATCGTCGGACCTGCTAATACCGTGAGGCCTGTTAACAGTGCCAAGTTCAAAGGATCTGTTTTACTTAAAGATCGCTGCCCCATCAAAATCACAGTCTGTTTAGAAGGAAAGGCAATATGAATATTAGAACTATTAGAACTAGTAGAATTATTAGAATTAATAGAAATCGGTGGATTAAATAAGCTATTCAAGGCTGGTATGACTGCTTTTTGCCCACTGGGTAAAGCACTGGAAAATTGACTCGCGATATTTTGAGCTTGAGCCAAGCTAATATCACCCACGATCACTAAATCAGCATTTTTATCGACATAGTACTGATGATAAAAGTTCATCAAGTCCCCTTCGCCAATCGTATTTACACTGGTTAAATTCCCATGGACCGAATGGGCATAGGATGTTCCTGAAAATAAATTAGCCATGAGCGCATTTTCAGCAATTTCCAAAGGCTGCGTGCTGTCAATTTGAATTTTTTGAATCTGATTTTGTTTCACATGCGCCAAGACTTTATCTGAAGTCGCCATCTGTGAAATCAGCTGAACTAAAGTACTTACGGCAGGATTTAAGAGTGCTGGCTGAACCTGACTGCGCATGGTAAAAATAGACAAATCCCGATCAACGGCACTGGTGATCTCAGCACCAGAGTTATCTAAATCAACAGCTAACTGATCCCCGGATTCTGTGTCTGTCTCTTGGCCAATACTCTTGGCTACTAAGTCTGCCAAGCCCCATTGATCTCGGTCATAGCTACTTCCAGCACGAAACCCAAGTTCAAAAACAACAATAGGAATACTGTCTTCATGAACAAACTGAACAGAGAGCCCCTCTGGCGTCTGAAAACTATGAATATTAAAAGGCAAGTTAGTTAAATTAGGTAAGCTAGGTGAGCTAGATAAATCAGTGGCAAAGCAAACATTAAAATAAAAAATATTTAAAAATACGAAAATAAAAAAATTAATAAGAAATTTAACAAATATTCTCATAGAAAATTCCCCAACTTGCTCTCAACACGATGATCTTGAACTTCAGTTTGACTTGCTATTTCTGCCCGATCTCGAATTGCAAAATTATTTAATAAAGCCGGGTCATGATCTAGCTGACTGAATTTTTGAGGCTCAACGGCACTAGAAGGATTAGACAAGAAAAATTTTGGGACTTTTTCATTATTTAAAATATCAATGGACGGCCCTGAACTCGCCTCAGGGGCACTTGTATTTGAATTTATATTTGTATTTAAACTTAAATCAGCGGGCGCAGGAACCAACTCAGCATCGACCAAGTTATCTGGGGTTAAATATTGATTAATTAATTTAACCAGCTCATCGGAACCCACGGTTTTTAAATGCAATAAATAATTACTGCTGAGTTGCCAATTTAAACCCGCTCCAGAGCTTAACTGACCCAAGAGACTAGCCTGACCAAAGGGGCTGTCTAAGTTATATAAGTGCTGAGACTCGGCATAAGTCACCGCTCTATTAATCTCACTGGGACTGGGTGGGGTCTGGGATAGATTTTGAATCTCTGTAAAAATCGCAGCTTCTAATTGACCTAAAGAAACCCCAGGCATGGGTTCAGCTGTGATCGTCAATAACGTATTAAATCTTGCCAAAGAGCTGTACTGAATCGTGATTTGACTCGCTATATTTTGATCTCGAACAAGATCTTGCTGCATTCTTGAGCTTTCCATACCGGCCAATAAATTAGCCAGAATAATTAAGCCATAGCCCTGCTCTTGGTCGTCTGAACTCGCCGCTTGGCTACTGGCAATACTGGGTACACGAAAGCTCATGACTAAAGCAGGGACTTGAACATCCGGTCTTTTAATTAATAAATGCTTGACGCCCGACTGAGGAATAAAGGGATAATTTTTCTCAACCCGTAGATCTCCCGATTTAATCCCACCAAAGTATTGCAAGGCTAATTGGTAGACAGTATCTGGATTGACATCGCCGACGACAATCACGGTCGCTAAATTGGGGACATAATAGCGGCTATACCAAGTATCCAAATCTTGAATAGACAGCTGATCAATATCACTTTTCCAGCCAATGACGGGATTCGCATAAGGCGAACCCATTTGACCGACATAATTTAAAGTTTCTAAAACATACCCCATGGGACTGTCTTCTATTTGTCCTCGACGCTCTTCAAGAATGACCTGCTTTTCTTTAATAAATTGGTCCGAGCCAAAACTTAAATTTTCCATTCGGTCAGATTCCAGCTGAAAAATTAAACCTAATTGATTTTTGGGCATAAAATCCGCATACATCGTCCCATCCTGATAAGTATAAGCATTACTAATGCCGCCACTGCTGGCCATTAAACGCATCAGCTCACCCGGCGGAAAAGTTTCAGTCCCCTGATACATCATGTGCTCTAAAAAATGCGAGACCCCTGTTTGGCCAATGCTCTCATCTCGAGAACCAACTTGATACCACACCTGACTCATGACCACTGGCGCTCGATGATCCACTCGGACCAGTAATTTCAAACCATTATCTAAGTCATACTCATGAACAGAGTTTATAAAATTGGCACCATAACCCATTCCAGAAAATAGCCCTAAAAATATTCCAGAAAATAAAAATTTCTTCACCGATCTAACGCTCATGACTAAAAAACCTATGGACTAAAAAATAAGCCAGCCAGTTTAGTCAGTGGCGAGCTTCGCTGACAAAGACGCCATCGATTATAATTTGCGATCTTTTTCAATATTAAAATTATTAAAAATTTTTAAGATTATTTTTAAATATCATGCGTCAAAAATTTAGCTCTATAAAATTCAAAAAATTTAAATTTTTATTTTTAATATTTTTTAATTTAAATATTTTAAATAGCCCCGCTTTCTCTGAAGACCTCTGTCAAAATATTGATGGCGTGTACTCTGGTTTTTATCAAGATCCAGAGCATTTATTTCCCTTGGGCTCTTACCCTATTAGCTTAACGCTCCGCTATAACAATGGTGGGCTACTTGGCTACAGCAACCCTGCCAAAGATGAGACAGCAGCAAGAATTGGCTCAAGAGAATTTATATTATTTTCAGACTGCAAAGATTCCAAAATTTCTGATTTATATTTTTACCCTCAAGGCGCGCAATGTGCTGACCCTGAAATCTCAGAACTGAAAGACGCGCTTGTGAAACAAGGGAAATCTCTTACACTCGTTTTGCCTTATGAAAACGCCATGATTGGGACTGATTTAATCGCCCATCTCACTCGCATTCATACTCCCCAACCACTTAACTTACAGTTGATTCAATATGCCGAAAATGCTCAAAAACTCGAAAAAAAATGGCCTCAAAATTTGTCGTCTTGCCATTAGTCTTTTAATCACTGGCACCGCCGTTTTAACTTTAAGCAGCTGCGGAACAACCAAACCCCCTCAAAACACCAATAATATTTGCTCGATATTTAAACAATATCCCAAGTGGTACTGGGAAGCGCAGTCTTCTTATCATCGCTATGGTGTCCCCACGCCTGTCTCCCTGGCCATCATCCGTGAAGAATCTTATTTCGTCAGCGATGCAAAACCGCCAAGAGATAATTTATTAGGCTTTATTCCTTGGACGCGCCCAACGACGGCGTACGGCTTTTCCCAAGCCACGGATGGCGCTTGGTCGGACTATAAAAAAGCGACCAAGAACGACAATGCAGATCGGGATCAATTTGGCGATGCGGTCGATTTCGTCGGTTGGTATGGCAACATGGCCCATAATAAATTAGGGATCTCCAAGTCCAATGGTTATGCACTTTATTTGGCTTACCATGAAGGCATCGGAGGCTATCAAAATAAAACTTATAACAGCAAACCTTGGCTATTAAACAAAGCCCAAGAAGTCCAAAAATTATCCCAAAAATATCAACAGCAATTGAAATATTGCAGCATGGATATTCCAAGAGCCAGCATGTGGAATCTTTGGCTGATGTAAAAATAAAAATACCAAACCCCTCTCTGCCCCTCTCGGGACGAATACAAGATTCGCCCACGGGTCTGTCTCTCCGACGAGGGGAGAGACGATGCCATTCTCTAGCAGGGGGGATTTAAATTTTATTTCTGAATCAAATTCAAAATTAAATTATTCGCTTTTTCTAATTGCTCTCTGTAATAACGCAAATTCTCATCGGCTGTATTTTTAACAGCTTCAGACTCTGCTCTTAACTGCGTAATTAATACTTCCATGGATTGCTTTACTTCAGCGACTCGCAATCCAGCCTGAGCTTTAATAATCTCAGCATATTGCTTAGCCTCTTGAGCCATTTTTTCAGCAGCTTCTGTTCTAGATTGCTCTTTGTTTAACATGGACTCTAGTTGGCGAATTTTCGTCGCTAATTGATTTTCACTCATGGTTTCTAAATTCTCGCTAACAACCACTTCCTGCTCAAAACGGGCATAAGGGTCTTGTGGATAAGGATCAACAGGAATATCACTGGGATAGCCTTGCTGAGGGCGTCGGTCTTTAAAATGATTATTGTCTCTATAACCCTGACCCTGGTTCGAATGACGCGGGTTATTTTGGTTATTGTTATTTTGATTATTTTTATTTTTCTGACGGCGAGGATCTTGTTGATTATTCTGCCGACGAGGTTGCTGAGACTGGCCTTGATTAGATTGACCTTGGTTGGATTGGCCTTGATGAGAGTGACCCTGCTGTTGAGATTGATAAGCTGGATTAGCTTGCTGAACATGAGTTGATCCACTGTTTTGAACTTCTGAATTTTCAGAGTGAGCCGCTGAATCAGCCGCGGGCAACACAGACTCTCTATTTTGATTTTGAACAGGCTCCCGATTCTGATGCCTATTCTGGTCTCTATTCTGGTCTCTATTCTGGTCTCTATTCTGGTCTCTGTTTTGATCCCTATTCTGATCTCTGGGATGACGCGGACGCTGAGAATGATTCTGTGAATGATGTGAATGCGAGCGACTTTGAAAATTCTGACGCCCAGGCTCTGAACCAAGCATGGCGTTATCTTGATTTGAATTTAAATTTTGACTTTGATTTTCTGAGGATTCAGCAGGGGAACCCTGCATGCCTTCTACGGGCTGAGCCTCTTGAGCATTGTTATACATAGGCGGTTTAGGATGCACTCTTCTTGGCCGCTCTGTTCTCTCTGGGCGAGCTGGACGAGACCCCTGCTCTGCGTCCATTGAAGACCCAGAAAACCTAGAAGATTCTGAAGCATTATTTTCAGCGCTGTCTGAAAAAGCTTGAGGTTCTCTGGAAGGCTTAGCTTCCCCCCGACTTTCCCCGCGACTTTCTTTATATTGCTTCACAAATTTACTAATGATCGTCGTAGAGCCCTGATTCCCTAGCTCTTCTCTGACCCTTAAAATTGTTGGGTTTTCGCCCTTGGATTCAATTTTCTTAACGGCCTCGGCCACTTCTTCATAGTTGATCGTCAAATTTCGTGACATCCAATTAACCTATTTATATTTACTAGTACTTTAAAATAAGGCCGGCATTATCTGGAAAGCCGCTCTTGATGTCAAAGCCCGGCTCAATATAAAATCCGCCCCCCAAAGCTTTAGGACTGATTAAATAAAATATGAAAACACAGCATTCCTCCCAGCATCATCGATTAATTATCTTAGGTTCCGGTCCTGCCGGTTGTACTGCTGCTGTCTATGCATCAAGAGCTAATTTAAATCCCGTGATCATTCATGGAATAACACCTGGCGGTCAGCTCACTCAAACCACTGAAGTAGATAACTGGCCTGGAGACATAGAAGGCCTTCAGGGGCCAGACCTCATGGTTAGAATGCAAAAGCATGCTGAACGATTTAATACTGAGTTTATTAATGACCATATTGAAAAAGCGGATTTATCAAAAAAACCTTTTGTCTTAACAGGCGGTACAACCCAGTACACTTGCGATGCTTTGATTATTGCGACGGGTGCGAGTGCTAAATATTTAGGCATTCCCTCAGAAGCTGAATTTATGGGCCGAGGCGTTTCAGCCTGCGCCACTTGCGATGGTTTTTTCTATAAAAATAAACCCGTTTGTGTCATTGGCGGTGGAAACACAGCCGTCGAAGAGGCTTTGTATTTATCCAATATTGCCTCTGAAGTTCACTTAATTCACAGACGAGATAAATTAAAATCTGAAAAAATATTAATAGACAAGCTTCAAGAAAAAATTAAACACGGCAATATTAGAACTCACTGGTTCTGTGAGCTAGATCAAATCTTAGGCAATCAATCTGGCGTTACTGGGGTCAAAATTAAAAAAACCCAAACGCAAGAAATTCAAACTTTAAATCTAGATGGTGTCTTTATTGCCATTGGCCATACGCCAAACTCCCAGATATTTGAAGGCCAGTTAGACATGCACGGCGGTTATATCAAAGTTCAGTCGGGGCAGTGCGGCCAGGCCACTCACACTAATATTCCAGGCGTCTTTGCTTGCGGTGATGTTATGGATCATGTCTACAGACAGGCCATTACTTCAGCAGGAACGGGCTGCATGGCGGCTTTGGATGCTGAGAAATATCTCGATAATTTGTCATAAGTTATGATTGCTTCCCAACTCAAACATGACTATGATTGCGCCGCTTTAAAAACCAACTGAGGGATGTATGGCGAAGGAAGACGTCATTGAAATGGAAGGGACTGTCGTAGACACCCTCCCCAACACCATGTTCCGAGTTCAACTCGAGAATAGTCATATAGTCATTGCACACATATCGGGAAAAATGCGTAAAAATTACATTCGTATTTTAACGGGCGATAAAGTCACCGTTGAGATGACCCCTTATGATTTGTCCAAGGGTCGGATTACTTTCAGACATAAATAATTAAGAGACTTTCAAGAAATAACTCATTCCCGCGAAGGCGGGAATTTATCTATTTTTAACACCACGCTGATGGTCTTGATCTAATTTTTAATCCAGCTTCTCCTGAATCGCTTTTTGATTAATTCCACGAATAAATTCTGTCTTAGCATTGGTATAGCCTTCTCGATCTTGCTGATATTCACTCGCAAATTTCTTTTTTAGATCTTCATAAGCCTGCCTGGTTTCAGGGTGAGCTATTAAATAATCTCGAAACAAGGGCCGCACTAGCCAATCATGATGAGTCATTTCCATCACATGGACATGATGCGTTCTTTTAGGTCCAAAAGGCGGCAGGCCCTTGGCGAAGAATAATTTAGATTGATCGGGGTTATCTGCCCAAAACACATAGCCCTGAGATTCAAGAAGTGGAATAAGTTCTCGAGCGACTTTCAAATCTTCAACCCCAACAGCCAGATCAATCACTGGTTTAGCGGCAAGACCTGGCACTGCCGTACTACCGATATGATCAAACCCCACAATCCATGGAAAATTTGATTTTTCTTTCAGAATCGCAATTTCTAAGTTTGCTAATTTTGGCCATTCTGGTGAGTAAGGCTCAATCTGGATTTCATCATTTGCGCTGACTAAGAGCTGCTCTGTCGAGAATTTTTTAAAAATCCATCGCAGCTCACTAATCAATTTTGGATGCGCTAAAACTTCCTCCACCGTATTAAAAAATATCGCTTCGCCTTCATAACAGCCCGTTATGGTTTTATGCCGATCTTGCCAGTAAGAAACTTCAAGCAAATCTTGAGGGCCATCTTGCTCTCCTATGGCAAACCTCCCCAGATTAACCACTTCCCAAGGCTTAACCTCAGCCCCTAGCTCTTCTTTTAACTCGCGAATCAAAGCACTCATCATGGTCTCACTGGGGGCTGATTTTCCTCCAAAAGCGACTATGTAACCTGGAAATTGATCCCTGTCTTTACCCCGCTGCTGTAATAAAATTTTGAGATCTTGGGTGATCACTATGGCGCCCGCATAGCAATGCCTGAAGCTCATGATTTCAAGTTCAAGCAAAGTGAGGGATTTGATTTCTTCTTTCATGCGTGATGCGTCTATCTCATTAGATTATCTAGGCAGCAATGGCTCCTGAGCGGCCTCTTTCTTTCCGATAGAATGAAGGAAATGAAGAAAAGCAACGAAACACCCTCTTGACTCGCCCGGCAGAACTGCTGTCGGAGCAGGTGCCTCTGGCCTTGCCGGAATAGCTGGCAAACGTTGAGCCCTAGATTCAGCTCTCTCCGCATCTCTTTCCTCAAAATAATAAATTAGACCCATCGTTAGACTCCTAGCTTTGTAAAACACAGAGAAATTTTACAGTCCGCTGAATCAATAATCACTCGTATTAAATACGAGTCACCCAAGACCCATGAAACCCAAAAGGAATTCGATGGGGAAATTGAATAATGGCCAAGGGTTCTTGATCTAAATTCTCTGCATCTAAGATCACTAAATCACTTCTGTTTTCGAGTTTTCTATAAACATACGTTAAAACAAAGCCCTCACCCTCTTTTGAATTTTTAGATCTGGGAATAAAAATCGGCTCAACCGGCATCGAGTCTTTTCCAAAATCATGGGTTTTCTTTGTTTTATTTTCTAAGTCATAGCAAGTTAGACCATCAAACTCATAACCATAATATTTCGACCAAGAAGTATTGATCGTCGAGGCAGTAAAAACTTTGGTATGTTTTTTCCCAATAAACCGATCATCAATTCTCGGGAACTCTCCAGGGGTTTGATCTAGTTTTTCTAGGGTGATTAATTTTTGAGTTTTTAAATCAAAAACAAATCTTTTTAAATAACTGGGAAATGTCTCTTCAGCATCCACTTTAAAACCATTGGCGCCTTTGGGTATGGAGTCTGTCAGCATGGCGTCCAGAATAATCTTTCCCTCTTCCTCATAGGCTGAAACAATATGAATTGCTAAGTAATCACCGTCTGGAATATGAATCCAGATCGTATCTTTATTACCGCCCAATCTCGGAACAACTCCAAAATAGGACCCCCGCTCAGGCTCCCAGGCATAAAACTCTCCGATTGATAAATAGCGCTGGTAATTACAGACCAAGGGGAACAAAGGAAAGACGGTATAGTTTTCAGTGATTGCAAAATCATGGAGCAAAGATAAATACGGCACATTGATTTTTTCTGAGTGAATTAAGAGCCCTTCTTGATTCATCACATAGTAAAAAATAAAAGATGTTTCAATCGGATTGATATAGCCATAGCTGATGAGCTCTCCAGTTCTTAGATCTATTTTGGGATGCGCCGTCATTGAATTTTGAATGGATAAATTCGTAGCTGGATTTGTAAAAACAGTGTGCCCAATAGTTTCTAAGTTTTCGGGGTTTAGCTCATAAGGCAAGCTGCTTTCTTGCATCGCCAGTAATTTATTGCCATGCAAAATAATATTGGTATTCGCACCGTCTGCTCTTTTATTTTGCACACTGGGGTCATTCGGTTTTTTTCCAAAATCTCTAAATCCTGCAAATAAAGCACGGCCTGCTTCACGCTCTAAATTAAATTTTTCGGTTCGAATAAATCTATTTAAATAAGACGCCTTGCCATTCTCAAACCTCACGGCATGAATCATGGCGTCGCCTTCATAAAAATGATAATTACTGGAAAACACATACTGGGGATTGGGGCCATTTTTATAAAAGACCCCAGATATTTCTTTGGGAATTTCACCCTGAACAATCAAATCATGAATTTCAGATTCAGCCGGCCAAGGCTCAAAAATACCCGTTAGAAATCTATTTTCTGGTAATGGGCTGGTCATTATTTTTGCTCCTGATTTTTAAAATTATTATTTAAATATCTTTGATAAATCCGAGCTCGAGCTAAACCATCTTTTGGACTTGCCCAGTCAAAATTAATCAAAGACCAATCAGGATGATTAGGATCAATGCCCATATGATTTAAATAATGTTCATCGCAAATAAAAAACTGGTTTTCATAGGGTAATAAATAGCCGCCATGACTGGTTTGATACTGCTTAGCGTCTGAATAATTAGGAAACCAGTGATTTAAAAAACCACCGCCTGAATAGTTATTAAATAACTGCTGGATAGATAATTCAGCTGATTTTTTTAAATCTTCCCAAGTGTTAAATCCTTGCTCTTGGGCTAATAGATTTAAAACATGTTTGAGCTGGAGCCTATTATTTTTAAAAAAATCTAAAGTCTCTGGAACCCTAGATAGCCGAGCGATGGCACTGGGATCTGGAGAGACTTTATTTTTTAAATTTTTTAATAAAAGCGCCGCCTGAATTTTATATTCTTCGGGGCTGTTTAAAATTTTGATGGATTGGTTTTGAGATAAATTATTCATAATACATATTCCTGTTTTAACGCCAGCAACCCACACTTTGGCAAAACATGAATCAACGAATAATTACTTTTAGATAATCAAAATATTCGACATTCAACGGGTGAGATCATCTTTCGTAGGTCTGGGCGCCCCTGACAGCCCGGGCGGCATTTTTAAAGATTGGGAGCTGAATGTCAATATTTAATAGGATTATTTTTGTAAAAAAGAATATGTCCGCCCTGCTTATAAAAAATCAAATGGACCTCGTATTTAATACGAGTTGTTCTAAGCAGATTACTTCTTTACCTTGCAGTTTTTTTTAAGATTAATAACAAAATTTATAATCAAGAGGTGTGCTCATGGCGACTGCTTTAGAAAATTTTTCACGATTTTTCAGGGATGCTGAGCATCGAAAAAATCACGCGAGGACAGCTATCTCTTGTACCACGTGCCTTTTATTCACAGCTAATATTTTTTTAGCCAGTTCAATGATCTTACAAGATATAGAGGGCTGTACTTTTCGGGTTAACCTCATGCGATTGATAGCAGCTTTGTTACCCATAGGGGCGCTACCAATGGCAGCAGTAGGTACATTTTCCTTGCTTAGAGAAAGGCCCGCCGCCTTGAATCCAGAGATATCTTTTACACAAGCTTGGACCGAGTTTTCTAGTAAAAATATTAAAGAGCATGCTATTTCAATTCTAGAGATCACGTGGTCTCTCATGATTTTTGCACTTGAGCTGATGGCACTGAATACACCAGCAGTTCTGATGAGTCCAGAAGTTCTAATGAGTCCTGCCAGTCAGGGACCTACTATGAAATATCTTTTACTTAATTCTGTTCTTTTATTGGCTGAAATAAAAAAAGCGGTAGCACATTTTAGAGCCCCTGCCATTAATACAGCCCCAGTGACAGCCCTCATTTCAAGCACTGTTCAGGACACTGTTTTTGGTTCTGTTTTAGCGAGAACACCCGCAGCAAGATCTGGAATTCTGTTCTTGGAAGATAGGCCAGCTCAGCTTTTATTAAAAAGTCATCCAGAGTTTCCAGGGCTGTCTTCTTCTGGGTCTTCTTCTGGGTCTTCTTCTGGGTCTGCTGCTCGCTCCGTTAGTCCTGAGCCTGGTTGGGAAATAGTTCAGTAGGTCATTTTTTCTAGGGGACGAACACAAGGTTCGCCCCTCCACCTAACCACCCTTTGTAGGGGCGGACCTGTGTGTCCGCCCTGCTTTAAAATCCCGCTCGATTCTCAACAGCTGCTCTTCGGCTACTCGAAAGCTGGACTTCATAGTTAAGCCCATAGCTTTGAATCAAGTCTTGTAAGCAAAGACGAATGAACTGACTTTCTGAATACCCCAGTCTCTGCGCAAATTCTCTCGCCATTTTGGGGCTTAAAGACCGTCGATCATGTTCTATATCGCAAATAAATTGTCGGGAGACGCCTAATTTTTCAGCAAAGACCACTTGAGAAAGGTCTTCCGCCTTACGAATTGCAGCCAATAGACTATTTAAAGTAAGCGCTTGACCCGCAATTTTCTCTAATTTTTTCATGAGATCTCGGTTAGTAGTCATGTTTATTCACCTCCACAATTTCAACAAAATGGGCTTCACCTTGCTCATTGATTTCATAAATTGCTCTATAAGCTTTATTCAAACGAATAGAACGTTGCCCTGAGCGCTTCCCCTGAAGGGGTTCGTCGTGATACCCAGGGATTTTTCTTGCTCGACTTAAGCCTTCATTTGAAACCAATTCAATCCAAGACATTAATTTGACCACCAAGTAGCTCGGAATTTTCCTGAGGCTCTCTTCAACTTTTTTCGACATGATGACTAAAAAAATATCCACAGCAACAAAACACCTTAAGTTTCACTGCGCTTAGTGTACTCATGCCAAGGGTACTTTTCAAGATTAAAATAAAACAAAATTCCCCGCTTCAGATTCTTAACTCACAGAAACTCGGCCGCTGTTTAACTCTTTCATAAAAATCGGCCGTACGAGGGTACTGATCTTTTAATAACTCAATCTTTATATTTAAACGCCCAAAGCGAAACAATCTGACCGTACAAACCGCATCAGCCATGGTGTATTCCTGACCAAAGATAAATTCTGACTGACTACTGGCTAATTTTTTTTCCATATCAGATAAAGCATTTGTCACCGCAGCATTAGCCAATGCTATTTCTTCAGGCGTAAATTTTCGCATGACTGCTTTTTCTAAAAACTCGCCCCGGCTCTTATCCGGATGTTTAAGGGCTAGTGCCAACAAACGATTGCGTTCTTCATCCGTCTTTTTTTCTGCCATCCATAAATTGGAATAACTTAAAATCCTGATATGAGGATCATGTAACAACTCATCTGCCTTGCAAAAATCATGCACGGTCTTAGATAAAGCCGAATTAAAAAAAACATCGGATTGAGGAAGATATTGTTGAGACACATATTCCATAATTTCCGTGCTATTGCAGACGATGACATCGCCATCTTTTAATATCGGCACCGTCCCTCGAGGATTAATTTTTTGATAGGTTTCATCCAAAATATTTTCTTGCTTCAACAAATCAATCAAATGACTTTGCCATTGAATTTTTTTTCAGATAAGTACACCTGTACTTTCTGAGACGCATACGACCTGAGGTCATGATATAAAACCAGCATTGTCATTAGAAAAAACTCCGATGTCTAAACCTATCAAAACCACTGAGCTGCGTTGATTTCTCGAATAAAATAATCCGAATTTTCTAAGTCTTCAGATCTTTCACCGAGATAAATTAACACTGGGACTAAGGACGTATTTTTAGGGTTTTTTAAAATCTTTATTTTTTCTTTGACTTCATCAATCACGGAAACACCCAAAGTCTTCGTAGTTAATTTGATTTCACAGACATAGAAAACCCCCAGACGGGTTTGAATTAAATAATCAATCTGACAGCCTTGTTTTCTAGACGTCGCCCTTTGGGTGTAAGGCCCATCAAAAATAATATCTTGCCTGGAGACTCCAATGGCCTGATAAATCAAGGCTCTGTTTTGAATCATCAGATTTTCAAATTGCAGGCCCATTAATCCAGAGAAATTTTTTAAAGAAGATAAGGGCACGGATTCAAATAGATTTTTTTGGATACGCGTTAAGTTGGGTTGTATGTATTTAAAGTAAAACCGCAGGTAGTAATCTCTCAGCGAGTAAGTCTTAAATTGCTCTGGCAGCCCCGTTTCTAATGACCAAGAGACATCCTCAGCAACAAAACCAGATAAAACCAAGTCGTCCAAATAATCCGTCAACGCCCCACTGCTCTGATATTCAATTTTCTCAGCCAGCACACGATGTGTGAGCGGGCCCTTCATGAGGGCTTCTACAATTTTTTGATAAAGCTCAGAACGCTTGCCAAATAAATCATGAAAAATACGGTCAAACTCTGAAACCAAAAGCCCATCTTTCGAAAAACAAGTCTGCATGACTTGGGTACTACAAGAGCCGCCCTTACCTAAAAGCTCGATATACCAGGGCACCCCACCTGTAATAGACAAGAGCATCATTTTTTCGAAAAGACCACCCGTAAAATTTTGGCTGGCTAATAGTTCTACTGATTCGCTTAAAGACAATTCTTCCAAAGTAATCTGACTAACAATGCGTCCAAAAAAACCAGTGCTGCTTAAAATATTTTTTTCAATCCAAGCAGACACAGAGCCGCATAAGATTAAAACCAACTGAGATTTTTGGGAGAACCAATCATCCCAAGCAGACTTTAATTTTGACAAAAAAGTAGGATCTTTATCCGCCATCCAAGAAATTTCGTCGAATAAAATCACTGTCTTTTTTTTAGCTATTTCTTGAGAGAGCGCTAAGAACAAATTAAACCAATTAGAGCTATCTGGTTTAGCTATTTGTATTTGAGCACAAAGTTGATCCGCAAAATTATCACGCTGATCTTGCGCCGTCATTTCTTCAGTCGGCGGCAAACCTGAGAAACTCAAGAAAATTTTATCCTTAGCAAACTCTCTGACTAAAGCACTTTTACCAACCCGTCGACGGCCTCTAATCACAGCCAAAGAAGCATTTCTATAAGTAGATAAGTCCTCAAGAACTTTTAGCTCTTTCTCTCTTCCAATGAATTTATTGGCTTTTTTCATTTGCGCAAAACCTGTAAAATGTCGATTCTGCGTAAGAATAACACAGACGTATTTTTTACGCAAAACCTGCAAGATGTCGATTCTGCGTAAACAAAATAACCTATCGCTCTTTACGCAAAACCTGCAGAATGTCGATCTTGCGTAAACAGATACACCCAATGCGCTTTACGCAAAACATGCAAAATGTCGATTTGCCGTAAAGTTATTTATTCTCAAACATCTGATACAACTCAGGCGCAAAGACCCTAGGCAAGCCCATAAACGCTTTATCCGACCATTGATTTGCCGCGATCATAATCACAATTTTATTTTTATTTAAGATAAAAACATAATCAAAAAATCCCACAAAACCTCCCGGCTTGAACCAGCAATAGCTTTGCTCTTGCTCCAACCACCAGCGATTCATGCCCAATCCAAATCCATTACTGTGATCATTAGGTAATAATATTTTCCCAGTTGTTGCTGAATAAGCCGTCAGCATTTCAGACATCTCTTGCTGATTTAAAATTTCCCCAGAAAATAAATCATGAACAAACATCGCCGTATCTTGTGTTGTTGCAATCATCGCCCCTGCGGCATTGGCCTGAGACATATTCACATTCATGGCCACTTGATTCTTATCTGAATAGCCCGTCGCCAAGCGCTTCAGCCAAGCATCAGAATATGCATAGGGGACATAATAAGTATGAGTCAGACCCAAAGGCTTTAAAATATTGTCTTGTAAGTTTTGCTCATACGTTTTCCCAGAAGCTTTCTCAATAATTAAACCCAAAAGCACATAGTTCGCATCGTCATAATTCCAGCCTGAGCCTGGGGTATATAAAAACGGCTTATCTTTTACAAAATTTAAAGCCTCTTGAGGCGTCCAATATTTTTCAGGATTCGCCTGCCAAGCCTGATTAAATTTCGGATCATTGGTATAGCTCGGAATCCCACTGGTCATATTGAGTAATTGCTTAATCGTCACCTGACTCCATTGAGGATACTCAGGTAGCCAATCACCAATAGTCTGATTAATAGACAACTGATGCTCTTGCTCTAATTTTAAAATCAAAACTGCGGTGTAAGTTTTGGTAATGCTGCAAATTTGAAACAAAGTCTCTGGAGCAATAGGCGCTTTTGTCTCTAAATTCGCGACCCCACTTTGCAGATTAATCATTTGATCGGGACTGTGATTTTGACCTGGAATAATCACCGTCATGGCAGCGCCAGGAAGATGATAAGACA
>Ga0214919_10004523_pt1 | contig 20316 bp, 21 predicted proteins | sample LL1503_MetaG_FD_177994 | JGI IMG/M metagenome (GOLD analysis project Ga0214919, IMG submission 177994) | Freshwater microbial communities from Lake Lanier, Atlanta, Georgia, United States - LL-1503 | ecosystem: Environmental > Aquatic > Freshwater > Lake | place: USA: Georgia | collected... | reverse complement strand
GTTGATCGATCTGATGCCCACAGCGCCAAGGCACCGTTTGCACTCAGACAACCCCACTATGCACCGGCGCGCCCGCTTTGGCAACCTCTCAGACCCGAGAAATTGGGTCCCAACACGACCGCTTGCCCAGGCCTTGCGAAAAAACAATCCAGAGGGCAAAAGGGATCTGCTCAGATGCTTTTTGGTCGCACTTCGGTGACATAATTGAAAGCTGTACAAATACGGAGCCATCTCCTTGGAAACCTACCCCAGTCGGTAGCTTTCGGATTTCATCGCGCAACGGGTTGCCCTGCACGGGTCGCGCTGCCAGAGGTTCGAAAGCTGCCACTCCCTCACCGCCTTCGAAACCTGGTGTCTGACGCCACCCTTTGCCATGCTCAATATCTTTACCCTTGCCAACGGGCGCTTGTTCCAAGAGGAAATCGAATCCTTGGAAGAGCTGTCTCGCTTTCAGCCGATTTGGGTCGACCTCGAGTCGCCCACCCTGGAAGAAAAACGCTGGATCAACCAACACTTTGGGCTGCTCATCCCAGAAGACGCGATGGACGAAGACATCGAGGAGTCGGCGCGTTTTTATGAAGAGGACAACGGCGAGCTGCACATCCGCAGCGACTTTTTGATCGCCGACGAAGACGAGCCGCGCACGGTGCGGGTGGCCTTCATCCTCAACCAGCAAAACGAAGCCCTCAAAAGCCGGGGCGTGTTGTTCTCCATCCACGACGAAGACGTGCCTGTGTTTCGTTTGCTGCGCATGCGTGCCCGGCGCGCACCAGGCTTGATCGAAAACGACAAAGACGTGTTGCTCAAGCTGTTTGACGCCGATGCCGAGTACTCTGCCGACACGCTGGAGGGCATTTACGACGAGCTGGAAAAAGCCGGCAAATTGGTGCTGTCTGCGGACGTGACCGACGCCTTGGCCGGCGAGGTGCTGGGCGCCATCGCCCGCCAGGAAGACTTGAACGGACGCATTCGGCGCAACGTGATGGACACCCGCCGCGCGGTCAGCTTCATGATGCGCGCCAAGATGCTCAATGCCGAGCAGTTTGAAGAGGCGCGCCAAATTTTGCGCGACATTGAGTCGCTTGACAGCCACACCGCCTTTTTGTTCGACAAAATCAACTTCTTGATGGACGCCACGGTGGGTTTCATCAACATCAACCAAAACAAGATCATCAAAATCTTCTCGGTGGCCAGTGTGGCATTGCTGCCACCGACCTTGATTGCCAGCATTTACGGCATGAATTTTCAATTCATGCCCGAGCTCGCTCACGAGTGGGGCTACCCGTATGCCTTGGTGTTGATGCTGGCCAGCGCCATCGTTCCCATGTGGTATTTCCGCAAACGCGGCTGGCTCAAATGAGCGCACCCGTTTCTTTTTTTGCGCCAACCCAAGGCAACAAAAACCACAGAACTCCTAGGGAATTTCATTCCCGGGTTTAATCCGTTTACTCGATGGGGAGTAGCTCCATCCTGTTGTCCACCAAGCAATTCTGGGCAATGGGATCAACAAATCGTCAATACGAAGCTTTGCTTCCGGTTTGTTGGGCACATAACAGCATCACCACAAGCTGAGCAAGACCTTCGATCCGTTGCCCATGGGGCGCGGCGAAGCGTCCATGGGTTTCCATCCATTGCCTTTCCCCGCGCCTCCACAGGCTGTGATTGATGTCATTGTGGAGCTTCTGTGGAACTATTTACCGCCCCTTGGTGGTCAGCCTTGCTGGCCATCATCTTGATCGACCTCGTCTTGGCCGGGGACAACGCCATCTTGATCGCGCTGGCCGCGCGCAACCTGCCTCCCGCCTTGCAACGCAAAGCCATTTTCTGGGGCACCGTGGGGGCCATTGTGGTGCGCAGCATCATGACCTTGGGCGTGGTCTGGCTGCTGCAAATACCGGGCTTGATGCTCGCCGGTGGCCTGGGCCTGCTGTGGATTGCCTACCAATTGCTGGGCGAGCAGCCTGGAGAACACGGGGACGCCTCAGGGCCAAGCTCGTTTTGGGGTGCCATGAAAACCATTGTCGTGGCCGACGCCTTGATGGGCGTGGACAACGTATTGGGTGTGGCCGGTGCCGCGCACGGGGCCATGGACTTGGTGGTGCTGGGCCTGCTTATCAGCGTGCCCATCGTGGTGTTTGGCAGCTCTTTGGTGCTGCGCTTGGTTGAGCGTTGGCCGGCGATCATCCAAATCGGTGCTGCTGTGCTGGCTTTCACCGCCGCCAAGATGGTGCTCGGCGAGCCGCTGCTGTCGGAGTTTTTCCAATCCCTGCCCCTGCCCGAAATTTGGCTGCAAGTCATTGTCAGCAGCTTGGCCATCGCTGGCGTGCTGCTGGCGGGCTGGTGGAGTGCGCGCCGCCAAAGCACCGAGAGCAGCACACCGAGCGTTCAAACTTAACCCCAAAGGAGACCTGCACCATGGAAACTTGGCTTGTTTACATCGACGACAAAATCCACGCTCAGCAACAAATCACCCCCTTGCTGGTCAAGGGTGCGCCCATCCAATGGATATTGGTGGGCTGCCCGCCTAGGCTGACGCGCCATGCCGGAAAATGGCTCACACAAAAAGCCATTCAACGCTGGAAGTCCCAATGGACCCAAGAAAATTTGCAGCCCATCCAGGCCATGCTCAGCCTTCGCGGCGACAAAGTGATGACCGAGGTGGCCCATGGTCCCTTGGTGCAAATGACGCAAAAAATGCAGCAAACCTGGGGTGCGGTGCGGGTGCTTGATGCGCGCCGCCCCCGCTTGGCGCAAGAGTTGCAGCCCGCCACCAAGGACCAACCCAGAGAGGCACACAACCCTTTGCTGGTACCGGGGTCGGTCGCTTTCATGGGCACCATGATGACCTTGGCTGCCGATTAAAGCGCGGTCCTCCCCGGCGCAGGCTCACATCAGGTCCAAGCAATGGGTCACGATGGCCGCGCTGTAGGGGCTGGCCACCTCGGTGAGAAAGCGATTGAAGTCGGTGGCGGCGCTGGCGTCAGCCCGGTCTGAGATGGTGCGAACCGCAGCAAAACGCACGCCAAAGTCGTGACACACCTGGGCCACCGCCGCGCATTCCATCTCCACAGCCAATGCCTGAGGCAGGTCTTGGCGCAAGGTTTGGCTCTCACTGACACTGGAGACAAACCGATCGCCACTGACCACCAAACCTTGGTGCACCCGTGCTTGGGCCAAGCCCCAGCGCGTGGCCACCGGTCGGCCTAAGTGGTTGGGGGCTTGGCGCAACACCTCGGTGGCGGCCTTCACCAAGCATGCAGACATGCGGGCATCGCACACAAATCGGTCCAGCCCATACAAAGGCACTTGGTGGCGCGCAAACAAGGGCGAGGCGTCCATGTCGTGCTGCAAGCAAGCGCTGGCCACCACCACGTCACCCACCGCCACGCCGTCGGCCAGCCCTCCGGCCACACCACTGAACAGGATGCGGTCCACGCCAAAGCGCTCGATCAACACACTGGCCGTGGTGGCCGCGGCCACCTTGCCAATGCGCGACAACACCAGCACCACATCATGGCCTTGCCACTGGGTTTGCCAAAACTGCCTGCCCGCCACCTGCACCATGGGCATGCGCTGGGCCGGTGCCCCCCGCGCAGCGCGCAACGATCCGGGCTGGTGCCCCGCAGTTGGGTCGTGATCCGCGCGCAAGCGCTCGAGCAACGCGGCCAACTCCTCGTGCAGGGCGCTCATGATGGCCAGCCGCGCCATGTTCAGCCCCGCCGCCCCATTTGGTGCAAACCCAACACCGGCCGCACCATAAATTCGGCGCTGCGCGCAGCGCAGCCCGCTTTATTTGCGCAGGTGTTGGTCAAAGAAGTGGGCAATTTCAGAGAACGCCTCTTTGGTTTCAGGTGCATCGGGGTTAAAGCCATATTGAGCGTGTGATTGTCCCTCGTACACATGCAAGTCGGCGCGCACACCGGCACGGCGCAATTTTCGGTGGGTGCGCACGGTGTTGGACAAAAACAAATCGCGCGTGCCCGAGGTCAATATCGTGGGCGGGAAGTTCGCAAAGTCGCCGTAAATGGGCGACAACTGCGGGTCTTTCAAGTCTTTGCCCGCCGCGTACAACAAAGCAGCGCGGCCCAGCCAGCCGTCCCAGGTCACCAGCACGTTGTCCACCCATTCGTTGGTCTCATAGGTGTCGCCGATTTTGGCGATGTCGGACCAAGGGGTGCCCGGTGCAATGGCCGCAGGCAAGGCCACTTTTTCGGCTTTGGCGCGCAGCACCAGGGCCAAAGTCATGGCGCCCCCGGTGGATGTGCCAAACACGGCCATGTGCTTGGCCTTGTGCTGCAGCAGCAAGGCCTTCCACACCGCCATGGAATCGTCCATGGCCGCGGGGTACGGGTGGTCGGGTGGCATGCGGTAATCCACCGACACCACTTTGTACCCGCCAAAGCTGGCCATCAACATGGCCTCTGGCAAGGCCGACTCGCCCGGGCCAAACACATACCCTCCACCATGGATGTGCATGAGCACACGGTGCTTGTTTTTGGGGTTGGCTTGCTTGGGCGTGACCACAAACACATTGACGCCAGCCATCTGTGTGGCGGTCACGTTCACGCCCAACTTTTCTTTCAAGGCGGGAATGCCTTGGATCACCAGCGCGGCGCGGCGGTTGATCAGCTCTTTCCACTCCGCTGCGGTTTTGGGGTCAGCGTTGAAATGGGGTGGGTACGGGGCCCCGATCATGGCCTGCATCTGCGGGCTGACCTCGTTGGTGGGGTTGGGCGTGGCATGTGCGGGCGACTTGCGCAGCCCAGGCGTGGCATTGGCCGCTGCTTGGGATGCCGCCATTTCGGCATAACCAGCGGGCTGGGCCCATGTACTGGCAGCCCATAAAGCACCCAAGGCCAAGTAAATGAGTTGAGCAGTTCGCATGTCCGTGTCTCCGGTGTTGATGGGGTTTTATCTTTGGGCCATTCAGGGGCAACGCCTAGCTTGTTTACCCTAGCCCATGTCATGGGCGAGACAACTGTTCAAAACCAACAGCCCCGTTTGAATTTGTCACAACCGAAATATTCACCGTTTCTGCTATGCTTCAGAGTCATTAAGGTGAAATTCATGATCAACAAAACCCGTCCCCAAACTTATTTATGGGTGCTGTGTGCGAGCGCCATGGCCTTGGCAGCGTGCTCGAGCACGCAATCTTCGTCCAACCAGGGGGCCCGCTTGGAGGCCTCTGCCAGCAGCGACCTCAAAGCAAACATTGAAGTCAAAGAGATCATCCGCGGCAAAGGCTGCAGTGGCTCATTTTTGAAATTGTTCAAAACCGGCGACTCGAAGTTTTTGGCCCAGTCCGGCATCGACATGGCCACCGATGAGGGCAAAGCCAAAGCAGCCGCTGCCTACGATGCCCTTTATGGCTCCAAGGGCGGGGAAATATTGACCGACATCATCGTCAACCCCATTTACCAAACTGAAAACAAAATGTCGATTCTGGGTGGTGAGGTTTGCGCATCGGTTGTCGGCTACCGTGGCGTGATCACATCTTGGGACAAGGTCAGCAAATAAGCACCCCCGGCAACACACCAGCCCGCTCCAGGCCATTCGCGCCTTGGCGGGCTTTTTTGTCACTGTAGCCCGGGTAGCACTGGTTATCGCTTATCTGCATGCGGTATCAGCTGACCGACACAAGGGTTAACACTAATATGGGTTTCTTAACGTTTTTATGTTTTTCAACCTTAAATCGGCAAGGAATTGATAGGATAGCAAAGTGTGTTTTTGGCGCTTGTTTTTTCTCTCATGGAGTCAAGCATGAAACTTTTCAAAGCTTTGTCAGCTGCTGCTTTTTTGACCTCCAGCTTGGCTGCATTTGGCCAACTGACCAGCTCCCAACAGCCCTACGGTGCAGCCAAAGCGGCCAGCAGTGGGACGGGGGGCACAACACCCGCATCAAGCGGGGGCGGGGGCGCACCTAAAGCTGCAGCGTCTGCCGGTAGCGCCGGTGCACCTAAGGCTGACCCCGGCATACGTTCGCCCACAGATGTCACTGGTGGTGCCCCCAAGGCGGGCGGAACAAACAAGTAAGAGCCCAAGGTTTTCACACCCACCCCACTGCGGCATTCTCAGTTAAATCGTTCAAAGCTTGCGTGATTAAATTGGCCTGGCCCATGAGGGGGCTAGGCCAGTGGAGGCGCCGCACAAATTAACCAGCGCTATTCCACCGCCTTGACCATGTCTTCAACGACCTTCTTGGCGTCGCCAAACACCATCATGGTTTTGTCCATGTAAAAGAGTTCGTTGTCCAAACCGGCATAGCCCGCCGCCATGGAACGCTTGTTGACGATGACGGTTTTGGCTTTGTAGGCTTCCAAAATAGGCATGCCATAGATGGGTGAGCCCTTGATCATGGCCGCAGGATTGACCACATCGTTGGCACCCAAGATGATGGCCACATCGGCTTGCCCAAATTCACCATTGATGTCTTCCATCTCAAACACCTGGTCGTAGGGCACTTCAGCCTCGGCCAAGAGCACGTTCATGTGGCCCGGCATGCGGCCCGCCACCGGGTGGATGGCGTACTTCACCGTGATGCCTTTGTGGGTGAGTTTTTCTGCCAACTCTTTGACCGCGTGCTGGGCACGGGCCACCGCCAAGCCGTAGCCGGGCACGATGACCACGGTTTCGGCGTTGCCCAAAATGAAGGCCGCGTCATCGGCGCTACCGCTCTTGACCGGGCGCTGCTCGGTGCTGCCAACCGCTGCCGTGCCAGCCTCGCCGCCAAAACCGCCCAAGATGACGTTGAAGAACGAGCGGTTCATGGCCTTGCACATGATGTAGCTCAGGATCGCGCCCGAGGAACCAACCAGCGAGCCAGCAATGATCAACATGCTGTTGTTCAAGGAAAAGCCAATGCCCGCCGCTGCCCAACCCGAGTAACTGTTGAGCATGGACACCACCACCGGCATGTCAGCGCCGCCAATCGGGATGATGATCATCACCCCCAACACAAACGACAGCGCCAGCATGAGGAGGAATGCGTCCCAATTGCCGGTGAACATGAAATACACGCCCAAGCCAATGGTGGCCAAGCCCATCACCAAATTGAGCATGTGCTGCCCGGCAAACACCACGGGTGCACCTTGGAACAAACGAAACTTGTACTTGCCCGACAGCTTGCCAAAAGCGATGACCGAACCACTGAAGGTGATGGCACCGATGGCCGCACCCAAGAACAACTCCAAGCGGTTGCCATTGGGAATGTCCAAAGTGCCCAGACCTTGCGCCACGATGCCAAAGGCAGCGGGTTCGACCACCGCCGCAATGGCGATGAACACGGCCGCCAGACCAATCATGCTGTGCATGAAGGCGACCAACTCAGGCATCTTGGTCATTTCGACCCGCTGCGCCATGATGGCACCCGCACCGCCACCCATGACAAGCCCCAGCAATACCCAGCCCAGGCCATCGGTATGACCGGCCAGGTTGACGATCAACGCCGCCGTGGTCACCACCGCAATGGCCATGCCACTCATGCCAAACACATTGCCCCGAATCGAGGTGGTCGGGTGTGACAAGCCTTTCAAGGCTTGGATGAAACAAATACTGGCCACCAAATACAGCAGCACCACCAGGTTCATGCTCATTTGTCAGCTCCTGCTTTGGGGGCTTTTTTCTTGAACATCTCCAGCATGCGCCGGGTGACCAAGAAGCCACCGAACACATTGACTGCGGCCAAGGCCACCGCCAACACGCCCATGGTTTTGCCCAAGGTGGTGGTGGTGAGTGCCGCCGCCAGCATGGCGCCGACGATGATGATGGCCGACACCGCATTGGTCACTGCCATCAGGGGCGTGTGCAAGGCGGGGGTGACGTTCCAGACCACGTGGTAGCCCACGTAAATGGCCAGCACGAAGATGATGAGGTTGGTGATGGTGTGGTCCATGCTTATTTCCTTTTGACCTCGCCGCCTTGGGTCATCAAGCACGCGGCCACGATGTCGTCTTCAAGGTCGACGTGCAAGACGCCCTCTTTGTTGATGATGAGCTTTAAAAAGTCCAGCACGTTGCGTGCATACAAGGCCGATGCGTCGGCGGCCACACGGGCGGGCAAATTGGTGTCGCCCACCAGGGTCACGCCGTGCTTGACCACGGTTTGGTCGGCCTCGGTCAGTGGGCAATTGCCACCCACGCCGTTGGCACCTTTGCCGGCGGCCAGGTCCACGATGACCGATCCCGGCTTCATGCTTTTGACCATGTCCTCTGTGATCAGCACCGGTGCGGCGCGGCCCGGGATCAGCGCGGTGGAGATGACCACATCGGCCAAGGCCACGCGCTTGGCCACTTCCAACTTTTGACGATCCAGCCAGCTTTGCGGCATGGGGCGGGCATAGCCACCCACACCTTCGGCGGCTTCTTTTTCTTCGGCGGTCTCATAAGGCACGTCGATGAATTTGGCCCCCAAGGACTCAACCTGTTCTTTCACGCTGGGGCGCACGTCCGAGGCTTCGATCACCGCGCCCAAGCGTTTGGCGGTGGCAATGGCTTGCAATCCAGCCACACCCACGCCCAATATGACGACGCGCGCGGCCTTGACGGTGCCCGCTGCCGTCATCAGCATGGGAAAGAAGCGTTGGTATTGGTTGGCCGCTTCCATCACCGCCTTGTAGCCCGCGATATTGGCTTGCGAGGACAACACATCCATGCTTTGGGCACGGGTGGTGCGCGGTGCGGCTTCCAGCGCAAAGCCGGTCAAACCGGCGCTGGCCATGCGTTGCAAGCCGTCGGCATCAAAGGGATTGAGCATGCCCACCAGGGCAGAGCCCGGCTGTGCCTGCGCCAACTCGGCGGGGCTGGGCGGGCGCACTTTGAGCACCAATGGGCAAGCCCAGGCTTGGGCGGCGTCGGTGATCTCGGCACCGGCCACGCTCAAAGCTTCGTCGGTGGCACTGGCGGCCAAACCGGCACCCGACTGGATGCGCAGTGTGTGGCCCAATGCCTTGAGTTTTTTCACCGTCTCGGGCGTTGCGGCCACGCGGGTCTCGCCTGGCAGGGTTTCTGCAGGCACACCAATCAGCATGAAGTTCTCCTCAGGATAGGCCCGTCCGTTCAAGGCCTTGGTCTAGGAATAGGGGGTTTCTCAAGCTTACCTGAGTTTGCCCCCATGAAAAACAGGCCCGCAACGGGGCCTGTGGGGTTGATTCGCTACCGGGACTGGCCCAGTCAAGTGAGCCCGCTGGCTCAGGCTTTTTTAGCGTAAGCGCTGCACCAGCCGGGGCCAGCAACTTGCTTGCCCGCAAACAAGGGGCAACCACCAGCGGCGTCGGTAGGCTTACCTTGGTAAAGCTGGCAATTTTTGCAAGCTTGACCGGCCGCGTATTTGGGGAACTTTTTGACATCCACCTTGGTGGCGTCGGCTTTATAGCCCAAGGCAGTTGCCTGGCCGTCGTTTTCGGCGACCATGGGGCCTGCGGCCATGGCTTGGGTGGCGGCCAAAGCACCGGTGCCCAGGCTGAGTTGAACAATGAATTCGCGGCGGTTGGTCATGGTTTTCTCCAGAGTTGTGAAACTTGATAACGCCCGGGTCCATCCTTGGGGTTGACAGCTGGCCCGGCGGCAATGTGGGCAGTATTGTCGCTCAGCAAGGGATATTGGCTTGGTCCCAGGGCTTTGCCGGGGTAAAGCACTCGGCTTAATGCCTTCCGGCCCCTGCTGACCAGGGTCCACAGACCACCCCGCCACGTGCGGCGTGATGGCCAGGCACGTGTTTTGGGCCAAGGGTTGACAATGCGTGCCATGGACATGCGATGGAAACCCAGCGTCACCGTCGCGGCGGTGATCGAGCGGCAAGGCCGCTACCTGTTGATCGAAGAGCACACGCCCGAGGGCTTGCGGCTGAACAACCCAGCCGGTCACCTGGACCCAGGCGAGTCGCTGGTGCAAGGCTGCGAGCGCGAGGCCTTGGAAGAAACCTGCCACCGCTTCAGCGCCGAGGCTTTGGTGGGGGTGTACCTGTCGCGGTTCCAGCGCCCAGCACGCTCAGGGCACCTGGCCGAGGACATCACCTATTTGCGCTTTGCGTTTTGTGGCGCGCTGGGCGACGTGGTCGCTGGCCGCACCTTGGATCACGGCATTGTGCGCACCGTTTGGATGAGCCCCGAAGAGATACAAGCCAGCGTACCCCGACACCGCAGCCCCTTGGTGTGGCGCTGCGTGCAAGACCACCAGGCAGGCCTGCGTCTGCCCTTGTCTGCTTTGCACACCGATGCGTCGGTGTTCCTGCCCGAATAAAGCGCCACCGATAATTCGCGCATGGTCAAAAAGCACAAGGTGGTGGTGGGTTTGAGCGGCGGGGTGGACTCGGCCGTGAGCGCTTGGCTGCTCAAACAACAAGGTCATGAGGTGCTGGGCATCTTCATGAAAAACTGGGAAGACGACGATGACGACCAATACTGCTCGTCCAACATCGACTTTGTTGATGCCGCCGCCGTGGCCGATGTGATTGGCATCGAGATCGAGCACATCAACTTCGCTGCCGAATACAAAGACCGTGTGTTTGCGCAGTTTTTGCAAGAGTACCAAGCTGGGCGCACGCCCAACCCCGATATCTTGTGCAACGCCGAGATCAAGTTCAAGGCCTTCTTGGACCACGCCATCGCGCGTGGTGCCGACAAAATTGCCACTGGGCATTACGCGCGGGTGCGCCACACCGGTGCGCAGGTGCAGTTGCTCAAAGGCCTGGACCCGGGCAAAGACCAAAGTTATTTTTTGCACCGATTGCGCCAAGACCAACTCGCGCACACCTTGTTTCCAGTGGGCGAATTGCACAAAAGCGAGGTGCGCCGCTTGGCCAGCGAGATCGGTTTGCCCAATGCCAAAAAGCGCGACTCCACCGGCATTTGCTTCATTGGCGAGCGTCCGTTTCGGGCTTTTTTGAACCGCTACATTGCCAGTGCGCCAGGACCCATGCGCGACGAACGCGGTCGCCAGGTGGGCGAGCACATGGGCCTGAGTTTTTACACCTTGGGCCAGCGCCAAGGCCTGGGCATTGGCGGCGTCAAAGCACGCGGCGCAGCTCGTGGGGCGGGCGATCATGCACCCTGGTTTGTGGCGCGCAAAGACATGGCCCACAACACCTTGTGGGTGGTGCAAGGCCACGACCACCCTTGGTTGCTGTCGACCACATTGCGCGCCCAAGACCTCAGTTGGGTGGCAGGCCAAGCCCCAACAGCAGCATCGTTGGCGGCCAAAACGCGCTACCGCCAAAGCGACGCTGCCTGCGACGTGGCGTCCATCGGAGCCGACCACCTTGATTTGCGCTTTGACCCTGCGCAGTGGGCGGTGACACCCGGTCAATCGGCGGTGCTCTACGACGGTGAGGTTTGTTTGGGGGGCGGCGTGATCGCCCATGCCAGCGCCTTGGAGCGCGACTTGCCCGTCGTCGGGGTTTCCAAGCGCGGCCTCAGTTGATTTTGGCCACCATGGTGGCACCGGCCTCGATTCGGCGCGTTGCGCCCGCTTGGGTCTGGGCGGAATATGTGGCACTGGGTGCGGCATTGGCCGCCGATCGTTGGGCCGCACTGCGTTCGGGGTACAAGGCTTTCATCAGCAATGCTTGGTAGCGCTGGTTGTGCTCCGGCGTGAGCGAGTGATAGGCGGCCACCCCAAACCAGGTCAGGCCATGGCGATCGATGTTGCGCCGCAGCAGCCAGGCGGCCACATAACTGGCCACGCAGGGATCAAACAAATGCTGGCTTTGGATGCCGTGGCGCGCCAGCTCGGGCAGATGAATGCTGTTGATTTGCGCCATCCCCAAATCCATCGTGCCGTTGGCATTGCGCCCCAGAGCCCAGGGCCGCAAGTCGGACTCCACCTTCAACACAGCGCGCAGCAAACGCGGGTCAATGCGGTGGTGTTGCGCTGCGGCCGCAATACAGCGCTCTGGCGACTGAAAGGACTCTGGCGGGGCGATGGACCCAGCGGCCTGGGCTGCGGCCACGCCCATGAGGGCACGGACCGCCCCGATCCCAACCAGCCATTTGAAAAACCTGCGATGACATATTTTTGAAACCATAAATATCCAATCGTGGCGATTTGATGTGCCATTATGAATTATTTGGTATCAAATTTGTGATTTAGCCTTTTGCTTTCTCTGGCCAGGTTGCAAATTCACCACAAAGCAGGATTCCGACGAGATCCGGTTCCTTAAAAAGGAATGTCGTCGTCCATGTCATCAAAGCCGGACTTGGCTGGCGCACCGCGCTGCGGCGCAGCAGCTGCGCTGGGCGCGGCCGAGCGCTGGGGCGCGCCACCACCGTCGCCGGCTGGGGCACCCATGCCCTCACGCCCGCCCAACAGTTGCAGCTCGGTGGCGATGATGTCGACGGTGTTTTTTTCCACACCCGTTGTTTTGTCGGTGTAGGAGCCGTATTTCAAGCGGCCTTCCACATAAATGGGGCGGCCTTTTTTGACGTATTCACCGGCGATTTCGGCCAAGCGGTCGTAAAAGGTGACACGGTGCCATTGCGTGTCTTCGATCATCTCGCCGCTGGTGCGGTCTTTGCGACGTGAGCTGGTGGCCACGCTGACATTGGCCACCGCCTGGCCCGAGGGCAGGTAGCGGATTTCGGGGTCGCGGCCACAATTGCCCACGAGGATGACTTTGTTGACTGATGCCATGGTCTTGCTCCAAATAGAAGACAGATTATGCGGCCTGGGCCGGGTCGGTGTTGGCTGCTGGGGCGGCATGGGGGGGTGGGGCAACCATGGCCCAGGCCACTGCCAACCAAACGCCCATGAACAGCGCGCAGCATAAGAACAAACCCGGGGTGCCGCCGCCCTTGGTCAGCCAGCCGCCAAACGCGCCCCCGGCAAAGATGCCCAGCGACTGCAAGGTGTTGTACACGCCCAAGGCCGAGCCACGACCACCGCTGGGGGCAAAGCGCGAGGCCAAGCTGGGCTGGCTGGCTTCCAGCACATTGAAGCCGCAAAAAAAGAAAAACAGCAGCACCGCCAGCACCCACAACTGGGCCGTGCCCAGCGACACCCACAGCAGCGCCAACTGCACCAGCATGACACCGGCAATGCAGGCCAAAAACAAGGGGCGCAGTTGGCCGCGCCGCTCCATGGGAAACAGCGTCATGCCCATGAACACAAACGACAGCAGCACCGTGGGCAGGTACACCCAGCCGTGGTCGGCCTGAGCCACGCCGGCCTGCACCAGCAAGGCCGGCATCGACACCCAAGTGGCAAATTGCACCGCATACAGCACAAAAACGCCCACATACAAGCGCAGCAAGTCAGCACTGAACAACTGAGACCACCGCACCCGGGGCACCCCACCAGCGGGCATGGGTGGCTCGGGCGGGGTCCACCACACCACCATGGCCATGCCCGAGACGGCCATCATCGCGGTCAGGTTGAACAAGCCGGGCAAGCCCGCCCATTGCGACAGCCACGGGCCCACCACCAAAGACAGGGCAAACATCAGCCCAATGCTGCCGCCCAACAACGCCAAGGCTTTGGTGCGCACCACATCGCGGGTTTGGTCGGCCAGCAAAGCACTGACCGCAGCAGAAATGGCACCACAGCCTTGCATGGCACGCCCCCAGGCCAGGGTGTGCAAGTCGCCTGCGCCAGCTGCGATCAGGCTGCCCACGGCAAACAGGGCCAAGCCCAACAGCATCACCCGCTTGCGGCCCCAGCGGTCAGCGGCCAGGCCAAAAGGAATTTGCAACACCGCTTGCACCAAGCCATACACGCCCAGGGCCAAACCCATGGCGGCGGCGTCTTCACCGCCGGGGTAGCGCCGCGCCTCCAGCGCAAACACGGGCAGCACCATGAACAAACCCAACATGCGCATGGCGTACACACTGGCCAGGGAAAAACTGGCGCGCCGCTCCAAGGCTGTCATTTGAGACGCAGGGGCAGAGGCAGGAAGGGGATGGGTCACGGTACGGCGTTGGGCAACAGGGTGCTTATTGTGTCCCAAGCCCAAGGGCTGGCGCGCTTGACTATGATCGAGGGTTGTCCTTTTTTGAGCACCCTTTGTGAACGCACCCTCTGACGGTCCGAATTTAGCCCAGGTTTTGAGCGCGCAGCGCTTGAGCATCCGGGGGGCGCGCACGCACAACCTCAAAAACATCGATCTCGATATCCCACGCAACCAGTTGGTGGTGATCACGGGTTTATCGGGGTCTGGCAAGTCCAGCTTGGCCTTTGACACGCTGTACGCCGAAGGCCAGCGCCGCTATGTTGAGAGCCTGTCGGCCTATGCCCGCCAGTTTTTGCAACTGATGGACAAGCCCGATGTGGACGTGATCGAGGGCTTGTCCCCGGCCATTGCCATCGAGCAAAAAGCCACCAGCCACAACCCGCGCTCCACCGTGGGCACGGTGACTGAAATCCACGACTACCTGCGCTTGCTGTTTGCGCGCGCGGGCACGCCGCACTGCCCCGACCACGGGCAGCCCTTGCAAGCGCAAAGCGTGGCCCAAATGGTGGACGCGGTGATGGGCCTGCCCGCCGAGACCCGGGTGATGATCTTGGCCCCGGTGGCGCGCGAGCGCAAAGGCGAATTCACTGAGCTGTTTGCCGACATGCAAGCGCGCGGCTATGTGCGCTTTCGCATTGGCCCCACGGTGTACGAGTTCAACGACTTGCCCACCTTGGTGAAAAATGAAAAGCACGACATCGACGTGGTGATCGACCGGCTGCGCGTGCGCGAAGACGCCCGCCAGCGCCTGGCCGAGAGCTTCGAAGCCGCTCTGCGACTGGCCCAAGGGCGTGCCATTGCGCTGGAGATGGACACCGCGCAGTTGCACAATTTCAACGCCAGCTTTGCTTGCCCGCAGTGTGACTTTGCGCTGGGCGAACTCGAGCCACGCTTGTTTTCATTCAACTCCCCACAAGGGGCCTGCCCCAGTTGCGACGGGCTGGGCTTGCAAGAGCACTTTGATCCGGCACGGGTGGTGGCCTTTCCATCTCTTAGCTTGGCCAGCGGCGCCATCAAGGGCTGGGACCGGCGCAACAACCACTGCTTTGCCTTGCTGCAAAGCCTGTCCAAGCACTACAGCTTTGATGTCGAGGCGCCCTTTGAATCGCTGCCCGAGGCGGTGCGCCAAGCGATTTTGTGGGGCTCGGGCGAAGAGGCCATCAAGTTCACCCACACCGTGGACAGCGCCAGCGGCACGGCACGCAAGGTGAGCAAGCGCCATCCATTTGAAGGCATCATCCCCAACATGGTGCGGCGCTACCACGAGACCGACTCGGTGGTGGTGCGCGAAGAGCTGGCCCGCTTTCGCGCCACCCAGCCCTGCACCGACTGCGCGGGCACCCGGCTCAAGCGCGAAGCGCGCCATGTTTTGTTGGGCACCGGCCCCTTGGCCAAAAGCATCCACGCCCTGGGCCACATGACTTTGCGCGAAAGCCTGCGTTACTTTGAAACCCTGGTCTTGCAGGGCAACAAAGCCGACATCGCCGCCAAGGTGGTGCACGAAATCAGCTCGCGCCTGCGCTTTCTCAACGACGTGGGCCTGACCTACTTGAGCCTGTCGCGCAGCGCCGACACCTTGTCCGGCGGCGAGTCACAGCGCATCCGCTTGGCCTCGCAAATCGGCTCGGGGCTGACTGGCGTGATGTACGTGCTTGACGAGCCCAGCATCGGCTTGCACCAGCGCGACAACGACCGATTGATCGCCACATTGAAGCATCTGCGTGACCTGGGCAACAGCGTGTTGGTGGTCGAACACGACGAAGACATGATCCGCGCTGCCGACCACTGCGTGGACATGGGCCCTGGCGCCGGTGTGCACGGTGGGCGCGTCACCGCCCAAGGCACGCCGGCCCAAATCGAGGCCAACCCCAACTCACTGACCGGGCGCTACCTCTCGCGCAACCTGCGCATCAACGTGCCCAGCCAGCGCCGACCCTTTGTGCGCGAAAAGCGCGCACCCAACGCCTTCAGTGGGCGCATTGACGCCCCGGCCCCCGAGCCCACGCCGGTGTTGGCTGTGCACGGTGCGCGGGCCAACAACTTGCAGCAGGTGTCGGTGGACATCCCGGTGGGCTTGCTCACCTGCGTCACCGGCGTGTCGGGCTCGGGCAAGTCCACCCTGATCAACGACACCTTGTATGCCGCCGCTGCGCACAGCATCCACCGCGCCCACATCGAGGCGGCCGCGCACGACGACATCCGTGGGTTGGACTTGTTTGACAAGGTGATCAATGTGGACCAGTCGCCGATTGGCCGCACCCCGCGCTCCAACCCAGCGACCTACACCGGCTTGTTCACCCCGATCCGCGAGCTGATGGCCGAGGTGCCCATGGCGCGCGAGCGCGGCTACGGGCCGGGGCGGTTTTCGTTCAACGTCGCCGCCGCCCAAGGCGGTGGGCGCTGCGAAGCCTGCCAAGGCGACGGCGTGGTCAAAGTGGAAATGCACTTTTTGCCAGATGTTTATGTGCCCTGCGATGTCTGCCACGGCGAGCGCTACAACCGCGAAACCTTGCAAGTGCAATACAAGGGCAAAAACATCGCGCAAATCTTGGGGCTGACCGTAGAGGATGCGCTGGCGTTTTTTGCCGCCGTGCCCAACCTCACACGCAAACTGCAAACCCTGATGGACGTGGGCTTGTCTTACCTCAAGCTCGGGCAGTCGGCCACCACGCTGTCGGGTGGCGAGGCGCAACGCGTCAAGCTCGCACTCGAGTTGTCGCGCCGCGACACTGGTCGCACGCTGTACATCTTGGACGAGCCCACCACCGGACTGCACTTTGCCGACATCGCCTTGCTGCTCCAAGTGCTGCACCAGTTGCGCGACGCGGGCAACACCATCATCATCATCGAACACAACCTGGACGTGATCAAAACCGCCGACTGGATCATTGACATGGGACCCGAAGGCGGCGACGGCGGTGGCCAAGTGGTGGCGGTGGGCACGCCCGAAGATGTGGCCTCCCACCCCAGCAGCCACACGGGCCGCTATTTGGCGCGTTGCTTAGCGCAGTGAGCCCGTCTCCGCCCCGGGTGCTGCAAAGTCTGCAAAGACTTGTCGCTCCATTAAGGCAACAACCACTGCGCGCCGACCTGCCAGCGCCGGCTCAGCGGCTCGGTGCCCAAGTAGTTGCGGGTGGTGGTCGAGAAAGCCACCGTGTCTGAGTCTCCCAACCAAGTCCAGCGCACATAGGGCGACCATGCCCCGGCACGCAGGCCTTGGCGGTGTTCACTGCGAAATTGCAGGTACATGCCTTTGTCTTGGCGGTTGGTGATGTCGGGGTAAACGGACGACACTTGCGACAGCACCGAGGTGTGCTGGCCAGTGAGCAGTGCACCACCCTCCGCGGTCCAAGCCGAGGCCCAGGCCCCCGGGGCCAGTTGCTCGCGCCAGCGCAGTGGTGCCCACAGTTGGATGGCTTTGCGCACATAGCCTCCTGCGCCCGTGGTGGTGGTGCCGTCCAAGTTGTTCCACAAGGTGTGCACCGCCAAACCATAACTCAGGCCCACGGCACCCGCATCGGTCATGCGTCCCGCCGGGGCATACAAGGCACGGGTGCGGGTCTCCAAGTTGGGGATGTTGCTCAGTCGCCCCGTGTCCAAACTCTCGTAGTCTTGCCGCCCATACAGCAGATCGGCCTCCAGCGACCAATGGGGCGACAAAGCGGTATCGCTCAAGCGCAAGTGCAGGCCCAACTCAGGGCCTTGCAAGCGCATCAGGCTTTCGGTGTAGCTGTTGAGCCCCGCACTGGTGGCCCAATGCCAGCGCAATCCCCCGGGGGCGGTGCTGGGCCCACCTTGCGCTGGCGCATTCGGCTGGGTTGGGCTTTGTGCCCAAGCCACGGCACCCAAGCCCAGCGATGCGGCAATGAAGAGCAAGCGCTGGGCCCAATGGCCCCGGCGCGTTTGGATTTCAGCGCTGCGCACGGGCGGCTTCCAGCACATCGCGTGTTTTGATGGCTTCGCGCCGGGCCGCTTGGGCAAAATCATCTGAGCTGCTGGCATACAAAATGGCCCTGGAAGAATTGACGATGATGGGGCCCGTGGTGCGGCCGTTGTGTTGGCGATAACCGGCCCGCACCGTGGCCAGTGCGTCCCCGCCTTGGGCACCCACGCCTGGGATGAGCAAGGGCAACGTGGGCGCGAGGGCGCGCACCCGCTCGATCTCGGCCGGGTAGGTCGCCCCCACCACCAAGCCGAGCTGGCCGTTCAAGTTCCACGGCCCTTGGGCCAATTGCGCCACATGCTCGTACAACAAGGGCTGGCCGGGCACGCTGGCCAAACGTTGGCTTTGCAAATCGTCGCCGCCGGGGTTGGAGGTTCGGCACAACAAAAAAGCACCCTTGCCCGCATGGGTCAAATATGGCTGCACCGAGTCAAAACCCATGAAGGGCGAGAGCGTGACCGCATCGGCCCCATAACGCTCAAAAGCTTCAATGGCATATTGCTCCGCGGTGCTGCCAATGTCGCCACGCTTGGCGTCCAAAATGATCGGCACCGTGGGCGCGTTGGCGCGCATGTGCGCCATCAGGCGTTCGAGTTGCGCTTCGGCGCGGTGGGCGGCAAAGTACGCAATTTGGGGTTTGAAAGCGATCACCACATCGGCCGTGGCGTCAACAATGCGGGCACAGAAATCAAAAATCCGCTCGGGCTGGCCACGCCAAGCCAAGGGCAGCTTGGCCGGGTCAGGGTCCAGCCCCACGCACAGCAGCGATTGGTGGGCCCGCTCGGCCGCGTGCAGTTTGTCGATGAAGTTCATGCGGTCATTCTAAGAGTGACCCGTGCGGGGGCGGCAGTGACCAGGCTGTCACCAGGTTCATTCAAAGCGCGGTGAGCGTTTGGCCAAAAAGGCCGCATAGCCTTCGGCAAAGTCGGGGCCGGCAAAGCAAGCCTCAAAGTCGGCCTGCAACTGCGCATCGCTCAGCGGGGCCACGCCCGCGATCGATTGGATGCTGCGCTTGGCATGGGCGATGGAGTGGCGCGAATTGGCCAGCCACGGGTCGATGCAAGCACGCGCGGTATCGGCCAACTGATCGATGGGGCAGCGGTGGTCCACCAGACCGATGCGCCAGGCCTGGGCACTGTCGAGCAGTCGGCCACTGAACAGCATGTCTTTGGCGCGCGCAGGCCCGACCAAGGCCACCAAGCGGCGTGTGTCGCTCAGGCTGTAGGCCGCGCCGATGCGGCTGGGGGTGATGCCCAGTCGCGCGTCTTCGCTCACCACCCGCATGTCGCAGGCCAAGGCAATGCCGCAACCCCCGCCCACACACACACCGCGCACCAAGGCCAACGTGGGCTTGGCCAAGCGCTCCAGTGCCACTTGTGCAAGTTGTACTTTGGCGTTGTAAGCGCGGGTGCGCTCGGCGCTGGCATAGACCTGGGCAAATTCACCGATGTCAGCGCCCGCACAAAAGGCCTGGTGGCCCGCACCCTCGATCACCACGGCCTTGATGCCGGGCGCATTGGCAATGGTCTGCACATGCGCCAGCAGCAAGTCCCACATCGCCTCGTTCATGGCATTGCGCACCTCGGGGCGGTTGATCAGCAACCGCGCCAGCGCTCCATCAAAGGCCAGTGACAAAGGGGCATCGGGTTGGGGCAAGGGCGTGGTGCTGTACCAAGCTTGCCACGCAAATGTGGGGGTTTTCATGTGTGAAGTTTCCTGTCTTCAAGGCTGCGATTTAAAACACCATAATGCCAGCTCATTTGGCAACCGCCCTGTGGGCCCATTGGCATGAACACCTTGCATCACCATACGTTGGATGAACTCAACCAAGCCCAGGCACGGGCCAGCGCTTGCACCGATTTGGAGTCGGCCTGGCGCGAACTGGCGCGCTTTTGTGTGGCGCACCTGGGAGACGCCCAAGCCCATTTGGTCAGCGGTGCCATGTTGCCCGGGCAAACGCAATACAAAATTTCGGGCTGCTTTGTGGTCACCCCGGACACACAACACCACATGCTGGTGGGCCACGTGGGGTTTCCGCCTGAACAAGAGCGCTTGATGATTCCCATCGACGGTGGCCACCCCGCATGGGTGTTCACCCACCGCCAAGCCTTGTTGCTGGAAGACACCGATCAAAGCACCACGGCCTTCAAGCAATACCTCAAGACCTCCAAAATGGGTTCGGCCATGTACTGCCCCATGCTGTGGCAAGGCCGATTCATTGGCCAGTTTGTGATGGCCGCGCAGGCCAAGCACACCCTGCGCGCGTGCGATTTGTCGGTGATGCGCTTGGTCGCCACGCTGGCCGTGGCCTTGTGGGTGCAGCACCAGGGCGACACCTGGCTGGCCGACCACCACCCACCGGCCAACGCCTACCGGGTGGCGGCCAGTGGGGTGGGCAACAGCGCCACGGAGTCAAGCACCGCGCGGTGACACCC
>Ga0214919_10004522_pt1 | contig 20319 bp, 16 predicted proteins | sample LL1503_MetaG_FD_177994 | JGI IMG/M metagenome (GOLD analysis project Ga0214919, IMG submission 177994) | Freshwater microbial communities from Lake Lanier, Atlanta, Georgia, United States - LL-1503 | ecosystem: Environmental > Aquatic > Freshwater > Lake | place: USA: Georgia | collected... | reverse complement strand
TAGAGGGATTGACCGTCGTCTCCTGTCTCGGTGAGCTTGCGCATGGCTTCGTCGATTTGTTGCTTGTAGGACATCAATTGGGCCTCGGCGGGCTCTAAGGCTTTTGCTTCTAACGCAGTAGCCGCTATCGCTTTTACAGCTGTAGCAGCGCGAACACGACGTGTCGTTCCCACCGCCTGCTTCGGAATGGCGGCCATGGCCGCCTCCTCTGCCGAAAGCTCTTTGGACTCCTCTTTTGGCTCTTCTTTTACCATGGAAAGCTTTGTTGGGCGTCGTATCGGTTTCACGGTAGTTGCGGTAGCTGCGGTAGCTGCAGTAGCTGCAGTAGCTGCAGTAGACGGAAGTACAGATGAAATCGCTGTAGAAAGAGATGTTAATAATGAGGCGGATGGCTTTGCTATAGGCTCTAAAGCAGTAGAAGGCTCAGCCGCACTAGAGGCTTTTGCCGAAGGCTCGGCGGCTATCGCGGCTTTTGCCGAAGGCTCGGCGGCTGCAGCCGCCTTTACCATAGTCGGTCTCGCAATACGTTGTGTCGCGGCCTTTGTAGCGGCTGTCGCCGCTGCTGCCATAGACGCGGCTGCCATAGGCGCCGCAGATGAAACCATTTTAGGGCGACGAATGGGAGCAGGTGCCGCAACTCTCGTGGCAGCAACAGGCGGAGCCTCATCATCTGAATTAACACCGCCTACCATGGAATCCTCATACTCGCCTCCACCATCGTGAATTTCATTCTCTTCCTCTTCCTCACTTGAGCTGCCCTCACTATCTTCACTATCATCGCTCTCTCCACTCGAACTGTCCTCACTCTCCTCACTGTCCTCACTGTCCTCACTGTCCTCACTCTCCTCACTGTCCTTACCACCACCTGTACTTGCCTTTTCTTCTTCCAACGGCGCCTCATCGTCCTTTAAGCCCTCCTCGGCTTCCCCCTCCTCCGCCGCGATGGCCACCGCCTCGCTCTCCAGCTGTTTTCGCAACGCCTCCGCATCTTCTGGGCTTAATGATTCCTCCAACCGACTAATCGCCTCCGTCGCCTCCATATTCTCGTCCACCGCCTTCAATTCCTCCTCCACCTCCTTAATGGTACCAGGAAACGGGCGCTCAATAGTCTTCGGAAACGCAAAATTACAAATGGCACGACTACGAAACCGATAGCTCGACGGATTCTTCATCTTCGAAAACATCTCCACCGCCGCAAAGACATCCGCCGTCTCCTTCTCCTTGCCCGACTCACCCGCAATCTCCTTCTTGCGCTCCTCCGTGTATTTCTCCAGCACATAATCGCTCATCTCGCACTGAACCACCGTGTCCTCCGTCACTTCCGGCATATACTCCTTCTTGGAACCCTTGTAATACGAAATGAGTCCCGTCAAGCGCTTTTGAAGCACCACCTTGTTCGCAATCGTCAGCTTACTTCGGTCCTTCGGGTCCGACATGATGAATTCCTTCTTGAACGTCTCATCATCAATCGGGAGTCGCGGATACGAAATGAACACGCCCTTGCGCGCATCCTCCTCAATACGAATCGCCTTTCCAAACAGCGCCTTTTGAATCGCCTCGCGGATACGCGGATAAATTGTGCGAATGCCCTCCATCGCATCCTCATCATATTCCACACCCACGTAGGCGCCGCTCTTATCATTCGAGCGACGATATCCCTCTTGAAACACGGAAATCAGCACGTTGGTTCGCTGGTTGCCCTTCAGAAAGCGTGCAATATCCACGCGCGGTTCCTGCTCAATCAGCTTCTTCAGCGCCACAATCACGTTGTCGTCCGTCGTGTTCAGATTGAATTCGGCGCACTCCATGTATCCCGCCAATACGTTTGCCAAAATCCCCAGCTCCTCAGGAAAGTTGATGATGGGAGTACCTGATAGGCCAATGATTTTGCTATTTCGTGCATCCGTCAGAAGCTTGTAGAACAAGTAGGCGCGCTTATAATTCTCGGATTTGCCGCACAGCTTCGGCTCCCAACGGCCTGGGACAATCGGCTCCACCTCGATTTTCCGCTTCCGCCCACTCTCTCGCTCGATAATATAGGGCATAATGTTGCCCTGCATGAGGCGAATCAGATTGTGAATCTCGTCAATTACAATCACGGCATTGTCGAACATGCGCTCGCCGTTTTCGCCATAAGGCGGGCAAGCATACTGTTTGAGCTCATTGGCAGAGATGCCGTTATAACTGATGAACTTAATACGTGAATCAATCATGGCCATCAGTTGTTCGCGGATGTCATTCTTCTCCTGTGATGTCAATTCCTGTTGAACGGACCGTTTGAAATCGGCCACCCATATAACGCGGCGTTCCTGCGGGCGGGCCAAGACGCTTTTCAAGTACTTCTCCTTTAAGGAGAGGATGTTCTGGGCGTATACGTAGCTCATGCTCCCAACGCCGCCCAGCGGCTCGGACACCCAGTGATTATTCATGCTGAAATGGCGAAATCCGCAAAACGTCACCTCGTTCATAAAGTTGGAGCGCAGAGAGAACGGCGTCATGACGATGATTTTCTTATTCGACGTGCCATAGAGTGCCTCGGCCGCTGCGATGGCGGAACACGTCTTTCCTGAACCGAGGCCGTGGTAGACCAGAACGCCGCGATACGGGCCGGCATTACGAATGTATTCACGGATGAATTTCTGATACAAGAAGGCCTCTACTTGCTTGCCCTCCGCCAGCTCTAATGCCTTGCACGCCTCCTTGTCAAAATCGTCGCCGACTTTGGGTGGGAGCTTGAACGTCTTGCCGAACGTGTCATTGATGAACCGATAAAACGTCGTGCGGTTTTGTGGCGTGTAAATCACCTTATCGGTGTAGTATGGGTTATTGTTCTCGATTTTTGCCTGTTCGACTTGATACGCATAGAGTTTTTCCGATTTTTTAACGAGTTCCTGCGTCGGTCCGTCGAGTGTCCGTGTTCGGGGGCGATAATCGGGTGTCGGGCGAGCATATTTCAGCGGAGTGGGCTGTACGATTTCCTTGGGAATCGGAGGGGCGATAGTCGGGCGGAGCAGCGGATTCGCCTTTGCCTCCGCTTTGGCCTGTGGTTTGCTAAGGGTCTCCGTTTTGGCGATTGGCTGTGCCATCGGCTCCAATTGGCTCGCGGGAATCGGCTGGACGAGAGATGCGATAAGGGCGGGCGATGCCGCTTTGAGTTGAATGCAGCGCCGTGGGGTCACCCCTTTTACTGCTGCTTTTGGCGCTTGCTCTTTTGGAGCCTTTGGCGCTAAACCCTTTATGGGAACCGGTTGTTCCGCGGGTTTAGACGACATCCTAACACGCCGTTAGAAACAATCCCAACCATATTACGCTCATTCTTAACAGAAAATGCGTAACTAGCCCGAATGTATAAACATTGTATTATGGAATCACAGTGCCCTTCGTATCATACGCCACCACATAGGAGTAATAAGGCAAGGATCCTGATTGGCTCAACGTCTTTCCAATTACCGTCGGCTCCGTGCGACCATTCGTATTGTACCAATCCACCGTGCCCGTTGCCCAGCCCGTTACGAGTAGACGGTCAGAATCGGTCGACAGCCCATTGCCCACCGCCGTTCCCGTAGGTTGACCGCACTTCGTAATCCAACGTAGCTGACCCGTAGCGGCGGTGTACGCGGCCAAATATGCCGTAATCGGGGCACCCGTGCTTGTGTTGATGGGGGCCAAGGTAATTCCACTCGTCGGGTCCGTCGTTGACCCATCGTAGACAGAGATGGTAAGCAGGTATCCGCCCGTAATGTATACCGAGACGCCATCGGATACGATGCCCATTCCGTTGATTCCATACGAATAATCATATCCAGGCGGCGAACCAGCGGCCGTATCCCCAATATTGGTGATTTTGGACATCCACGATACCGCGCCCGATGATTTTGCGTATCGAACCATTGCGATGCTAAGCATGTCGTGCGTGTCGTAATGATTGATACCCTGCATGGACTGGGCGCTTCCAGGGGTTCCTCCCGCGGTTGCGGCAGTGAAGAATACACCAAGGGATTCGCGAAAATTCGTCATCAAATAGACATTTGCACCATCGTGTGCCAATCGAGCCGCCTTTATCGATGATAATTTATACGACGGCTGGGACGATGTATTGGAGCACTGATTAATCCACTGGAACACTCCCGCGGTGCTATACGAAATGATATACATGCCGTCGCTCGTCGTGGCATCTCCTGCAATGCCCCCCAGTTTTGTGCCAGGATTGCCTGGCGTTGTTTTCGTAAAATAGGCCATATTCTTATTAAAATATCCTGCGGCATAGACTGAATTGTTGTCACATATGATGGATAACCCAATGCTTCTCACGCCGGCGGACGGATTATCTAAATCCATGTGCATTGCCCATACTAGTTCTCCAGAAGCGAGGGAATACTGTGCTAAAAAGGCTTGATTCGTTGTGATATTAAATGTCAAATCAGGCGACAGTACCAAATTGATATCTGGAATGGTGGAACCCGTAATATACACGTAGTTATCGTTTGTACACATCGACGGCACGGAAAAGGGTGACAGTTGTGTGTCTTTTTGACTGCTATCCGGATAGGAATAGGAATACAAACGGTACGCGCCCGATATGAGATTCACCCATTGCACGCATCCCGACAAATTATAACGGGCCACGAATATGGAATCTTCGGGCATTTGTTTTGCGATACTGTTATCGGCTGGTTCGGGATTGTACGTTGTGCCCGCGATTCCCGTTGAATATCCGCGGTAAAAATCGGTTGTAACCAATTCGTCTGTTGCATATGTGGCATTAAAGAGCTGACCTGATACCGTGATTCCGTGTGCGTCTATCGCGATGGAGCATCCTTGTGCAAGCGATGGCTGAGTGGTTGTTGCTGGCTTTCGCATCTTTATCGGTGCAATCCACTGAATGGCGCCTTCCTTTGCGTACTTCATCACGAATCCATCGATGAGAATCGTGGTGTTCGTGGAGGCATTCGCGAGGGACAGGACGGGTTTACGAGCATTCTCTAGGCCACCTGAATAGAAATCGACGGTGCCCGAATACGTTCCCGTGATATAGACGCTGTCGCCGTCGTATACGATGGCGTTCGTAATAATCCATGAATAGGGGGTTTGGCCGACCATAAGCGCTGGCCAAGGGGATGTTGGCGGAGGAACGGCGGGCTCGATGACCTTTCCATTGCAGCGCTGGACGTAGTGCTTCTGATTCGGATCTTGGGTGGGCGCAAGGAGGTTCTTGAACTTATAGTAGGTGTCGAAGGGTGGCAAAAAAGGGTTGACGGTGGGATTCGGGTCGGTGTCCGTTGGTCCGTTGGTATTCGACTCGTAGCAGGCGGGGAGAACTTCCGATAAGAACGGGTCGGAAATGAGCTCCGTGCAGTAATTTCGTCCCGCTTGTTGAAGGAGAATCTTATCGGATGAATAGACCTGCGAGGCGCTGCCGGCTGCTCCTGCAAATACGCTGGGATACTGTTGGGCGGAACCCGTAGCCAGTGTCATTTGCTTTCCGCCGCCGCCATACGAACATGTGCCGTCGCCGTTAGCGCATGGAGGGTCCGTCGGGACATCATTTGTTTGAAGACCGGTACAGGTGGCGACCCCTTTGATGTACTTTGAATGCTGGATTTGATTGCGCCATATCATTGTACTGGAGTCGACCGTATGGGCGCGGTTGATGTACCGCGTGTTCTGCTTTTGAAGCAGTTTCGTAATCTGACTGGCATCCATCACTCTATCACTGGTCTATATTATTGCACCGTTTCTCCTAGCAATTCAAGTGCCGCGCGGGACGCCTCCTGCTCCGCCACTTTCTTATTTCGCGCCGTCGCCGTCGTCAGCACACGGTCCTGTGGGTCCACCACGCCCATCGTAAAGATGCGGTCATGCGGCGGGCCCACAATCGAAATCTCCTTGTATCGCGGCGGAACATGGTAGAGTGCCTGGAACTTTCGAAGGAGCTGGTCCTTATAATTGGTATCTTCTACGATGATTTGCACGAAATCAATATGGCGCTCGATGATACGCACAAGGAAATCATTGCATTGTTGCAGGCCGCGACCCAAGTCCTCTTCTTGCAGATACATGGCTCCGAACCACGCCTCAAACATGGAACCGAGAATACGTAGATTGTTTCGGCCCTCGCACACCTCCTCCATATGGCGGCTCAGAATAATCCATTGACCCATCCCCACATCCTTCGCCAGTTTTCCGAGTTGTTTATTATTGACGATACGGGAGAGAATTCGCGTTAAGAACCCCTCTCCTTGGCCAGGATAGCGTTTGGTTACGTAGGAGGCAGTAATCAGACCAATCACGCGGTCTCCGAGATACTCCAGTTCTTCATTGTCACAGGTTCGCAAGGGGATGCAATCATCGGGGCGTGGAGCAACGACAATCTCCTCGCCGTTCTCCGCCTGTTCCTGCCATAACTCGGGGCGGTCTACATAGGATTTATGGCAGCAGGCTTGTGCGAACAGATTGAACTTATTGATACGGCCCTTCCAGCCATAGCGTTTTAGAATCGGGAGGATATCTGAGGGATTAACCTCCCGATTCTTGGGGTTCCATGGATTAAATACTTTCGGGCCGTCGAAATTCATTGTGGTGATTGGATAAGGCATTCATTCATGTCAATTTTATGTGTTCATCGATGGATGTTATTTTCAAGGGGTATCGTAGGGAATGAGAGCTATCACGATTTATCCAACTATTTATAATAGTCGTACTGGCAGTGGGAATTTTGAGGCGTTAATAGCGGTAAATTCCAGAACACGTCTCTTTATTTATAATGAAAACTTTGTAGAATATGCGAGCGGGTCACAAGATAGAAGTGGAGAAAATGGATTAATGCGATTTTATCGAAAGGATGTAAAACAATTAGCAGGAAATGCCCAGACTGGCCATTCATTAGGTATTCCTACTGGGTTTATCGATGATGCTAAGCATACTGATTTGACTGACGATACTATCTCATTTACAAATAAATTCCAGATGCTTCCTTCTGATTCCACTACAGATGCCACTCCAGATTCCCTATTTAAAACATCTCTGCAGAATATTTATTCTTATTTGATAGACCATCCAGAAATCACAGAAGTTTTTTATTCTACAACTGATGATGTAAATGATAATAAGTTTAAGGATCTTGGGATTACAATATTTGCCAAAAAGGAATGGACCCAAACAAATATAAAAAGAATCAATACGCATTTTAAGTCCTTATTTACTGCACTTGGGACAAAAATGACTATCCGTTATCATACAGGAAATCCAACGGAAACTCTTCAGAGTGTAACATCCCACGCTACAGCTTTTGCGATTGCTAATGCTAAAAATAATGAAGTCGAGCCTCCATCCATCTCTCAGGATGACATCATATTATCTACCGTTACACCTTTTTTCCCAGAAGACGAAGAATCCCACGTTCCTGACATGCCAGATATCCACGCCATCAATCTAGGCGGAATCTATTTCATGTTGGACGAAACGGAAAGCATCATGGGAATCGCCGAAAGCAAGAACGAACTCGACAGACTAATCGACGGAATGGAACCCAATGCAACGGAGAATCGTAAAAACCAAATCCTCTATCTGTTTGCCACCTATCTCCCATTTCCTGCACCCATGCTGGATGGATTATATGGAGACAAGGATAAAAATGACCTCATCGGCATCATTCGCGCGCTCATTCAGCACCTCACCGATCAGAGATTGAAACTGGCTGACCAGCCGCTTTATGCGGCACGATTTCTAAGCATGATTGGTCCACTTTCAACCCTTATTGATGATATCGAAAAAGTAGACGTCTCCTCCTTAAATGAAATGCGGGACTTTTTGGACGGACTGAGTAACAAACAGATATTTATGCTTCTTACGCGTCTTTCGTGGTACCTGATGCACAAGGATGCCATTATTAAGTCCGATAATGCAATGATGTGGGCGGCATTATTAAAGTCTATTAAAAAACTGGAATTAGAGGACGCGATTAATAGCCTGAACGGGATAGACAAAAAGGACGTATCGGATTATCCTGCGTTATCACTGAGCATCGTGGAAGCAACGCCCAGTGATTCGGTCTCTGAACCAGAAACGCACATCGATGCGCTTGGAACGGCTTTGCAGCGTTCGGAGGAAAAGAAGGACGAAAAGAAAGAGGACGAAAAGAAAGGAGACGAGGACGAAAAAGAAGAAAAGGGAGAGGACAAAAAAGAAGAAAAGAAAGAAGACGAGGATGAAGTGGAGGAAAAGCACAGTGGAGGCGGCAACGACATCCATTTCCAATTGTCTAACAGCATCACACTCTACAGCATCAAACAATATATCGATACCCTCGAAGGCAAAAAAGGCGACAAAGACGAGCTCTACCACCTTCTCGCACCCATGTTCGACTCCTTATTTCTCAGTTACGGTCACCCCACCACCGAGTTCATCAAAAAAGACAGAACCATTCTGCCCTCTCTTCTCCCCTTCTGCAAGCTCGCCTATATTACCCTTGCGCTTCGTTACAGAAGCGTCTCTCGCAAGGATACCCTATACGCCATTAAGGGGGTCGATTCCGTGCTCATTCAGTACATCGAAACACAGACCCGTCGTCTTCAACGGCACACGGATGTCGTGGCGGCGCGCACACCCACTATTTATTTTATTATTGATGGCGATAATGCAACGATTAAAAATAAAGACCGAAATTCTTATTCCAAGCTTTATCTTCTTGTAACCTACCATCCAGGCCAAACCGTCTATTCCGACCTAGAATCCTATTCCATCGACTTTAAAAAGATTCGGCACCTGGACGAACACCGAATGCCCGAATGGATACAGTCGAAATCCCTGAAATCGCTGACCTTTACCGATTCCGATCATATGACGGATACGCTCTTCCAACTCCTCTTCCTTCGTGCGGTTCAACACATCCACCCCGCAAACACATTTTAATCTCGCATGAAATAGTGATGGGCTCCGAACCGTTTCACATGAATCGGGTTCTTCTAAAGGCCAAATACAGCTTCTATAGCGCACTCGTTTTCTTTCTATTTGCCAATCCTGAAACCATCCTCGTTCTGCAACGCATCATGGGAAACACCGTTACGCTCGTATCATCCGGTATGACCACCATACACGGCCTCTTCATTACGACCATTCTGTTCTTTTTTACCATGCTCGGCCTCATGTTACTTCCCAGCGAGTGACGGCTGTAATGCTTTTCGCAAGTGTTCCTCTTGCTCGTCCGAATAATGTAGCCCATGATACAATTGTTTAAACATCATCATATACATCATGTTCTCTGCCATAGCATCCGAATAGCCCTTCTTATTTTTAAAAAACAAGAAGAGATGTTTGGCCTGGGTTCGCTGGGTTTCCGAGAAGACAGGGTTCCATCCTCCGCACGGCGCCCACACATCCGTCATTACTTATTTTATGCATGAGGTGGTTTAGACTCCGTGAAAATTGTCTAATAGTAATAGAATGAAACGTGTTGCCATTGTATTCGCCGTCCTACTTGTTGTTCTTATCGTTCTACGTTACCAGATACGCGAGGGATTCCAAAGCACCGAGGAAATTGCCGTGATTATCTGCAAAGCGGATTGGTGCGGTCACTGTCAGAAGGCCGCGCCCGAATTTGACCGTCTCGTCGCCGCCTCGCCGCTCGCCCTTTCCAATGGCAAGAAGGCGGTTATTAAGCGCCTGGATGCGGACAAGGACAAGGCGGAGCTTGCTAACTATACCATTCGCGGCTTTCCGACCATTCTCGTCCAGAAGGGCGGCGAGACCATCGAGTACCCGAATGAACGCACGTACGACGGCGTGGTCCAATTTCTGAATCAAATGTAAGGACTCCATACAGGATTATCGTATGAACCCACCTCGATTCTCGGTATCTCGTCTATCTTTTTGTGTAAAAATCTATCATGGTACACAAGATGATGCTCGAAAATTAATGGGCTATTATGACCCGATACGTGATATTCTCGGATACACGGTGCTGGAGGACGAAGTCACGTTTTATTTATCCTTGCTTCCTTCAAATAAGGCGACACACGAAATCTTCCGCATGAAATGCATATGTGACGGGAGGGAATATCATGTATTTGATATCCACGAAGACCATCCTGGGATTGACCACGTCGGTATCATTCATTGCATTTCGAAACGGTTTGTGGAGCACAGTATTCCCATACTATACATCAATACGTACGGTCATAACCTTGTATTGGTGGCAGAAGAGCACGTACTATGTGTTGTGGATATATTACGCGATATCACCTATTGATTTTTATCATTCCTACGTAGATGTCCTGCCCCTATCGTGATATCCTTGGACGCGTGGGAACTGGCGCCCATTCCTACCGAATATTTGATTTTGCCGTCGTGGATATCCTCCTTACTATCCTTGGTGCCTATCTCATCCAGCGTTTTCTCCTTCCTACCTTTTCGTTTGCACTGGTTCTCCTCGGTCTGTTCCTGCTCGGCATTGTGCTGCACCGCCTATTCTGCGTTCGAACGACAGTGGATAAAATTCTATTCCCTAAAATTGATAGATGAGGAGCCATAAAAAGCACTACATGCTCTGCGATTCCCTTTATGCCTTACAGCATTGCTTTGAATTGACCCATCGTGTTCGTCTCGATATCCGACATCTCCATGCCGACCCATCGTTCTCCCCCTATCTTCTGCACCATTCTGAGCATGAAACCCTCACCATCACGTTTCCCCGCGAATGCCAGTACATTTCTAGATTTCGAACGAACCATGGGTGTAAGGCGGTATATTATGTGAAAGAGGGCGAATTCGTGAAAGAAGTCCGCGTAGAACCGACCTCTATCATTCCAGCGGATTCCATCATTCTCTATACGCGCTCGAAGCCCGATTTGGTGATTTCGTTTGATATGAAAATGGCTCGTCCTGTGTCCCGTTTATAAGCGAAGCGACTAAGCAAAGCGACTAAGCAAAGCTCTAAAACGAATGGCGTCGTGATAATCGAGGTTTCAAACAGAAAAAGTCGCGAACCGCCTCCTCCCCTTTTTTGATAATGGACTGTTTCGTTTCATCATCAAAGGAGAAATCCAGAATATTAATCTCCCCCAGTTGAATCTCGATGCATCGCGCATCATAAAAACGTGTCTCAATGTTCGCTTTCTCCCTTAGGGCCACGTATAAAGGTCGGGTAATCAGCTGGTCCAACTCCAGTTCCATCAAATCCGTTGAAATGGTCTCGACCGACGTTCGAATCAGGATACTTATCGTGCGAGCATGTTCCTCTTCAGGCAAGACAAACAACGGATAATTGCTAATCACGGCTCCATCCACCATATAGTGTCCCGTCTCAGGACATAGAAACGGCTGAAAATAATAAGGCGCCGACATTGATGCTCGCACCGCATCGGCGATGCGATAATGTGGCGTATCTGTTGGGCTGTACGTGACCGGCGCGGCATCATTCAAATCTGTTGCCACGATTCGCAGTGACTTTCCAAACATTTGATGCGCCTCCTCAAATGTCAGGTCGGGTGATAGACCCTTTACACGTAGGAATGCATGAATCAGACGATGCAGGCGCTCTCCTGTGTCCATGCCAAAATGAAGAATCCATCCCGGAATCGAGTCCATTTCCTTGATATTCGTAAAGTCAAATCGCACACATACATCATAGACCTCTTCCAAGGTATATCCGATACAGAAACACATCGCCACGATGGCACCCGCAGAGACTCCCATCCATTCCTTTATCGCATTCACGGGAATATGCTTCGTTACTTCCATCAGTGCACCCACGTGCGCCACGGCGCAGATACCGCCACCCGATAGATAAATGCGATGTGGCAGCATCCTCTGATGTGAGGACGGGTCATTCTTATTCATATCGAAACGCATAAATAGAAGTCCATGTTCGAATCTGGTTTTTTACCAGTGTCGGGCGGCCATCGAATCTATTATGAGAAATATGGCCGCGGGCGGCCCGCCGTTATTCTGCACGGTGGACCCGGCGGCGAAATGAGTCAGAACATTCCCAAGACCTTCAACTTGAAACAATGGTGTGTCATCCTATTTGACCAGAGAGGGTGTGGGAAATCCACGCCGTTTGGGAGCCTTGTTCAAAATACTACATGGGACCTGGTGGAGGACATTGAGCGACTGCGCGAACATTTCGGATTTGACTCCTGGTTTGTCAGCGGCGGCTCATGGGGGACCACTCTTGCACTGGCCTACGCCCAGACTCATACGAGTCGCGTAACAGGATTGCTCCTTCGTGGAACATGCTTCTGCGATGATGCCTCGTTTCGATGGCTCTACCAAAAGGGCGGGGCTTCCGAAATCTATCCTGATGCCTGGAAAACGTACCTGTCCGTTCTGCCCCCACGCCTTCATAATGCCAATTGGAAGACCATTGCGCAATTCTATCAAAAGAAGCTACAAGGACCCGATGCGATGCGATATGCCGAAGCGTGGTCCACATGGGAGGACAAGATATCCTATTTTACGCCGCAAGCCGATACGACCCCTGATAAAACAACGCTCTCCCTGGCCTTACTGGAGAATCATTATTTCGTCCATGACTGCTGGTTGAAAAAGGACCAATTGCTCAAAGGGCTTTCGAAACTACGGCACATTCCATTTACGATTGTACATGGACGCTACGATATGGTGTGTCCGATTTCGGCATCGTTCGCCATAAAAGATGCACTGCCGCATGTGAAACTGTTGGTCACGCCTGATGGTGGTCATGCATTTTCGGAACCAGGGACTGTTCGACGGTATATGCAGTCGGCAAAGCGGATGCGGCGGCTCTGGCCAAAGGGGCATGTTCAAACTAGAAAACAGCGAAACGAACGTGTAGATAGGAATGGACCAGGCCACGCCACAACTGGATCCCAGTGAACTTTATGATAAACGAAAATCAAAGGACGCATCTCGTCTTAAATCCTACAACAAAATTCTGGAACAAATCTATAATCGTATTCGTGTTAGCTCGCGTCTCCCCAATTCTCAATGCTATCTGCTCTATACCGTTCCTCCGTTTATTTTAGGGCTACCAAAGATTGACATGGAAGACTGTATGATTTATTTGATTTACCAGTTGCGTCATGCGGGTTATGATGTCCGCTACACGCCGCCAAATATGGTTTCCATCTCTTGGATGCATCACGAAAAGAGCTATTTGGTGCAACAATCGCCTATCATGCAGGCCATGATGGAATCTGCCGAGAAGACCCAGGCGGAAATGGAGCGGAAGGAGAAAGAGGCGTCACGATTGATACAAGGCAGAAAGTCCCAGCGGAAAGTACGCATGTATACTCCAGGTGAGCTTCAAGGACCGATGGGTGCAAAACCCGCCTTTCAACAACCCTTTCGGTCACAGCATGTGGCGGGGCCGGCCCTTCCCTCTGCAAGCGATTACGTTCCTCCTTCTATCTTCCTCCAAAACGTAGCGGGCACAAGTGCACAGGGGACCCAAGCAAAATCGCATTTGGACTACTTCCGCTCATAAGATAGCAATTCCAGGAGCCGCGTCGAGACGACCGGCCCAACCTTCCTTATCCCAACTTTTACAGATTCGACATCCTTTCTCTCCGCACCCATTAGCGCCTTTAATGACCCAAAATGAGTGATAAGCGCTTCTGCCATTTTGACGGATACGCCTGGGCACTGTGCCAAGCAGGTAATCGCGAATTGTGTCGGGTCAGCGGCGTTTGATTTCTTTTGCACATGAATTCCGTCAGTCACTTTGACAAGCTCCGTGGTTCGCATCAGAGTTGAGGGGTCCTCTTTCCACTGCTCCACCAACGTCCCGATGAGCTCAGAGGTTTCGCCGACATTCTGCGTCTGCATCACGGGGATTTGATAGTGGAAGATGAGACGATGAATGAATTTTAGGAGCGCTTTCTTTTGCAGGCGACCGGTGGAGGATGATAGGTGTCCTTCTAGAATGTACATGGGCTGTGCCTTGTTTTCTTGGCAGAATGCGAGGATGCGACCGCGTTGTTCTCGGTATCGACCGTCGAGAATGGATGCCTCCAGATCCCGAATGGATTTGCGCTCGATGACGAGTCCACCTGGGACGAGTCCACCTGGGACGAGGCCACCTATGACGAGGCCATTCGAATGATTCGTGTCGATTCCAATCCAGATATCACCGACCGGCAGCGCCTTGACCGCATCGGGTTGCATCATCGTAATTAGCTCTGATTCACGTGTATCCAACCAAAACATACTATTCTTTCATGGTATGGTTTGTTTATGCCCGTCTAAATAAAAATAGAAACCCTCTGGTAGAAACATGAGCCATCTTCATTTGCGAGAAGGTGAATTGGAACGTTTAAAACGTAATTACCCTGACAAAATCCCTGTTTTCATTTCTAAGTCGACCAGTGCGAATGATTCGGTGCCCGACATCCGCAAGCACAAGTTTCTGGTTCCTGCGGAATTCAAGATGGCGGAATTTGTGTTAACTATTCGCCGTTGGCTGCTATTAACGCCTGAACAGGCCATTTTTATTTTCATTGGGAACGTGTTGCCGATGACGGGTGCGACGATTGGAGAATTGCATGCGGAGCATAAGGGTGCGGATGGGGTTCTTCGTATGAATTATGCTGCGGAGAATACGTTTGGTTAAGGCCCGTCCTTTGGTTAAGGCCTGAAGGGCCCGTCCTTAGGTTAAGGCCTGAAGGGCCCGTCCTTTGGTTAAGGCTTCTATCAATTATGTTTACGTTGACGGCGATTCGATTTACGAGTGGGTTCAGATTTTACAGGCTCTACTTTCGGTAGCGGCGGATCCTCTGGAATCTGGATGGTAAGTTTGGATAGAATCATGTCTGCAATCTGGTCGACCTTCTCATCCGCTAGTTTTGCCTCATCCACTACCTTTACCTCTTCGATTGGCTTTGCCTCATCCACTACCTTTACCTCTTCGATTGGCTTTGCCTCTTCTGCATGCTTTGCCTCTTCTGCATGCTTTGCCTCTTCAACCGGCTTTTCTTCAACCGGCTTTTCCTCTGCAGGCATCTCATCACATGCATTCTCCTCATGAATCGGCGTCATCGGCATTTTCTCAATTATCGAGGATCCCAATACCACGATGCCATCTTCATACGTTACTTCTTGCTTAGCCGGTTCTAGGTGTACTACCTTTCGAGATACCAACGGTATCGATAGATAGGTTCCCATTCTATTACTATCCAATTTATTACGGGTTTATATTGTATTTTGATGATGCTATTCTACATCAAAATATAATATGTAATAACAATCATATTACTGCCATTTCGGAACCGGATGGGTTGGCTGGAACATTCGGTCCAAACCGGGTGTCCACTGTGTTACATCGTTTTTACCGTTGCCCACGCGGAGTCTTGCATTCGCAAATGGATTTAGCCCTGCTGCTAAATCGGTGGCCGGATGAGGGACTTGAATCAAAGACTCGCCACGCGATCGCATGGTCTCGGTCTGGAATACAGGGTCCTCTTCCCATACGATTTTCGGGTTCTTCTCTTTTACCTCGGTAATCTCCCATACATTGTCTCCTTGGCTCGATTTGGCAATGACAGGTGTAAGGCCTTTTTTGAGATATACCTTATCAATTAGCGTTTTGACATCATCCACCGAATATTGCAGAAGGTCCTTGCTCGATTTCGGCTGATAAGTCTTCAATATCTTCTTCTCTTCCTCCTCCATGGCGGCCGTATCGGGTAGATTCATGCTGGTCGAGTCCGCCGACGAAAATGCTTCTATCTTTTTTGGAACATATTGTGCCTGATTTTCCTGGAAGAATTGTGAGCCCTGGCCCTGTGCGGACCAATCCAGCGGATAAGCGGACATGGCATCGTTGAGTTGCTTCTTAGAGGATTGACGTGAACCCTGGTTCTGAAAAATAGCGGAGACTTCATAGTCGTCGGAGCGTGTGTTGTTTTCCGGCAACAACGGAGTAGACGGAGTAGACTGATATCCTTCAAGAGACGTGGGTGGATTCTTACGTAGAAGTTCGGGTGCAGGAACCAGTTTCATATCCGCGGTGTACTTCCATGTACTTTCCCCTGTTGTGGAGGATTGATAGTACTTTTTAGTGGTTACATCATCCACGAGCTGATACCATTCTTCTGACGTAAAATCCTCTAAATATGTACGATTGCCGACATACAGTACAATATATCCACCGATGAACAATAGAGCAATGGTCAATAATATATTATCCATACTCCCTATTTCTTCTCTATATTAATAAAACTACTACAGAATAGAATGCGTGGCGCCCGTAGAACACAACGTAAGGCAAAGGTACAGAAGGCCAAGCCAGCCAAAAAGGTCCGCTCTCAGAAAGGACGGCGTGCACAAAAGGCTATGCCAACCAAAAAGGCAAAGGCTCGTGGTCATGTTCACTCCACGGCGGGACGAATCTTCCCTCCCATCGACATCCGTCATCCAAGGGACATCAAAGAGCTCATTAAGCGTCTCTCATCCGGACACATGACTATCGTATTGCTTTATGCGCCATGGTGCCCGCACTGCCACGATTTCATGCCGCATTTTGACGAAGCATCGAATCAATCGGGTCGTACCACACAAGTCGTAAAGATACGTGATGATATGGTGGAGAAAGTGAATGAGATTCTCAAGCGCTTGAACAAAATGGAGCACACCATCGAGGCTACTGGATATCCTACCGTGAAGGCGATGTCGCCTGGCGTCATTACTCCGAAGATCAATGAGGGTAAAGCGAATATGATTATTGATATCGAGGCGAAGCCTGAATTAGTGAAGGAGAGCATGAAAATTGCGGAGCCGAATGCGGCAAACGCCAATTTCGTATTTAATGGCAATATGGAGGTGAATAAGGCAAAAGGCGCAAGCAAGGCAAAAGGCGCAAGCAAGGCAAAGGTTGGAGAAGCGGATGAAATGGTCGGGCTTCATGACATGGCATCGCGTGGATCTGAGCCATCCAATCAGGGGCAAAAGGCGAATGCCGAAGCCGAAGAGGGTGAAGCGGGCGAAAGCGAAGGACCTTCCATAAATGCATCCGAACTGGCAAAGGGTGCAGAAGAATTAGGTGTCACTCGTCCCAATCAGAAGCGTGACATGATGCCCATGAACCAAGTGCCTGGCGTTCGCGGCGGCAGCCTTATTGGCGCCATGTCCCAGACGGCCTATACTCTTGCGCCCGCTGCCGTGCTGCTTGCCACGGCAAGGGCCATGTTTAACCGCAAACGCACTCGAAAGGTAAAGAAATCGATTCGCAAACTGTTCCGTGGGGTCACCGCGCGCCGATAAAATTGAATCATAGCTCTCAACATGTAATAGTAACCCATGGCAGACATCGTCTTTCATCTTCTCGATATCCAGGCGCGCGATATGTGCATTGAGGCGGAGACGGAAGACGCGGTGGAACTTGCCTATGAATCCGCATCCGATGACGATGGAGAAATCCAAACCACACGCCGCCGAAAGCCATCCGCTAATGGTTCTCAGCGCCGAGAATTCCTTCTGCATCTCTTCGGTGCAACCGAAACCGGTCGTCCGATTCGTTGTGACGTGACTGGATTTAGACCCACGCTCTATCTCCGTCTCCCCGAAGAACAAACATCCCTCGCGGTCGATTCCATTAAACAGTACATCAATAAACAGGGAGTTCCAATGGGACAACTTCAAATCAAGCGCATCACCAAGAAAATCTTCTACGGCTTTACCGCGGGAACCTTCTATCCCTTTCTCCAAATCGACGTTCCCTCGCTCGGTCTCTTCCGCAAGATTCGTGGGCTGTTCCTCGACGACAATCTGAATCCAATGACGAAACGCCACCTGGATGCCCCTCTTCGCGGAAAAACGGTGGAAGTCTTCGAAGCCAATCTGGACCCCATGCTTCGATTCCTCCATTGCCAAAATATCCAGCCGTGCGGATGGGTCATGGTCAAGGATGGCGCGAATTCTATCTCGCAGGATACGGATGCGGGGATTGTCTTGGAGTGCGACTACGAGGACGTGATTCCCGCCGCCGCGCCCCGCGTCTCTGCGCCCTTCCTTACCGCATCATGGGATATTGAGTGTTTCTCCATGACGGGAGATTTCCCGCTTGCCAAACGGACGTGGAAGAAGGCGGCGAAGGACCTCATTAAGATGGCAAAATCGGGGGAGAATGCCATCGAACTGGTGATTAACAGCATTTCTACCGGTCAAACCCCCGTTGAAACTCTTCCCAAAGGGATGACGCCCATCTATGGAACTACCAAGAAATCGCTGGAATTCATTCGTACGAAGCTTGGGAAAATCGAGGACCATCTCGGCAGCGCGATTCAATCCAAGAACGACGATGCAGTTGATGCACTGGAATCCCTCCTTGATTCTACGCTCGGGTCATTCGTGAAACTCGTGGGCGACCCTGTGATTCAGATTGGAACGACGCTGACCCGCGGCACGGCTGAATCCATTGAACGTCATCTGTTCGTCTTTCCCGATTGTGTACCCATTCCTGGAATCGTCGTGCATGCCTTCCCCACGGAACGGGCGATGATTCTGGGCTGGATAGAATGGATGGCGCAACGAAATCCCGATATTCTCATTGGGTACAACATATTCGGTTTTGATGAATCCTATCTCTGGTATCGCGCAGAAGAGCTAGGCATCATTCAATCCAACTCACCGATTCATGCGCTGAATCGCCTGTTCGAACTGGCGGGAGAAATGAAACTCGAAGAAAAATTCCTGAGTTCGTCAGCGATGGGTGACAACCGCATGTACATCTGGACCACGCAGGGGCGCCTCCAAATCGACATGTTCCACTATATCAAGCGTAACAACGTGCTTCCATCATACAAGCTGGATGAAGTGACCAAGCATTTCATGTCGGGTAAACTGAAGACGCAGGAATATGATGTCCAAACAGGGATTCTTCATCTTACCGTGGCGGGCGCCATCAAGGATGTCAAAGAGGGTCGTTCCATTACGCTGCTGGATGATACGGGTGAAACCGTGTCCCCCAAATTGGTGGTGCATTCCGTGGATGGCGCGACGATTCGAGTAGAAGCTGCCGCCTTTGAGCCCGAAGTTGTAGATGAGATGCAGACTGCAACGCGATGGGTTATCGTAAAAGATGATGTCAGCCCCCAAGATATCTTTCGCCTGCATCGCGGCTCGGCGGAGGACCGTGCCGTCGTCGGAAAGTATTGTTTGCAGGACTGTGACCTCGTACTGGATTTGTATAAGAAACTGGAGACCTTTAACAATTCCATGTCAATGGCGAACGTCTGCTCGGTACCCGTTAGTTACATCTTTACCCGCGGTCAGGGTATCAAAATCGAATCATTGATGTTCAAGTATTGCCGCGAGCTCAACATCGTCATTCCCGTTCTACCTGTCCCATCGGCCGCCCAAGAGGATTCCTACGAAGGCGCAATTGTCTTGGACCCTCAGCCAGGATTCTACGCCACGAGCCCCGTTGGCGTATGCGACTTTGCCTCGCTGTATCCGTCGACCATTGTCAGTGAAAACATCAGCCACGATTCCTTGTTGTGGGTCAAGGACTTCACCGATGATGGGGTGCTGATTTCGCATCAATGGGGCTCCGAAGTATACGATGAATGCCCTGGGTTTGGCTATACGGATATCGAGTTTGATATCATTCGTCCTGACCCATCGGATAGACGCAAGCATCCTCGTAAAATCAAGTGTGGGCGGCGGATTTGTCGGTTTGCCCAGCCGTTGGATGGGACCAAATCAACGTTGCCCCAGATTACCACATGGCTCCTCACGGCGCGCTCGGTGAAGAAGAAGGAAATGAAGGCAGAGAAGGACCCTGAGCGATACGCCCTTTTGGATGCAGAGCAACTGGCCTACAAACTCACGGGCAATTCGCTCTATGGACAACTGGGGTCAGGGACATTCAAGATTCGTCTGCAGGCGCTGGCGGCGTCCGTTACTGCATATGGCCGCAAACAGATTCTCTTTGCCAAGGCGGCCATCGAGCAGTTCTATGGACCCGCTGCAAAAGACCCACGTTTCAGCGCGCGTTGTATGGCCAAAGTCGTATATGGCGATTCCGTTACAGGCGATACTCCGCTTCGAGTACGCTATAAGGGAGTAGAGCAGCGAATCGCGATGGAAAACTTATGGATGTTGGAGCCTGGGAAAAGCTGGATTACTGAACGAGACAAAGACTTTTACGAATTAGAGTACTGTGAGAGTTGGACCGAAACAGGATGGACGCGGATTCATCGTATCATTCGGCACGATTTGCCCTCTGGTAAAAATATCATTCGTGTATTTGTTCGTGACGGCCATATAGATGTAACAGAGGACCATTCTCTCATTCTACATACGGGAGAATCAGTGTCACCTAGGTCCCTTCATATCGGAAGCCGT